>Ga0102943_1000559_pt1 | contig 25004 bp, 19 predicted proteins | sample SalPonC_black_MG_FD_78174 | JGI IMG/M metagenome (GOLD analysis project Ga0102943, IMG submission 78174) | Salt pond soil microbial communities from South San Francisco under conditions of wetland restoration - Salt Pond MetaG... | ecosystem: Environmental > Aquatic > Marine > Intertidal zone >...
AGTCGATTGGAACGGAGTGTTCTTTGCAGAATTGGGTAGCCTCTGAACCGGTTTCGCGGTTATTGTGTAAAGATGCGTAAAAGATAATTTGCGAAAAAGTAGATATCGATTTAATTATTCTGTCTTACAATCGAAGTTACTTTTTATAACCATTAAGCGTCACCCTCGATCAATTCCTTGAACAAGATAAATCACACGGAACCCTTAATCAGCGACTCCAGCGATACGAAGAGCACAGCGAACATGAGCAGTGAGATCATCAGGATGATAGTGGATGACTTGAATACAGCAATCGTCATCTTTTCGCAAGTTCCTCTGCATCAGAATAATCCATCGATTTCATTCTCGAATGCAGCGCTTAAAAATCTTACCGGTTACACCGAAACCGAATTCGCCCAGTGTCTAGTGTCTGGACTATTCGGCGATCTCACAGATCCCAGGGACGCCCTTTTAATCGAGCACCGATTGCGCGAGGGGGAGCCGGTCCACGAGATCGAGATTCAGTTGCGAGGTAAGGACTGTATGCCCTTTTGGGCCACCCTGAGTATTTTGCAACCAGAGCATCATCCGGATGCATGGGTATTGGTTATCCGCGATATTTCTTCGCGCAAGTGGGCCGAGGAACGACTGGAGCGGGAAAATCAGCGGTTGGCAGTCACGCTGCGTTCCATTGGGGACGGTGTTATCACCGTTGACACGCAAGGGCACGTGGAGTTCATCAACCGCCAGGGTGAATGGATAACTGGATACCATCAAGCAGATGTTGCGGGCAAACCATTGGGGCAGGTTTTTTACACGATCGATGAAAAAACCAGGCAGACGCGCGAAAATCCGCTCAACAAAGTTTTTAAGACGGCGAAGTCTGTTGAATTTAAAGATGGGGTGCTCCTGGTCACTGCTAATGGCGATGAACGTAAAATCCGTGCGAATTTATCCCCCATCATTAACCATCAAGATCGAATTATCGGCGCGGTACTCGCTTTTTCGGATATTTCAGATGCGTCAAAACTGGAACAAGAGTTACAGAAAAGTCAGCGGATGGAATCCATCTCTTTATTGGCCGGGGGAATTGCACATGACTTTAACAACATTTTAACTGGCATACTGGGCAATCTGTCCATGGCAACCAGTCAGTGCGACCCGCAGAATGCACTGTTTCACTTTTTAAAATCTGCCGAAAACGCTTCGATCCGGGCGAAAGATTTGACCTATCAATTATTAACTTTCTCCAAGGGCGGCGTGCCGACCAAAGAAAAGGCGTCCATTTACAATTTGTTATCTGAGTCGGCGGGTTTCATTCTCAGTGGTTCGAAGTGTCGCCTGCGCAATGATCTGCCGGATGATTTGTGGGCGGCTTTGGTGGACGAAGGGCAGATCAGTCAGGTCATTAACAATCTGATCATCAATGCGGTCCATGCCATGCCAGACGGCGGCACCATCACCATCAGTGCCGAGAACGTTGTGGTTGGGGATGAGCCTTCTTTACCGTTGGAACCCGGTGCTTTTAGTAAAATTACAATTGCCGACGAAGGCGTGGGGATTTCGGTCGAAAATATGGTCAGGATTTTTGACCCTTATTTTTCGACCAGGAAGTCGGGGTCAGGTCTGGGGCTGGCGACGAGCTATTCCATCGTAAAAAATCATGGTGGACACATTGAAGTCGATTCTGAAGTCGGTCGAGGGTCCACTTTTACGCTTTACCTGCCTGCGATGCAGGGGGAAGTCGAGGTGGCTGCCCGCCAGAATTCGATTATTCACCGCGGGCACGGTCGGGTATTGGTCATGGACGACGAAAGCATGATTCAACAGATAGTCGGCGACATGTTGAAGCATCTTGGCTACGAGGTTGACTTTGCAGAAAATGGTGACGAAGCAATCGAAAAATACACAGATGCAAAAGCGTCTGCGGTTCCGTTCGACGTCATGATCTTGGATATGACGGTCCCCGGAGGCAAAGGCGCGAAGGAAGTGGTGGCAGAATTGTTGCCCACGCATCCAGATGTGAAGGCTGTGCTTGCTTCTGGTTACATCGATAATCCGATGATGAAAGCCTACCGCACGCATGGTTTCCGAGGTACGATAACCAAGCCGTTCAACATCGCAGAAATCAGCTGGGTGGTAAAAACCGTGGTCGAAGAAGGCAAAGAGGCTTTCTGACCTCCAGCTTGCCGGTTTTGTGCTTGTAAGGTGCCTTGAATCGTCTGCTTTTGTTAGGTGTGAAGACACGCTTTTGTCGAGCCATTGATTCTATAAACAGGTATGTTCTCAATCCTGAGGGGAAGGGCCGTTGCGCGCAAATGGTGCTGCTCGCCCTGCTGGGATGCGCCTCTATTGTGCAAGCCCAACCCCGATATGCATCGTTGCCAGGGATCCCTGATATACCTTTTGCCATCATCGCGCAAAAGCCTAGTGACAAGACGGCGTACACGCAGGGTCTACAGTTAGTGGACGACAAGCTTTATTTAGGTACCGGCCTCTATGGTCAGTCCCATATACAAGTGATCGACTGGGCGACGGGTGACGTCATCTTGCGAAGGGCACTTCCCGATACATTCTTCGGTGAGGGAGTGGCGGTTTCGAATGGCCATGTCTACCAACTGACATGGAAAGTGGGCTTGCTATACGTCTATCACCAGCGCGACTTATCATTAGCCAACATCCATACTTACCAGGGGGAAGGGTGGGGCTTGGCGCATGATGGCAGTCATTTTATAATGAGCGATGGCACTGCGACATTAACGTTTCGCGACAGCGACACATTTGCCGTAGAACGTACGGTTGACGTGACTTCGAATGGGCAGCCCGTTGGCCACCTCAATGAATTGGAATGGGTGAATGGATGGCTATTGGCCAACCGTTGGGGTGCCTCTGACATCCTGGTGGTCGATCCTCTGAGCGCGCAGGTGATGGGGCAATTGCGATTCGGTTCCATTGTCGAGGAGATGCGGCAGCGCCTGCCGACAGCAGGGGTATTGAATGGAATTGCCTACGACAGTGCGGAGAGCAAGTTGCTGGTAACTGGTAAAAATTGGGATCGCATCTACGTCATCGAAGCGGATCTGCGGAATCTAAAGCAGTAACTGGCGGCGATTTGCCGCCATAGTTGTTTCACATTTAATCTGGCTAAATCCATTTTTTACTTGAAATACAGCGATACTTACAGTTTATCAACGGTGTTAAAGCACCCGTGAATTTGTTTTCTGTTTGAAATGAGCATGCTTGTAAAGTCACCTTCTGCCATTGTCTTGTTTGCATTTACCTGGATGTTTACGCTGATGTGTCATCCAGTTAGCGCGAACGACCTTGTCGAAGTGTCTGGCAGTGTCGATTTCAGAGCGAACGTAGCTCCCTACAGATGGAACGCCATCTTTATTGATTTAAAGGCGAATCGAAACACATCGCCGGATGCGATCGATTCACAGTATGTTGATAATGTAAAGGTCATTTTGACCTTGGGCTATGAGTTGGGAGAACAGCAGTTTGCATTCTATCAGTCGGAGGTGACCCTCGTATCTTTGGAGCAAAGCGATCGGAAGCGTATCACGTTTTTCATGCCAAAAGAAATTGTCGATCGGGACGAATTGGATAATGAGCCGGAGTATTGGACCATTGATCTGGAAGTGAACGGAGAAATGCTGCCGATGCGCAGAGATCGGTCATCCACATCTATCAGCGATGCGGAAAGTTTGAATTATTTTAAAAATGCGTATGCTTCGGCAATTGCTGAAACACGAGGTATTCTTGTGCCGGCTCACCGCTCTCCCTATGGCTATGGGTATGGCGAACGGCGTGAACCGCCCGCAGTTATTTGGAAACAAGCAGAGTAACAAGCGCTGTGAATTGTTCAATAACCTGTTAATCTTACCCGACCTAATTTAGACACAGCTTTTCTAGACTATATGAGTTCTAATGGAAAATTGATCATCAATTGTGGTGCGAGCCACATTTCAGCAGCTGTTTTTTCAGGTCAAAGTGGATCATTGGTTTTGGAGCAATTTGCTGTTCAAGAATTGGAATATGATTTTTCGATTGATAATGATTGGTTGAACACGCTTGCTTTCGCAGTGAGCGATTTACTAGCCCGCAACAAAATGGGAGGCGATGTCAGTTTGATTGCACCCGGCTACCAACTGCTGACCAAACCTATCAAGGTTCCACATGTAGAGGAGGGCAAGCGAGCCCAGATCATTGCTTTTGAAGCGCAGCAAAACATTCCATATCCACTGCACGAAGTTGTGTGGGACAGCCAGGTGATTGCAGATGACGGCGTGGAAACCGAGGTTATTCTGATTGCGGCGAAGGCTGAAATCGTTAATCAACTGTGTGGTCACATGGGGAGTCAGGGGTTAATTCCGCAAACTGTGCAGGCAGCCCCCACCCTCGATTACAACGCTTACCGGAACGCTTACCCGGGTGACCAGGAAGATGCCCTGTTAGTTAATGTTGGTGCGCGTTCAACGAATCTATTATTCATCAATGAAACCGGTTTTTTTGTGCGTAACATCGCACTCGCCGGTAATACGCTGACGCAGAGTTTAGCCGATAATTTAGGCAAGACATTTCGGCAGGCAGAGTCGATCAAGGTGGCTTATTTTACTGGGGAGACTACCTATGAGTCCAGTCATCCCAGTGCACAGACACTGGAAACCGAGGGCCAATCTTTCCAAAAAAAACTCAATCAGGAAATCACGCGCTCAATCGTCAATTTCCGTCGGCAGCATGGCGCCAAGGCACCCACACGCATATTGCTGACCGGCAGAGGTGCGCTCTTGCCGAAATTGGCAGACCGTTTGAGTGATGTGCAAAACGTTCCGGTTGAATATTTCAATCCACTGAGCGGTGTTTCATTTGGCAGTTCGGTCGACCGGGGTTTCGTAGAAGACAACATTCACAATTTAAGTGAAGTGCTGGGGGAGGCTTGCCGCCCACAGCTGGAGGGTGCAGTGAGCATCAATTTATTGCCTGCGGCTCTCGCTGACCGTCTTACTTTCCAACGCAAGAAGCCTTTCATCGTGGCAGGTGTTGCCCTACTGGCCATGTCGACCCTTCCTCCGATTATCTATTTTCAAGGCATCGGCGTGGCTCACACTCAGCAAGCTGCTGTGCTTGAACAACGTATTGAGCCACTGGAAAAATACCAGGGCAAAATCAGCGAGCAGCAAGATAATGTAAAGGCCTTGCGGAAGCAGGTGAACAACCTTGAGAGTCTGGTCGATTCAAAATCAAACTGGCCGATATTCCTGTCCGACTTACAGGAACGCTTACAAGAAGTGCAAGACGTGTGGCTGGACGAATTGAAGCTGGAGGGGAGCACTGATAAACGGCTGCAGCTTTCAGGCCGTCTGCTGGTCAAAGACTACGATCCGCAAAATTCTACAGCCAGTGCTGAGCGCTCGTACGCACGGGTGGATGCGCTGTTGAGCCGTTTCACCGAGTCGAAATTCATCAGCAAAGTTACCGGACAACGATTTAATCCTGAAAATCCACGTATCCTTGAATTCGATTTTACGCTGGTTCAAAATCCGGACAATCCACTTTAAATTTATTTGTTAACTGCACCCATGCGCATTGCCAAAGAGTATCCCATATTTTCAGCGATTGTAGGCATTTTTATCCTGCTTTTCATTGGTGGCGTCGTGTTTGCATCCCTTTCGTTCCAGCACGCACAGTCTGCTGAAAAGAACTATAAGAAAGCGGAGCGCCGCCTGACTCATTTGTTGACCGCATCACCCGCTCCTACGCAGGAAAATGTGCTACGCGCACAGCAAAATGTGGTTAAATTACAGATTCAGGTGGATAAGCGCATGGATGCGACACGCGGGAAAATGCCTGATTTTGCCAGGGATTCGGCAATTCCCCGCAATCCGTCTGAAATGTTTTTCCAATTACAGGCCTATCGCAATCAATTCAACGCCGATGCCACTGAGTTGGCGGAGGAACACGTGGAAGCAGAATTGGCCGCCGGTCGAGATGAAAAGGATATTTTGCCGATCTTAAAGGTGCCACCCGATTTTGCTTTTGGATTTTCGCGCTACATGACGCAGCCACCCGCTGAAAAAGATATTCCCAAGGTTTATCGTCAGAAAGAAATCCTGGCATACATTCTACAACAGCTCTATGCGAGTAAGCCGCATTCCATTCAAGCGGTGATGCGTGAATCGATTGTCCAGCAGCCCAGAATTAACCTTCGGCAAACCCGAACGCAGACCTTCCAAGATGAATTCGTCATGGATGCGCATCTCAGTTCAGCCCGTGAGGGAGCCGTAGATACATTTGCCTTTAAAATCGCATTTACTGGATATACGCAATCCCTTCGCTCTTTCCTCACTCAGCTGGAAACCTTTGAATTACCGCTGGTGGTCAGAAGTGTGGAAGTTAAACCTCAACAGGAACCAGCACGGGTGCAGGCAACGCCCCCACCAAGTAATGATTTTGCCGCATTCTTTGGCAACACTGACACAATGGGTGCTGCTGCAGTTTCCGAGACCAAGCGGGACCCGGTTGTCTCCAACAATGTTTCGGAATATTCAGTGATGATCGAGTATATTCAGGTGAAATCTCCCAACTTTGAGGTTGCGGACAAGGCCGCAGGCGAGGACGGCACGGATTCTTAGATAAACGCAATGGTAGACAATGATGTGTCCCCTAATTTTTGGTTTCGCAGTGTATGATTAAATTCTACGACAAGCTTCTTTTGATCGTTTCTTTAGCTCTTCTTCTGGCGAGCTCTGGCTACTACATGACCAAAGGTAAGCCCAACATCGCCCAGGATTTGGTGGATCGAGAACCCAGCGGTGAAGAAATTGCAACCGTTGAGGTCAAGCCCTACGCGCCGAAGGCCTTAGTATGGCAAGAACCGGTTGCGCAAGATGCCGAAGGCCTTTGGGAATACGATATATTCACACCGCCAAAAATCTGGTGGGATCCAGATACCCAGGAACTGGTTGCGCAGTCACCGTATACCGGCCCCGTCACCCCCAAATACTTTGGTGTTTATTTAGTAGGTATTCAACGCGAATTGTATCGCATTCAATTCGATGCCTATTTCGGGGGGATGGGCGATCCCAATACAGCACTGATCCAATTTTACGACCGGGAGCGAGACGAGACGTGCCGCGGGCGAGTGGGTGCAGTGTTCGAGGAAAATGATTTTAAAATTCTGGCGTGTACGAACAAGCGGGAAAAATTACCAGGGGGCATTCGTGCCACCATTACGCGCATTACAATTTTGGACACCCGAACCAATCGGGAGATAGAGCTCAACAGTGAAGGAAAACACTACATCGAGGGAGATTTCAGCATTGAGTTCGCGACAACCGCAAAGCCTTACGGAGCGGAACAAACTTTCGTGCTCAAACAGGTAGGAGATCGCTTTCAAATCGACGGAGATACTTTCATTTTGAAAAACTTTGATTTTGACAACCAGTCCGCAACTCTTGAGAAATTGTCGCCGCACGAAGGCGAGTCAGACGTCCGCACCCTGGAAGTCTTTGAACTTGCTTCTTCTGATGATGACTTTGTCCGAGAACCTAAACCAGCCAATCGACGAGAGGAAGACGAAAGCAGTTTTGGAGCCTTCGAATTCTAGTACCCCCACTCATTTATCCCAGGAACACATTTAAACGAATATAGCGCAAAGCCAATGATTTGCAGGCTCATAATTTTAAAACCATGAAAAAAATCCGCAAATTCCCTCGAATCGCAACGTCGATATTACTGATTGCCATCTGCGTTGGCACCGCTGTAAGTGCGGTCCCTTTGATGGGGCAGGGTAGTGATACCCAAGACAAAATCCGCTTGATGTCGTCAGCACTCCGCGCTCGTGACGCAGGGAACCTCACCGAAGCGAAAGCAAAGCTGGAAGAACTGATCAAAATGTCGCCAAACGACGCCACGGTGGCGCGCCTGTTGAATGCTGTGAACAAAGACATTGAGTTCAAGGATGAAGGCAAAGCAGCAGTCTATGGGCAAGCCGCAGAAGTGGAAAATTTCGATCCCCAAAATGCTACAGAAGTCATGCCGCCGTTGGAATCGGTAGCGGATGTGGGTGAAGCCTCTGGTCTGGCTCTGGATAAACTGCTCGATTCAGCTGTAAATAAGCAAAAGAAATTGGTCGAGGAAGCGCAGGCAGCTATGCAGGATGCGAGCAAACTGTACAAGGCTGAGCGGTATGACGAAGCGATTGAACGTTTGGTGGCGGCTAAGCTCAAATTACCGGTCAGCCGGGTTACTGCATCCACGCTCAAAGATCTGGACGATGCCATCGGGGACAATATTCTGGCAAAAGTGGAGCAAGCGCTTGCTGACCGCGACTTCGAGACAGCTGATAATATTGCAGCTGCGTACAGGTCGCAAGGCGGGTTTCCCGAAATCACCCGCACAATTGAAAACGCCATTCAGCGGGTCAAAGACGATCCATGGAATCAGGATGTCAATATGCTGAGTCCTGGCTTTCTGGAGAGACAAGAGACGGTTGATAAGCTGTTGGTGAAGGCGCGTGCGCAAATGCTATACGGTGATTTAAACGGAGCTTCGCGAACATTGAGTGAGATTGAGGCTCGTGACCCGTATAACGCCGCGGCAAAATCGCTGCAACTCAAAATTGCCGAACTGCGCAGCCCTGCATCCAAGCTGGACCACTATAAAACCCGCAAAGAAATGTTGCAGGAAGTGGAGCGCAACTGGCAACGCCCCAAAGTGTTTGAATTGACGGAGCAGGAGGTCGAAGACGGCGGCGAAGATATTGGTGTCGTGGAGAAACTACGCGCGATAAAGGTGCCTGAGTTTCGCGTCTCCAACTCGCCATTATCGCGGGTTTTAGATACCTTGTCGGGATTGTCCGAGGAATTTGATCCGACCCCGGAGAAATTAGGGGTCAATATGATCAAACAAGGCGGCGACGATCCGACCGTGACGATACGTTTGCGCAATTTGAATATGGAGCAGGTGCTCAACTTTGTCGCCAAACAAGTCGGGTTCAGCTGGGAGCCCCAGGACGGGGTGGTCGTTTTTGAAAAGACCGGCAAAGACATCTTCATGGAAACCGAATTTTTCCCGATCAACACCAACGTGGTGACACGCTTAATCGGGTTCCAAGATGGTAATGACACGGCTGCTGCGCCTGCCGATCCCTTCGCACCGATTGCGACCAACACGGGTGGCGGCGGGCCCTCGTCAACGGATAAGGAAGATGCGATCAAAGGTTTCTTTGAACGAGCCGGTATTCCGTTCGACCCGCCAGCGACGTTGGCTTACGACGGCACCAATTTGATCGTCACGCAGACGCCGAAAAACCTGGAAAAATTGAACAACATTTTGCGCCGTTACAATCAGCCGAAACAGGTCGAAATCGAAGCCAAGTTTTTGGAAGTTCAGCAGGGCGCCTTGGAAGAGTTGGGCGTTCAATGGAGCGTGAATGACCGGGGGAGTAATCGACGCTCGTTTTATACGCCGAATACGAGCCGCACGCTGGCTGGCACGTTTGGCGCAGATATACAGAATTCACAAATTGAAATCACCCGATCTTCAGGAGCTTTAGATCCCACTCCATTTCTCCCTCCAGTGATTCCGTCGCAAATTGATGTTGGCTCGGGCGTCGTCAACACCTTCGACGCTGATGGTTCTGTTGAAGGTCAAGGCAGTCTGGGAGCTATACAGGGAGTGATCAATGGCGCGGATGTCGATGTGATTATCAACGCACTGTCCCGTAAGGAGGGCAGTGATTTAATGAGTTCTCCACGCGTCACTGTGTTGTCGGGCCGAACTGCACAAATCACAGTTGCGCAGGAGCTACGTTATCCCGAGAACTATGGCGATATTGAATCGCAGGTGAGCAGTGCTGAATTAGGCAGTGGCGGGTCGAGCGTGGCGATCACTGCGGGAACGCCCCAGGATTTTACGGTCCGTATGGTGGGCGTTGAAATGGAGGTCACTCCCAACGTTGAAGAAAATGACAATATCAGCCTTAAATTGGAACCGAAGGTCACTGAATTTGAGGGTTTCGTGGAATACGGTGGACCTTCTGTTGCGATTGCCTCTGACACGACCGTAACCGTCCCATCAGGATTTTTTCAACCTGTATTTGGTGTGCGCACGGTGCGCACCGAGGTCGTGGTTTACGATGGTGCGACCGTTGTTATTGGCGGTCTGACGCGTGAGGAGATAAAAACGGTGGAAGACAAAGTTCCGGTATTGGGCGACATTCCATTGCTCGGTCGCCTCTTCCGTTCGGAAGGTGAAACCTCGCTTAAACGCAATTTATTGATTTTCGTAACCGCTAACCTGATCAGCCCGGGAGGGTCAGTTAGTAGCGACGCGCAGAACCTGCCGATTCGCGCAAATTCACAATTTCGTAATCCAATCGTCGTGACACCAGGCGGTGGCGTGAATCGCGAGGTAAGCGAGTAAATTTATTTGTAAGGCTTCCGCTTGCGGAATGGCGCGGAGCCTGTGCGCGAATATTCGCGAGATGTTTTAAGGTCTGTGAAACTGTATTCGTAGATAATGGTCGCTACAAGCAACCTCTTTGTCGAGGATCTTCACGCCTGAGCTTGCTGAGCGTTGCGGCGCAGGGGTTGCCGGAATTTGTTTTAAGTAAGCAGGTAAACGAACATCTTATACGCTAGAATTCGCAGTGACTACCCGTGATTTTTGGCAACCTCTCGGTCCCCAAAAGTCAGCTAGAATGACCCGCGTCACCCTCCAAGTGAAGCCGAGCCGTCCACCGAACATTTATTTTCTCAACATTTTACTCCACGTCATCGACTCTCAATTTGCGGATGCTGGGAGCATTGACCCATGACCTTGCATGCGCAAACGGTAAGCCGAGTTCCGTACATTATCCCAACAGCATAAGCGATGGGGTTTCGATCACGTTCTTCAAGGCAGCTAAGTATTCCGCTCCGATGGCACCATCGATAACCCGATGGTCACAACTGAGGCCCAACGTCATTCTCTGCCCGACAACAATCGTATCGTTCGCGTCTACCACCGGTTTCTTGACGGTCGATCCCACTGAAAGAATTGCAGCATTGGGGGGATTGATGATGCCATAAAACCGAGTGATCCCATACATACCCAAATTGGTAACAGTAAACGTCGAACCTGACATTTCATCCGGCGTCAATTTTTTGCTCCGCGCTTTGGCGATGAGTGCTTTCGCTTCAATACTGATTTGTTGGAGCCCCTTGGTTTCGGCATTTCTGATAACAGGTGTAACCAAGCCCTCTTCAACAGCGACGCCAAATGCAATGTGTACATGACCGTGCCATTGGATGGCGTCTCCACTCCAAGAGGCGTTTGCCGCTGGCACCTTACACAGCGCCTGTGTGGATGCTTTGAGTAAAAGATCATTCACGGTTAATTTAATGCCACCTTGCTCAGGAGGCATGTTGGCAAGGTGCGCGTTCAGTTCTGTGCGGAGCTTGAGCAACGCGGCCATATCCACTTCTGTGTCCAGATAGAAATGCGGGATCTGTGTTTTTGATTCCAGCAACCGGGTCGCAATCGCCCTACGCATACCTGACAATGGCACCGATTTTTCTTGCAGGCCCGTCACTGCCGAACCCGACTGTGCAGGCGCTGCGGTGGTTGTCTTCACACCCTTCGCCTCAGCATCTAAAACATCTTGTTTGACGATTCGACCTCCGGGTCCGGTGCCTTGAATGGATTCGAGAGAGATACCCTTTTCCGCGGCAATTTTTCGCGCTAGTGGGGATGATTTGATTTTCTCGCCAGAGGCATTGGTGGCTGTTGCTGGTTGTGCCGTAGCCACTGAGGGGGTGTCCGGCTGGGTCGCACTGCCATCTGCCTGCGCTGCAGGTGTGGATCCTGTCTTTTTTTCTTCAGCTGCGGATGCCGTATCTTTTTGTGACACAGTATCCTCTTTGCCTTTGGCGGCTTCAGGCGCTTTCGATGCTTCAGGTTTATCCACTTCTGGCGGCGTTTCTCCTTTTTCACCGACGGCACAAATCGGTGTACTGATGGGGACCTGGCCCCCTTCTTCTACATAATGCTTTAGAATGACACCATCGAAGAAATTTTCTACTTCCATCGTGGCTTTGTCCGTTTCTACCTCGGCCACGATGTCACCTGACTCTACGGCATCTCCTTCTTGTTTGAGCCACTTGACCAGGGTTCCCACCGTCATGGTGTCGCTCAATTTGGGCATTTCTATGATTTCAGCCATATCTAAAATTTATTCTTTTTTTTTTGCTACTCTGATGTGCAGCTTGGTTGCTTTAATTTATAAACGATTCGGTTCAGCCGACTTCACACGGCACGGGTTGCTTTGAGCACCTCCAGGGCGGCTGCAAGCACTCGCTGTGGATTGGGAATCTGGATGTCCTCTAACGGTTTGCTGTAAATTTGGGGCGCATCGATGGCAGACACGCGCTTTATGGGGGCATCTAAATAATCAAAAGCCTGTTCTTGAATAACGTGCGATATCTGCGCGTCGACACCGCAAAATGGTTTGTTCTCTTCAACCAGAACGGCCTTGTTGGTTTTCTTTACCGACTCAACAATCGTGGCCTCGTCTAGAGGACGAATGGAACGCAGGTCAACCACTTCAGCTTCAATCGCGTATTCCTCGCGCAGCATCTCGGCAACTTTGAGGCAAATGATCGTGCAGCGCCCATGTGCAATCAGCGAAATATCGGTGCCCTCGCGCTTGATGTCAGCTTTGCCCAATGGAATCAAATACGCTTCCTCAGGAACCTCCCACTTCTCGCCATAAAGCAACGTGTTTTCCATCACATAGACTGGGTCGTTGTCCCGAATAGCCGACTTCATCAGTCCCTTTGCGTCGTAGGCGGTCGCTGGGCAGACCACCTTCAAGCCTGGCGTGTTGGCGACGAAATTTTCCGGAGTATGGGAGTGGGTCGCACCCACATTTGTGCCGCCGTTCGCAGGGCCCCGCACCACGATCGGACAATGTATGAGCCCCCCCGACATGTAGCGGATACTGGCAGCATTGTTGATCAACTGATCGAAGGCTACGTAGGCGAAGCTCCAGAACATAAGTTCCATAACCGGGCGAACGCCGAGCATGGAGGCACCGATTCCCATGCCAATGAAACCAGCTTCACTGATAGGCGCATCGACCACCCGTTTTTCCCCGTGTTTCTTCAGCAGCCCCTTTGTGACCTTGTAAGCACCGTCGAATTGGGCCACTTCTTCTCCGATAATGACCACGTTTTCATCTCTTTCGATTTCTTCTGAAAGCGCATCGTTAATCGCTTGGCGGTAAGTAATAACTGGCATGATGACAAAATGTTGATTGGATCTATGGAATTAAATGGTGAAATTTCCCGTTTTTACTCGAAAACAATACGGCCTTCGGAGGGTGTTTTGTCGGTGCGGTTGTCCTCTTCCCAATATATATCTTCTGTGATCGACGACTCCGGAGGAAAAGGGCTTTTGTCGGCAAAATTTGCGGCATCATCGGCTTCTTTGCGCGCTTCTTTATCGATAGCCTTGGCCTGTTCTTCATCGAGCACGCCTTCGTCCAGCAACTTAGCTTTGAATAAGTTGATCGGATCCTTGGTTTCCTTATAGTCCTGAATTTCTTTTTTACTGCGGTAGGTTTCGTCCGGGTCCGCCATTGAATGGCCTCGATAACGATACGTGATGACTTCCAGCAGCGAAGGTTTTGACTGTGTGTGTGCCAGCTCGATGGCTTCGTGCACATTTTTGCGCACGCTGTAAATATCATTGCCGTGAAATACGGACCAGTTCATGTCGTACCCCTCGGCGCGTTGGGCGAGATGCTCCTTAAAGGCTGAGGAACGCGCTTGGCTTGTACCCATCGAATAGCCGTTATTTTCGATAACATATACAACCGGCAACTCCCACAGGCTGGCCAAATTGAGTGCTTCGTGGACCGCTCCCTGATTGACGGCACCGTCGCCCATGAAACACAGGCAGCAACCCTTGATGCCCCGATATTTCAATGCATAGGCAATCCCCGCTCCCAATGGGGTTTGTCCACCGACAATGCCATGCCCTCCCCAATAATTCTTATCGGGAGCAAAGAAATGCATGGAGCCGCCTTTGCCTTTGGAGCAACCACTGTATTTTCCGGTCAATTCTGCCATACATTCGTTCATGCTCATGCCTACTGCCAGTGCATGTCCGTGGTCCCTGTAGGCAGTGATGATGTGGTCATCCTTGCTCATCAACGAAACTGTTCCTACGGCCACTGCTTCCTGGCCTACATACAAGTGCAGGAACCCGCCGATTTTTCCTTGCTGGTAGACCCGAATCGAACGCTCTTCGAATCGACGAATCCGCATCATTTCCCGGTAGAGCTGAATTTTTTCTTCAGCGGTTAACTGTTTGTTGACCTCAGATTTCGAAAAATCCTCATCCGTGATGGGATTCGACTGGGATTTGGTTTTCTTTTTGGTTTGGCTACTCACAATGTCTAGAAATGTGATGGAATGGGTTGATAATCAATTTAGCAAGGAAATTTTAAAGTTGGCCGCTTACCCACACAAACACAACTTGACAAGGGTAATTGGCCCATCTAGCCTTTTGTATTGAAAGTTTTGCCATTTTTTCAAACAGATGGTGGGTTTATGGCCCACTTTTTTTATTTTACAGACCTTTACAAGCACGAACAACGATGAGTAACGAAATTTTATCCGTCCTTGAATACATGGAGAAGGAAAAGGGGATCCATCGTGATGATATGATCACGACCATCGCCAATGCCATCAAAAATGCTGCACAAAAGGGCATCAATGCCGGACAGGAACTGAAAATCGAGATCAACTCGCGCACGGGCGCTTTACAAGCGTGGTCGTTACTCAAGGTGGTCGACTCGGTGAGTGATCCTGCAACCGAGATCCATATCGAGAAAGCGCATTTGTACAAGAAAGATGCGCAGTTGGGAGAGCTGGTGGAACGTGAGGTCGACCCGGCATATTTGGGACGTATAGCCGCACAAACTGCGCGCCAGGCTATCATGCAGCGCATTCGCCAGTTCGAGAAAGAGCGTATTTACGATGACTACAAAGACTCCGTGGGCGATATCGTGACAGGCACCGTGCGCCGTCGTGAACGATCCGATTTGATCGTGGACTTGGGCAAGGCTGAGGCTGTGTTGCCGTCGCGTGAGCGCGTGCCAGGCGAAGATTATGCCCCGGGTGAGCGCATTCGTTGTCTGCTGTTAAATATCGAGAACACTCCGCGCGGACCTGAACTGGTTTTGAGCCGGAGCAGTGCGAAATTTGTGCGTCGCCTGTTTGAACTGGAAGTGACGGAGATTGCAGATGGAACTGTGCATATCGAGGGGATGGCACGTGAGCCCGGCTACCGCACGAAAATTTCAGTCAACAGCAATGATGCGAAAGTGGACCCGGTCGGTGCGTGCGTAGGCGCACGTGGTGCACGGGTGAAGAGCATTGTTCGAGAGTTGGGCGGCGAAAAAATTGATATCATCCGGTATTATGCTGACCCACCGCGCATGCTGGAAGAAGCGATTAAGCCGGCAGTCCCCAGGAATATTCGCATTGATGAGGGCGCGCGCCGGATTTATTTTGAAGTGAGTGAAGATGACCTTTCAGTGGCCATCGGGCGGCGTGGGCAAAATGCGAAATTGACGTCACGCTTGCTCGGTTGGAAGTTGGACATCGGCAAGGAAGAAAAAATCGAGGCTGGATTTGATGAGCGCATGTCGCGGGCGACTGCAGGATTGACGCAAATTCCAGGTATCTCTGATGAAGAGGCAGCTTTGCTGGTGGGCATGGGGCTCGTTTCCCCGGAAGCATTCGAGGGGGTAACGCCGTCGGATTTGATCGAAAGTGGTTTCACGGAGGACTCTGCGACAGGAATTATTAGTAAAGTTGAAGCATTTCGCAGTGGCAATGCGCAGACCTGACCTGAGGTATAGGGTTGCAAATTAAAGTATTCTTTTAAAAATTTATAAGCGAGTGCGTTTAAGACGGATTGGATAGTATTATTATATGAGTGTTCGGATATATCAAATCTCCAAGGAAACTGGGGTTGAGAACAAGAAAATTCTCGAATTGTTGCGCGATCGTGGTTTTGAAGTCAAAAGTGCATCGAGCAGTATTGATAACATCTCTGCTGAAGCACTCATTGATGAATTGAAACAACCGTCTCCCGCAGATGAAGTGGCCGCCGAGCCTAAGCCTGTCGCAGAAGAGAAGCCCGTGCCCAGAAAACAAACCCTCCCGAAAGGTGCGATTGTTAAGTCGACGGCTGACATAGAACGAGAAAAGCTGGAAAAAGCGGAAGCTGCGCAGGCCGAAGCGCAGGCCAAGATTGCAGCAGCTCGTAGCGAAAAACATTCTGCTGCGACCGCGGTGAAGGCACCCGCATTACCGCCACAACGCACAACCCCGATGGCCAAGGCTCCGGCTCCGCCGCCGGCAGCGCCCGGTAAGGCTCCAGCGCCGCCACCCATTGCGAAACCGAAAGTCACTCAGGCAGAGAACGCGGGTGCGCAGTCCAGTTCTACCGCCGCTCCTGACGCACACACGTCTGAGGGCAAGAGCCCGGCACCCATTGCACCGCCGCCAGCCGGGCAAACAGTTGCCTCTTCGACAGAGGATGCGGGCTCCGAGGGAAATGTCATTCACGCGAAGCCGCCCATCGTCGTGCGTGAATTTTCTGCGCAATTGGGGCTCAAACCTTTTCGTCTGATATCAGAACTGATGGAGATGGGCATTTTTGCTTCGATGAATCAGTCTATCGAAGAAGATATTGCGCAGAAGTTGGCTGAGAAACATGGATTTATTTTAGAAATTCGGCATCGAGGCGAAGGTCAAGAGGCGCAGCCTGAGCAGGACGAAGAACCTGAAATCGACGAGAGCAAGTTCCTTAAACCCCGGCCTCCAGTTGTCTGTGTGCTCGGACACGTCGACCACGGCAAGACCACGTTGCTGGATTCCATTCGCAAGGCCAATGTCGTCAAAGGTGAAGCTGGAGGTATTACTCAACATATTGGCGCCTACCAGATCGAACACAATAAACATAAAATCACATTTATTGATACACCTGGACACGCTGCCTTTTCAAAAATGCGCCAGCGCGGTGCGGCGGTAACCGATATCGCAGTGTTGGTGGTGGCGGCTGATGATGCGTTTATGCCACAAACAGACGAGGCACTGAAGTTTCTGCAAAAAGCAAATGTCCCCATCGTCGTGGCCATTAACAAAATGGACGTCAAAGGGGCAAATATCGATCGCACGAAACAGCAAATGCAGGAGCGTAACATTGCTCCGGAAGATTGGGGCGGCGAAACGCTGTGCACGCCCGTATCTGCACTCAGTGGCGAGAATATGGATGAATTGCTGGAGCTGATTTTACTGCAAGCTGAGATCGGTGAACTGAAGGCAAATCCAGATGGAGATGCTGAAGGTGTTATCATTGAATCTCAAATGGAGGTAGGGCGTGGCTCAACAGCGACGATCATTGTGCAGAAAGGCACACTGAAAGTCGGTGACGCTATCGTTTGTGGCACTGAATACTGTAAAATTCGCGCCATGATCGATGAGAATGGCAAGCGCTTAAAATCCGCGCCTCCTTCTACCCCCGCTCGTTTGCTCGGCTGGTCCGGTTCTCCAGAAGCGGGTGCGACCTTTAAGGTGGTGAAGAACGAAAAGGTGGCCAAGCGTGAAGCAGAGGAACATCGGATCGAAGCGAAAGCGCAGTTAGTGACTAAAAAAGATTCACCCGCAGGCGATTTACAGAGCTTGTTGGCTGCCATTGACAGCCAGAGTGCCAAGGTATTTCGGGTCGTTATCAAGGGCGATGTGCATGGTTCAGTCGAAGCGCTTGCCGAGTGTTTGCAAGATATTAAAAGTGATAAAGTATCACTGGAAATCATCGAATCAGGTGTCGGACAGGTCAGCAAAAATGATGTTTCGATGGCGAGCACATCGGGAGCAGCGGTCATTGCATTCAATGTAAAGCAAGACAATGGGGTCAGTGCGTTGGCCAAACATCACGACGTCCAAATCATTAGTCATAATATTATTTATGAATTGATCGAGCAGGTGAAAGAAGGGATGGCCGAATTGCTGGAGCCTGAAAGACGGGAAAACAAAACGGGTGCAGCAGAAGTTCGGCAGATCTTTCCGGTTGCGAAAGGGTTTGTCGCTGGATGTATGGTCACTGAAGGTAAAATTCTACGGGATGCGTTTGCGCGCGTTCTGCGTAATGGTGAGGTGATAGCGGAAAGTAAGATCGGTACGCTGAAACGGTTTAAAGACGATGTCGCCGAAGTGCGTGCTGGTTACGAATGCGGTATCCAAGTTGAAGGGTATAATAAATACGAGGAAGGCGATACGTTGGAGTGTTACGAGATCCAAGAGTTCAGGGCGAGTCTCTAACCACCGCCCTCTGTTCTAAAATTAAAAACACACGCCTATTCGGAGCCCCAGCAACCTTTCAGCAAGTAAAGATGATGAGCAGGCACCGCGAGGAGGATGGTTTAAACATGTGTGCAGCCGAGCTACCGCATCTTTGCCGCAACATCTTGTCAACGTCCTACAATTCATGCTTCTGAAATAACCGATGTCGCAACGCAGTATCAGAGTCAATGAGCTTGTTAAGCGCGAAATCAGCGATATCTTGCACACGGTGTACAAAGACGAATCGGTGTATATCACCATCACGGGTGTAGATGTTTCGCCCGATTTGCGCATGGCGCACATTTTCTATTCTGTTTTGGGCGACCAGGCAAAACAAGCTAATGCGCGTCGATTTTTAGAAAAAAATAAGAAATTGCTACGCAATCAGGTAGGTAAGAAGATCGTTTTGAAATACCTGCCGCAGTTTAAGTTTGTGCACGATAAAGGCATGGAACGAGGAACCCACATTATTGATTTGTTGGATCAATTGGACCAAGAACAAAGTAAAGATGTGCAAACTGGAGATAACATTTGATGTTTTTCCTGGAACGTTCGAAGCAGTTTAAACACCTTACAGGCGAATTGTCTGAAAACAGGCAAAAAGTTGCAGTGATTGGGCATATGCGTCCCGACGGGGACTGTGTCGGTTCGCAAGTAGGCCTTTGCCGAGTGCTGAATCAGTTGGGTATTCAGGCAGTTGCGATCAACCAGGACCCGGTGCCTGAAACGTTAGCACCTTTTATTGGGGATACACCCTGGTCCAGGCCAAATACGCTGTATACGGCAGCGACACATGTTGCGATACTTGTGGACTGTGCGGACGCAGAGCGTTGTGGTGCGGCTATCCGAGAAGCTTTTCCACAGCCTTTGATCAATATCGATCACCACATATCCAACGAGGGGTATGCGCGATCGAATTTGATTGAGGCGCAAGCCTCAGCAACGGCTGAAATCTTGGCCGGCATGTTTTTAGATTTAGATGTGACTATTGACCCTGTAACCGCCCAGGCCCTGTATGTTGGGATCGCGACGGATACCGGTCAATTCAGATTTCCTTCGACATCGCCGCGAGTATTTAAAATTTGCTCGGAATTGATCGATCGTGGGGCCAACCCCAACGGGGCGGCGCAAGCGTTATACGAAAATCAAACATTCAATCAATTGGATTTGCTGCAACGGTTTTTGCGAAGTCTACGCATCGAATGTAGCGGGCGTGTTTGCATCGGGCGTTTGACGCGTGCAGATTATAATGATACTCAAGCATTGCGTGAAGACGCCGAAGGGTTCGTGGATTATGCACGCTCTATTCAAGGAGTGGATATAGGGGTTTTGATGGAAGAGCGCGATGACGGTATCAAGTGTAGCCTGCGCGCAAAAAGAGCGGCCATCCGGGTGGATAAATTGGCGCAAGTTTTCGGTGGTGGTGGCCATGCCTGTGCTGCTGGATTGTATCAGCCTTCCGTATCTATCGATACATTTCATTCGACCTTTTTGCAGGCTATCGAAGCGCATCTAACGGCCACTGTTTAAATAAAATTTTGTTTAGTTTTTTAAAAATAATATTTGTTTTATTATGTCTAATCTCGGAACACTGCCAAATCTCGAAGGCGTATTATTAATTGATAAACCAGTCGGTTGCACTTCACACGACGTGGTGTCGCGCGTCCGAAAAAAACTGAAAATAAAAAAAGTGGGGCATGCCGGAACATTGGATCCAAATGCGACTGGCCTGCTGATTATCTTGGTTGGCAAAGCGACTAAGATTTCTCAATATCTCATGTCGCTTGGGAAAGTGTATGAGGGCACACTTAAGTTAGGCGAAGTTACCAACACCTATGACTGCGAGGGGGAAGTGATGCAGACGAAACCGGTGCCCAACCTTTCCCGGGAAGAGGTTGAAGCCGTATTGGCACAATTTAAAGGCGATCAGTATCAGATGCCGCCGATGTTTTCCGCCAAAAAAGTCGATGGCGTGCCCTTGTACAAAATGGCGCGCAAGGGCCAAGAAGTTGAGCGGGAGCCTCGATTTATCCATATTTCCGCGCTGTCGATTAAACGTTTCGAACTACCTGAAATTGAATTCACCGTTGCCTGTAGCAAGGGCACGTACGTGCGCACGCTGGCACACGATATTGGCGAAAAGTTGGGGCCAGGGGCGCATTTATCTCAATTGCGACGGGTTGCGACGGATCGCTTTCAAATCGGCGAGTGCACGCCCTTGGAAGCATTAGAAGACATGAGTTTGGTTGAGATTCGTCGTCGGCTTATTCCCGTTTATCAAGCTGTTCCCAGTCACGTCTTGTGAATAGACCTACAACAGTTGCCAGTCTCGACGAAGTCGGCCCACTAGGCAGTTCTTTGCACTTGGCGATTGGTATGTTTGATGGAGTGCACTTGGGACATCAGGCAGTCATCGATGCGGCTCGGCAATCTGCACGTCGCACGTGGGGTGTCTCGGGTGTGCTGACTTTTGATCCGCATCCGAGCCGACTCTTTCACCCGGAGGATCCGACGTTGCTGTTAATGCCCGTGCACATGAAAGCGAGTTTTTTGCATTATCAAGGCATTGATTTGGTGATTAACCAGCGGTTTGACGCTGCATTTGCCGCTTTCGAGGCTGAAGCTTTTCCGGTTATGCTAAAGGAAAAGCTACCTGACTTGGCATCCATTTATATTGGCGAAAATTTCCGTTTTGGCAAAGGGCGTAAGGGCGATGTTACGGAGCTGATTCGGGTATGTACACAGATGGGTATTCATGTTTTTAGTATCGAGCGCCTTAAGCAAAACGGGGAACCTGTTAGCAGCACGCGGATTCGCAATGAGTTGCTGGCTGCCCGGATGGAAAACGTTAACCGTCTACTCGGCTACACCTATCGAAGTGAAGGTGTAGTCCAAAAAGGGCAGCGCTTGGGCAGGAAAATCGGATTCCCGACATTGAATCTGCTCTGGGAACCAGAACTGAAACCCTGTTTCGGAGTCTATGCGGTCAGAGCCAAGGGACCAAACGACGACAATTGGTTGCCAGGTGTCGCTAATTATGGTGTCCGTCCAACCGTCATGCAAACGCGCGCAAAACAACCCTTACTGGAGGTGCATTTGTTCGACACGCCCCAACAGGATGTTGGCGATGATCTGTATGTTGAATGGTTTCACTTTATTCGTCCTGAGCACACCTTTGCAACGCTTGAGGAATTGAAGCTACAGATTACAAAAGATAAAAATAGAGCCAGGGAATTACTTGAACCAGTAGACAAAAGCTAAATCGAGCACGGCTTCACGCCAAGGCGCTGTATGCATGGCGTGCACAACAGGCCCATATCTATTTTGTCAATTTGAGCAACTCGTTGATGCCCTCATCCGACAAAACTAGGCCAAAACATATCCTGAAAAAATTATTAAAGAACCCATTGCCAAACGAATATAGGGCACGCTGCGTATTTGGCAATAAGGACAAGTTATTAACCGATACAGTTGATTGAAGCATTTAGTCAAAGAGAAAGAATAGAAAGAAAGCACTTAAAGCGGAGATAGTCTGTCTAGTTGGAACTATTTTATTGATTGCCGCGGGAGTTGTAGCCTAACTTGCAATCCCACACGGAAGAGCGAACCAGTCGATGGTATCCACTTCAGAAGCTGCGCTTCTTCTGTGATACATATCAACGTTGGCCAAAAAAAAAACATCATGAAACAACAAATTGCAATAGCTCTTTTTGCGTTCGCCTACTCTCTTACAGCTTCCGCCGAGGAAATAACTCCGATTGAAAAGCTCGAGAGAGGGATGACTGTCTCAGTTCGAGGAGAGGTTACACGTATTCTCGACGAGGACGAATTCCGGATGCGAGATTCGACGGGAAGCGTTAGAATTTACATCGGCTGGAAAAATCGCGTCACAGTCCCTGTTGGTGAAACAATTACCGTCCGAGGAGTCGTTGACGATGACCTCGAATCTCGATTTCGTCCCGAGATATACGCGTTTCAGATTGTTCGAAAGGATGGAACTGCCATCGACCTTAATAAAAGGGAAGAGAGTAGTCCCGAAGAATCTACCGGAGATGTCGCCCGAGAGGATAAGGATGCGAATAGCGATGAAGAAGAAAAGAATATCACTCCGATAGGAGATCTGAAGCGGGGCATGCCCGCTGAGATTCAAGGAAAAGTGATCAAGATTCTTGATGAAGATGAGTTCCGCATCGAAGACTCTACTGGCAGTGTCAGGGTATATATCGGATGGCGCAACAGGATGGTCGTTCGTGTCGGAGAAGAGATTGGAGTGCGAGGGGTCGTTGATGACGATTTACGCCTGTTCTTTCGTCCTGAGCTTTATGCGACGGAAATAACTCGAGAGGATGGCACAACCATTGAGCTCGATAAATAACTGGGCCAATCGAGTAGCCAGGGCCATTGCTGACCCAGCTCTCATTCCGGTCGGTAAGTCACGGTTCCAACTGAGTTATCCTAGCCCAAGTTCGTCAGAACTTGGGCTAAAAAATCAGCTAAAGCTGATAAACAAGGGGTTCGTGGGCATCGCATGTCAATTTTTCGGGACTACATTTTGAAAAATTTTGGGGCATTGGGTAATTCAAATGAAAGAAATTGAATGAAATTGTATACTCACAGTGATGCTCGTCAGCAGTTTGCGAGTGTGTTGGCCACCGCCAGCGAGGAAGGTAAGGTCTTGATCCGAAAGAGGGATGGTGGTCTATTCGCCTTGCGACCTGAAACGAAGACGATGTCCCCTTTCTATGTAGAAGGCATTTCCACTGATTTAACCACATCTGAGATTGTTGCCACTGTTCGGGAAGAACGAGGGAAAACCAGACGATAGCCACAGTTCCGTTACAGCTCCAGCTCCACTCTGCGTGACAGCTCGACGTTGATAAAATGAAAATCATCCAACAGGTGTCTCGCCTCTATCCAGTTTACAAAGGAAAAGGCTGGATAGCTCAGTGCAAAGCATTCAGAAAATATGCTGAAAGTTTAAAGATTCCCTGCGAAGCGAAACTTCATGACGGGCAGATCATCTTAGTTAATCCTCTCGACTATATTGGTGCGATGTTGTTTCTCTTTGGCGACCTCGATCCTGGCATCTCTTCATTAATAAAAAGACTTCTCAAACCGGGCGACACCTTTGTCGACGTGGGAGCCAATATTGGAGTTGAAACGATTCCAGCAAGCCGGTTGTGCGGAAATGAAGGGCGCGTTTTTGCCTTCGAGCCCAACCCAAATGTATTCAAGTTGTTATTGGACTCACTAGAGCTTAACGACCTGTGCAATGTAACCTGTTTCAATGTAGCAGCGTCTGAAGAGGCAAAAACACTGTTCTTCTCAGTTCCTGCGAATAATACCGGATCAGCACAAATCGTGAGTGAGATTCGCGACAACACGTTCTGTGTTAAAGCATTGAGACTAGATGCGCTTGAGGAACTTCAAAACAGGCCGATCAAGCTTTTAAAAATTGATGTCGAGGGGCATGAAAAAAACGTATTAAAGGGGTGTGAAGGGTTATTAAGACAAGGCACAATTGAGAATTTGTTGATCGAAATATGGCATTCGGAAAATAATGAATTCATGGATAACGAATCTGTGAAAAGGCTAATGCAGTTTGGGTTCACCCCATTTCAACTACTAAAAAAACTATCCATCTTCACGCATTTGGTCGATTTGACAAAGCATGATGTCGCAAAAGGATCTTCTGACTTTTTGTTTATGCGAACCTAATATGAAAGTCGGTGTTATTATAGGAACGTACAATAACGGAGCTCATATTGCTCAAACAATCGCTTCTGTCAAATCACAGACTATGCACGACTGGAGATGTATTATCATTGATAACGAAAGCACTGACGAATCCAGCGTGTTGGCGAAAAATGCAACTAGAGGAGACAGTCGGTTTGAATGCCTGCAGAAAAAAAACGAAGGACCCTCCGCATTCCGCAATCTTGGGTTTGGCAGGATGGGTAAGGATTGTGACTACGTTCACTTCCTTGATGGGGACGATGTGTTGAAGGAAAATTTTTTAGAAGTTCTTGTGAATCATTTGGATTTGAATCCTAAAGCAGGCATTGCAGCATGCCAGTTTGACATCATAAATGAAGATGGGAAATTTCTTGCTGCCGGATTTCGTTCAAGATTCTCACCGGGTTTCCTTGGATTTCCCCGGCAGTTAAAACCCAACGAAAAAGTCACTCCATTTGAGGCATTTTACTCGGCTACCGGGCAGGGACCTTTTGCTGTTTTTCGGTCTCGCATTTTTGCGGATACGAATGGATATGCATTGGATTTTTGGTCACACGAAGACTCCGATATTTTTTGCCAAATGGCATTATTGTCAGAAGTTCACTATTTGCCCGAAAGGTTATACCAAAAGAGGATCCATGGGCACAACCTGACCAGATCTTCGCGTGCTGATTACGGGAAATTCAGGGAAAAATGGGATTACTATTTTTCAGATAGCCCCGCAATCAACAAAAGGATAGAGAATGCTTTTAAGTATTACTATGGACGCCATGCACCGTTTCGGCATTTCAAGATTTCAATCGAGGCATTCAATGAATTTGTGAGACATAGAAAGTTGCCATCATTGCGTTGGTCCTGGGAATGTTTCAGCAATGGTTTTGTCGA
>Ga0102943_1000560_pt1 | contig 24999 bp, 22 predicted proteins | sample SalPonC_black_MG_FD_78174 | JGI IMG/M metagenome (GOLD analysis project Ga0102943, IMG submission 78174) | Salt pond soil microbial communities from South San Francisco under conditions of wetland restoration - Salt Pond MetaG... | ecosystem: Environmental > Aquatic > Marine > Intertidal zone >...
CCTGGAAAACGGGTCCCTGGTTCTGGGCACCTGGCAATCCATTTTTTTCTGTGAATTTGACGGCCCCAGGAACCGGAAAGTGATTGTCATCATCCTGGCGGACAGGTAAAAGGAAAAAAACGGTATGAAAGTGATATGGCTGCTCACCGCCCTGGTGGCCGGCATGATGGCCCCTGTACAGGCCGGATTCAACGGGAAAATGGGCCGGGCCATCGGGGACCCGGTGTATGCGGCCTTGATTTCGTTTTTTGTGGGGACGCTGGGGCTGCTGGTTTACGGTTTTGCCCTGCGCATGGATTTTACCGCGGTGCGCCATGCTGCCGGGATCGAATGGTGGGTGTGGATGGCGGGACTGCTAGGGGCGTTTTATGTCACTGCGGTGATTGTGCTCACCCCCCGGCTGGGGGCGACCCTCACCTTCAGCCTGGTGGTGGCGGGCCAGCTGATCATGGCCGTGGCCCTGGACCATTTCGGGCTGCTGGGGGTGCCGGTGCAGGCCATCTCCTGGCCCCGGATCCTGGGCATTGCCCTGGTCACAGCCGGGGTGGTGCTGATCAGAAAGTTCTGATCAGCATGGTCTGGAAACAAACCGTCCGGACAAACCGGAGACAATATACATGAGAAGCAAAAACATCATTCATACAGTCAGCTGTCATGCCGAAGGGGAAGTGGGGGATGTGATCGTGGGCGGGGTGGCCCCGCCGCCCGGGGATACCCTGTGGGAACAGTCCCGATGGATTGCACAGGACCAGACCCTGCGCAATTTCATGCTCAATGAACCCAGAGGCGGGGTGTTCCGCCATGTGAACCTGCTGGTGCCTCCCAGGCATCCTGATGCACAGATGGGGTTCATCATCATGGAGCCCGAAGATACCCCGCCCATGTCCGGGTCCAACTCCATTTGTGTTGCCACGGTGCTGCTGGAGGCCGGAATCCTGCCCATGCAGGAACCGGAAACCAGGCTCACCCTGGAGGCCCCTGGCGGACTGATTCAGGCACAGGCTGCCTGCGAAAACGGCCGGGTCAAGGCCATGACCATCTACAATGTGCCCTCTTTTGTTCACCAGCTGGCCGTGCCTCTGGAGGTGCCGGGCCTGGGAACTATAACCGTTGACACCGCCTATGGCGGAGATTCCTTTGTGATCGCGGATGCAAAAGTCCTGGGGTTTGAGGTGGTGCCGGACGAGGCCCGGGAGCTTGTGGAAACCGGCATCTGCATCACCAACGCCGCCAATGAACAGCTGGGGTTTGTACACCCGCACAATCCTGACTGGACCCATGTTTCCTTCTGCCAGATGGCCGCACCCCTGAAAAAGGAAAACGGGGTATGGGTGGGGAAAAATACCGTGGCCATTCAGCCCGGCAAGCTGGACCGGTCCCCCACCGGCACCGGATGCAGTGCCCGCATGGCTGTGCTCGCCGGTAAAGGCCTTCTTACGCCCGGGGATAAATACATCGGCGAGTCCATCATCGGGTCCCGGTTTTTCTGCTGCCTGGAAAAGACCACATCACTCGGGGCGGTTGATGCCATTATTCCGTCCATCACAGGCCGGGCCTGGATCACCGGCACCCACCAGCACATGCTCGATCCACATGATCCGTGGCCGGAAGGCTACAAGGTGGCTGACACCTGGCCAAAGATGCAGATATAACGCAGTTAAATATCCTGGAGCCGGCCAAAATCCTTTTCCAGGGACTGGGCTTTGTCTTCTTTTCCCTGTTCTTTAAGTTTTTCTGACAAAGCGTTGAGTTTTTCTTCCAGCAGGGGGAGAATGTCTTTTTTCAGGGTGTCTCTCATTTTTTGGCCGGAGGTTTTCAATTTTTGTTCCATCTCTGCCAGTGCCTCTTTCATAGCCTGGTATTCTTCTGTTTCAGGAACAGTTTCCATTTTTTTCATCAGATCTGCCATGCTTTTTTCCATGGCTTTCCAGAATTCTTCCAAAGAAGAGGCTGCCGCAGCAACAGGGGTTTTTGTGCTGCCTGCAACTATGGCACCATTGGCAATTTTTTTGCCGCCCGGCTTTGACTTTTCAATGAACACCGCTTTTTCACCTGTATTGCCCGGGGCGCCGGCAATGAAAAACCGGGAATATTCGGTGGCACAGTCTGAAAGGGTTTCCGGGATCTCCACTGAAACCAGAAAAACCGCATCGCTGGTATAGGTGATATCTTTCACCTGCCCAACTGTTGTGTTTTCAAATATTACCGGATCTCCCTGTTTCAAACCGTCCACCTGGTCAAAGGAGATAGAAAACCGGGCCGGGGTGCAGCCGGCAGTCAGGGCAATAGCCATGGCCGCAACCAGTATGACAAAAAAGCGGCAGGTTACAAAGGTATCCATTTTTTTAACAGGCATCAGTTGAGGTCCTCGTTGTTTTTAATGGGTACCGGAACTTTTAATACCGGTACGCCTTCCTTGTGAAGAAGCTTTTCCTCCTCCTGGGTGGTGGTGCCGCGGATACCGCGGTATTCACAAGCACCATAATGCATTTTCAAGGCTTCCTTAGCAAAGGTGTGGCCCACATCTTCAAAATTTTTTTCCACAAACCTGGTAACCCGTTCCGTGAGTTCGGCCATGGCTTCCTGGCTGGCCTGTAATGCCTGCCGGGCCTGGGGACCAGGTCCGGCACCAGAAGTTTTAATGGCAATGGGGTGGATCTTCTGCACCACTGAGGTGGTGTCACAGACAGGACATTGCAGCAGTCCTTGGATCTGCTGGGTGTCCAGGTCCTGTTTGTCCTGAAACCAGCCTTCAAAGGCATGGCCGTTTATGCATTCCAGGTCAAATACGATCATAGAAATTTTTTTCCTTTCCAATACAGCGCCATGATCACGCCTCACCATTAAACTATATCTGATACCTGCTGGTTTTTCAATCGGGAAATGCGGTGCAGATCCTCCCGGGTCCGGACACAGGGAAACAGGCTGTTGTTGGTGAGCAAAGGATGGGGGGTGATATCAAACCGGGCAGAAGATACTGCGGTTTTCCACATGGGGGTGTGGGGGATGGGGGAGTAATAGGCCAGCACCGGCTGGATTCCGGCTTTTTTTACAAAGGCCATGGAGGCGGCCACATCATCCAGATCCTGTCCGGGCAGACCGCACAAAAGGTATGCCCCGATCTGGCGGCTGTCAAACCCGGCAGTTTTCAGTGCAGACACTGCGGTGAAAAACTCATCTGCCAAAACTTTTATATCATGGCGCCGGTGTGTGGAAAAATCTGCGGTTTCAAGTCCCAGGCGGATGGTCTTGAATCCGGATCTGAACATGAGACCCGCTGCCCGGGGAGTGATTTCCCTGATATGCAGGGCATTGGGGGTGTGAAAAAACAGATCCAGGTCTGCAGAAATGATTTTTTCCATCAAAGGATAGGCATGGTCCGGTCCGTTTACCAGCAGGGCATCGTCGTAAAAGGCAAAGTTTTTCACCCGGTGATGATGGTGCCAGTGAATGATTTCCGAAAATACCCGGTCAGGAGACCGGCGGACCATCCCGGGTTCCAGAAAAGAGGTGGCGCAGTAATCGCAGGAAAAGGGACACCCCCGGGCGGTAAGGATGGGAGCATAGCTCAGGCGGGGGTACAGGTCCAGGGCAGGAAAGGGGGGATCATCCGGGTTCAGGCTGTCAGAATGAAGATCGTATCCGGTGAACTGTCTGAAGATTTCTTCCAGTGCGGGTTCGCCATGGCCGGCAACCACAAGATCGGCTCCGGAATGGGCTGTGGCATGGTCATGGTACAGGGTGGCGTATTTGCCCCCGAGAACGATGGGGACATCCGGAAAAACCGAGCGGATAACCGATATGGTTTCCGCCACACCAGTGGCCCAGTAGGTCATCAGGGAAGTGACCAGGACCAGGTCCGGTCTGTCCAGACGTTCCAGGTCTTTTTTGAACCATTCAGGGGGGATGCCGTACCGGGAAAAGGTTTGAGGCATCCGGGGCAGGGGGCTTTCCAAAGGAGGCAAAGCATCTGCCAGGCTGATGGGGGTTTTTCGGAACGGCCCCCGGCCGTCCCAGGCGGTTTTCACCGGCTGGGTTTCTTTTGGATGGAACCGGTCCAGGCAGTCGGCCAAACTGATCCGGATGCCGGCATTCCGCAGTGTGGCGGCAATGCCCAGCAGTCCCAGAGGTTTCAACCAGAAGTCAAAAGCGGCAAAGTCATGAATCCAGGGATTTACGCACAGCACATGGGGCGGGAAGGACATGGGTGGTTTTCAGTCTTCAAAATACTTCATGGAGGTCTTTTTCAGCTCTTTTTTTGAAAAAAGCAGGGTGTAATCGTCCTCTTTCACGGTTTTGGCAATCCTCTCCACCAGGGCCCGGCACTGGGCTTCATCTGCGGCATGGACCATGGTGTACAGGTTGTATTCCCAGCCGGGTGCCGGGTCTCTTCTGTAGCAATGGGTGATTTCATCAAATCCGGCCATGGTGGCGCCCACCGCTTCCACCCGGCTTTCGTCAACCTTCCATGCCACCATGGCATTGGCCTTGAACCCGGATTTCTGGTGTTTCAAGGTGGCCCCGAATCTGCGGATAATCCCCCGCTGGTTGAGATCGGTCAATATTTCGAGAAATTTTTCCTCGGTGATGCCGATTTTTTGTGCCATTTCCTGAAACGGCCTCTGTACCACCGGGATATCGGTCTGGAGCAGGGCAATGACTTTTTTTTCTATATCAGTTATCATGGGTTTCCAAAGGGCCTGTGTTTTTTTTGTCTGTTTTTATGGTGCGCTGTCCCCGCCTGGGTGCATGTCTTTTTTACCATGTCCGCATCTGCGGGGCAACACTGATTCATTTGTTTGAAAACTTGTCGGAAAACAGCGATTTTATGCTTTTTTCCGATGCGCTACACATCCCCCGTTCCGTGATGAATCCGGTGACCAGTCGGGCCGGGGTCACATCAAAGGCATGGTTGGCCGTCGGACTGTTCTGCGGCGGCACCAGTACCCGGGTGACTTCACCATTGGACCATCCCTGTATATACCGGATTTCATCCTGGTCCCGTTCTTCAATGGGAATATCTGCAATGCCGTCGGTGATGGCCCAGTCAAAGGTGGAGGAAGGCAGGGCCACATAAAAGGGGATGTTGTTGTCTTTTGCAGCCAGGGCCTTGAGATAGGTGCCGATTTTATTGGCCACATCCCCGGCCCGGGTGGTGCGGTCCGTGCCCACAATCACCAGATCCACCTGGTTGTGCTGCATCAAATGGCCTCCGGCATTGTCGGTTATCACGGTGTGGGCAATGCCGTGCTTGCCCAGTTCCCAGGCGGTGAGGCGGGCACCCTGGTTCAGGGGCCGGGTTTCATCCACCCATACATGGACATGGATGCCGGCATCAAAGGCTGCGTAAACCGGGGCGGTGGCAGTGCCGTATTCAATGCAGGCCAGCCATCCGGCATTGCAGTGGGTGAGGATGTTCACGGGCTGTCCGTTTTTTTGAAGGGCAATGTCCCGGATCAGCTCCAGACCGTATTCTCCGATCTTCCTGCAGTTTACTGCTTCTTCTTCCGCCACTGCCAGGGCCTGGTCCAGGGCGGCCCGGATCCGTGCATCACCGGCACCGGCTTTGCGCACTGCAGCCTGGACACGGTCCACCCCCCAGCACAGGTTGGTGGCTGTGGGCCGGGCGCGTCTGAGGCGCTCGCACAGGCTGGACAGCCACAGGTCATCTTCCGGGCGGCTGTTATTTTCCTTGAGGGCCACGTATACCCCGAACGCGCCGGTGGCTCCGATAAGGGGGGCACCCCGCACCACCATTTCTTTGATGGCATGGATCACCGCATCCACGGTGGGTAAATCCTTGATTATCATCTGGTGGGGGAGAAACCGCTGGTCAATGACCTGGACGGTCCGGGTGTCCTGGTTAAACCAGATGGGCCGCATATTTTTGCCGTCAACTTTCATGGTCTGTTCTTCTCCTGAAGCTACAGCTATGTCTGTGTTTAAAAATGTTTGATGAACTGGTCTGCTTCCGCAATGGCAGCATTCATGTCCCGGATCAAGGCATCCACATCGGTTTCAATGGACACGGCTTCCTTTCCTAAGGCCCCCACTGCCTGGGCATTGAGGTTATGCTTGAGGAACAGGACCGTGTCTTTGAGTTTGGCCAGCACCGGGGCCATGGCCCGGGCAGACCTGTCCATGGCGGTTTCAAGATTTTGAAAGCGTGCCCTGGTTTCGGACAGCGATTTTCGGCTGGTTTTCTTCAGCCCGGGGTCCTGAATTTCCTGGATCTCAGCAGCCCATTCAGCAAACAGATCTTTGGCCACAGACTTGACCCGGGCGATGCGGCTTTCGATCTGGTCAGCCCTGGAGCGGCAGTCATCATAACTGGACTTGATCCGGTTATATACGGTTTCCAGCTCCCCTCCGTCAAAGGCATACAGCTCCTGTATCCGGGTCAGCGCATCAATGAACTCTTCTTTGGCCTGTGTCTGGCTGTCTTTGACATCTTCTACATTATCCGCCAGCAGGTGGCGTTTTTCCTTGCCCAGTTTTTCCATGGCAGCATAATAGGTGGTGCTGCAGCCTGCGGAAAGCGCAAGCAGGATAAGAAACACACCCCATACGGGAAACAGTGTCTGTGCTTTTACCATGAAGCCCTCTTTGGAAATGGTGCTTTTTTTCACAAAGTAACTATAATAACCTGCACAGGCTATAGTGATAGCAGGCCAAAATCAAGTATTTTATACCCGGCTCAGGAAATTGTCGATTGTCGCAGGGGATCAAACCGGGACCCGGGAGGACCAGTTGTGGAAATCTCCAGTTGACCTGCAGGAAAACCATGTTTGACAAAAAATTTTCCGAGTGCTAATTTTTCAGGTAAGGAGATCACAAATTTCTCTCAATTGCAGCGGTTGGGATTATCAAAGGAGGCTGTATGGACCATACCATTATTCAAGTATTGCCCAAATTTCTGGAAATTCTGGGCCTGGATGAGGATCCCATGGGGCTGTATTTTACCCAGGAAAAGCCGGAGGCCGGTTACACGCCTGACCCCATGGACCTGCCCACCCGAAAAAAAGAGCAGGCAGATGCGGTGGACTGGGCCGCAATTTTCGGCGGATTTTCCTGTGTCATGGGCAAAATATGGCTGGCCAGAAAAAAGAGATCTGCGGCGTGGTTCTCAGCCCGCCATTTTGGATGTCCTGGTGCTGCATTCTGGCTGGGATTCAACAAACCCCAGGTGAACACCATTATTCATTATGTGTCTTCCGGTATCCCGGACCGCATGAAAGGTGAATTCTATTGTGATTCCCCCCGGAATCTGGAAAAAATGTTCAACCAGGTGAATCCGGAGCCTGCGCCGGCACCTTATTGCGTGTTCAAGCCTTTAAGTCTTTTTGAACCGGACGAGATTCCCCTGCAGGTCTGTTTTTTTGCCAGGCCTGAATCCATGTGCGGACTGCATCAGCTGGCCACCTTTGTCACCAACGACCCGGAAGTGGTGGCCTCACCCTGGAGTGCAGCCTGCGGCAGCCTGGCAGCCTGGCCGTTTCACTACCTTGCAAAAGGAGAGCAGCGGGCCGTGGTTGGGGGGTGGGACCCGTCCGCCAGAAAATATTTCAAAACCGATGAACTTTCCTTCACCGTTCCCTGGGATCTTTTCTGCCAGATGCTGGAAAGGTACCAGGACTCTTTTTTAAAAACCGGCACCTGGCAGAACGTGCACAAAAAAATTCACAAAAGCAAAAAAGCCTGGAATGAAGTGCCTGCTTGATGAAAATCTGAATATAATGCAGCAGGTAGCACTGGCCTGTTCCGATGGATGCGGTTGTGATCGTGAAGCTGAAAGGAAAAAAATGTGGCCCTGATATTGAATATACTGTGGTTTGTCTTTGGAGGCGGGTTTGTAGCCTGGCTGCTGTGGATTCTCACCGGAGGCCTGCTTTTTATAACGGTAGTGGGCATCCCCTTTGGCTGGGCCGCCTTCAGGATAGCCGGATTTGCCGCTTTTCCCTTTGGCAAGGATCTGGTGGATGCCCGTGTGGTGGGTGAAGAGCGGATGGCCGGCACCGGGCTTGCCAATTTTCTGTGGATTGTCCTGGCCGGCATCTGGCTGGCCATATCCCATATCCTGGCCGGTGCAAGCCTCTGCCTGACGATTATCGGCATTCCCTTCGGATTTGCCCATTTCAGGCTGGCCATGGTTTGTTTCGCTCCCCTGGGAAAACGGGTGGTGTATCATTGAAAAAAGCGAATATGCTGCCGAAAACAGCTGTCTTTCAAGGAAAAAAATCCCGGAAGAAACTGACTTTTAGAACAGGTGTTCTTCTGGAAATCCAAAAAGAACAAAATATTAAGGAGCAAAAATATGGATCTGGTCCGGATTTTGATTGCGATTCTTCTGCCGCCGCTGGGCGTTTTTCTTCAGGTGGGATTTGCAGGGGCCTTCTGGCTGAATATTCTCTTGACACTCCTGGGGTATATCCCCGGCATCGTGCATGCCGTCTGGATTATCGCCAGGCGCTGAGGCCGGTTCCTCTCACGCTTCGATGGAAACCTCCCCGGCGTTGTATACAAAGATGATATCCCCGGGCAGCTCCAGGGTGCGTTCAAGATCGGAAACAAGGTCTTGTCCTGTCTCGTCTTCTGTTTCATCATCAATGGGTTCAAATCCCCTTAAAAGCAGGGCAGAGGGCTGCATACGCTGACGAACCGCATGGAGCGGGGTTTCGGTGGGGACAATGAACAGTTCCGCCTCAATACGGGCAAGGGCGAGCAGTTCCTGCATCTCTTTTTCAATGTTTTCAATATCTGCTTTGCGCACCACCGGGCGGATAATCCGGATGGGATGGTCCCGCCACTCCCGGTTCTTTTTGAGCATAAAGGCCAGCAGCAGCATCAGCTGGGCATTTTTTGAGGAATCCCACCAGATGTTGATGCTGCCTTTGGGAATAACACTGGTGTCACTGTCCTGTTTTGGCGCCACAATAATGAGATTGCGCTGCATCTCCTTGACAGTAGCAACGGTTTCCCAGAAGATGTCGGATTTTTCAGGATTCCGGCTCCATCCCAGCAGCACCGTGTTGGGCCGCATGCCACCGATACCGTGGCACTGCAGCAGAGCCTTGATGGCAGCATGAAGATCCTTTTCCACAACGACCACGGGAAAGGCCGGCAGTTTTTCTTTGACAAGGAAGCGGCGGAGGACTTTTTCCGCTTCCCTGCGCCGTTCCAGAAAATCGTCCAGGTCGCCACGGATTACCTGGCCGATGGAGACAATGCCGCTGTCAATGGTAAACCAGCAGGCGTATTCCGCCAGCTGCAGGCGGTTGGCAGTTCCGCCGCCGAGGGTGAGAATGGAGGGCCGCCAGTTTTTGGGATGGTACCGTTCCCGCTCCAGTCGCAGCAGGGCATTGCGGGCAACCTGAAACGCAAGGCCTCCGTCCAGATCTCCCCATTTCACCTGGATTTCCGACCGGGCAATGAAAAAATACAGGGCGCCGGCAAGCAACAGGGCCACTGAAGCCCAGACCGCATTGATCAGAAACATGATCCCCAGGCATCCTGCGGCACCGGCAAGGGCCACAGACCAGTGGTTGAACCGGAAAGTGGGCCGGAAACTGGGATTGCTGGACCGGCCTTCGTAAAAACAGGCCAGGTTCACTGCTGCATAGGTCATCAGAAAGAACATGGTGATCACCGGCGCGATGGTGTCCAGATCCCCGGCAAGCACTCCGGCCTGGGCAATGATGAAGGTCAGCACCGTTGCCCGGCGGGGTTCTCCCAGCTTCCCGCTGCCCCGGCCGAACCAGCGCAGCCGGACAAAGATGTTGTCCCGGGCAAAGGCCTGGAGAATACGGGGAGCGCCCATCATGCTGCCCAGGGCCGAGGAAATAGTAGCACAGAACACCCCGGCATAGATGAGCATCGGTAACACAGATCGGTCTTTCATCACAAATCCGTCCCCCAGCAATGTATCCCGGGGGACACTGCCGGCCATCATGAGAGCGATACCCGCATATATCAGTGTGGAAACCCCGATGGCGGCAAAAGTGCCTTTGGGGATGGCCCGGCCCGGATTTTCCAGATCCCCGGACATGTTGACCCCGGCCATGATGCCGGTAACAGCGGGAAAAAACAGGGCGAACACCGCAAAAAAAGAATAAGAGGGGGACCATTCTGCAGACAGGTTGGCTGCCAGGATTTGCGGAGAAAACCCCATGCCCGCGCCGATGAAAAAAGACAGAACAGAAAGCGCCAGAATGGCCAGAATACCGTACTGGAGACGGATGGTCCATCCTGCCCCTATATAGACACACACAAAAACAATGATATGCACCATGGTGGCAACGGTCCGGAAGGACATATCAATATCAGGGAAAGCGGAAAAAACCGCTTCAGTGAACCCCACCACATACAGGGTGACGGCCACGGCCTGGGCAATGTAGAAAAAAACAGCGATCACCCCCCCGGATTCCACTCCCAGGCTGCGGCTGATCAGATAATAGGCGCCCCCTCCCTTGACCCGCATGTTGGTGGCAATGGATGCAACGGACAGTCCCGTTATCACGGAAATGGCTTTGGCTGCCGCCAGGATGAAGAGGGTGTACCATAATCCCGCATATCCCACCACGGTGGAAAATCGCAGAAACATGATTACCCCGAGGATGGTCAAAAGGCTGGGGGTAAAAACACCGCCGAATGCCCCGAATTTTTTTGGCGGGGGATCTTCTGTGATTTCTTGGGCAGGGGGTTCATTCATGGCGGTGATCATCCCGATAGATGTTTCTTTTGTAATGGTTTTTCCCCTATCACCACCGGACTAATTCCGGAATTATCGAAAATGACCCAGGTATCAACCAAGTCCTTATAATGATCCAAAAAATTTTTCCAACCACGGTAATAACGGGCACAGGCTGCGAGCATGGCGGCGCATAATATGGAAATGGCCGTTCTCATTACAAAAGCACCTCTGTCACTGCATTGTGGCGTGAAAACATCGTTTTTCGGTTCAGCCACACCACGACAGCGGCAACAGCCACGAACAGCCAGGTATCATAGGGTTGCGCATCCGGCCACAGGGGGTTGATCAACTGCAGGTGGAAAAACGCCGGCAGCAGGATACTGCCGCGCGAATGGTTGAAAAGCGGTGTCACGATGACGCTCAGGGCCAGGGTGCCCACAAGGAAAGGTGTCAAAGCCCAGGCGCTTTGGGGTGTGCTGCTGAGCATGAACGCAGGCAGGTGCCAGACCGCCCAGACAACGCCGAGTAAGAGTGCCGCCCAGATGGGGGCCATTTTGCGTTGAAGTAAAGGCAGGGCCAGTCCACGCCAGCCGATTTCCTCTATCGGTCCCTTGATGGCCATGAAAAACAGTGCCCACAGATAAGCGGTAATTGATGCAAACGGAAACAGGGTGTTCAGGTCGCCTTGTTTGAACAGGGCTCCAACATAGAATACCAGCGGCACAATAAGGATCAACATGACATACCAGTAGATGGACGTCCGCCACATCAGCACCCGGGAAAGAAAACGCACTATGCCGTCAACCCCCTGCCGATAAAAGAGTATAGCCAGTGCTGCGATGGCCGGTGCATAAACGGCAAGGTAAAACAGCGGATGCCGGCCGGAAAGATTTCCGAATAACGGGACCATCGTCTCAGAGGCAAAAATATAAAGTCCGAGAATACCCCAGGTGATGACAAAGGTCATAGTAAAGAACGGGATCAGATCGGTCTGACGCATGTAATAATTTCCTTGTTTGTTAGTATGATTGCCGGCATCCATTCTTGCATGCCGGAGAACTGCAAGCAGGAATCCATCATGAAGGAAACACCACATCTGTCACGTCCGCCACAAAAAACGGAAAATAGTGTTCCTTGTCAAAATGGTTTCCCGCTTCCACGTGCGTGGGTAAATGGTATCCGGCGAATGACTGAAATTCGGAGAGATACCCCCCTAAGGGCTGAAGCCGGTGCTGCTTCTCAGGATTGGCATTGCTCCACCGGTCAAAGCAGACCTGGGTCGGCTGACCATCCGGTGCCACAGTGACATCCACAGACTGTACCAGATCCTTTATGAGGTATTGCATACTAATGACGGGGGTTTTCGGATTCATATGGAATGTTCAAATTTGCCCAATATGGTTATTTTACGGTTTTCTTCAACTTTGGATAAATAGCAGTTTTTGGATAAAAAATGTATCCATTATTTTTCAGGACCGGGAATAATCATGCATGGATAATTTTCCTTGAGCTGGAAAAATCGGTAACATGTACATCAATGGCAGTAGAAATTCTTAACTCGGAACAACTGGATTTTTCTTGTCTTAAATTAGTTACTCTGATACAAGTTCAACATATTGTAAGTGTATCGGGGTGGAGATAATATTTCGGATTAAGGGGGATTCCTATGATTTGGTTAACAAAAAGAAAGTTTCTATCCCTCCTTAAGCTGGAAAGATGATTTTCATGCAGGCACCATAGTTTATGAGCTGTCACTATAGCAACAGCATGAGATATCGTGTTGAGTAACTTAAATGGAAAAAATATTTAACCGCATCCGCAGACTTATTAGCCCCCGTAAAAAAGCTGCACTTAAAAAACCTTCTGCTATTCCTGCCCGTCTGCCCACCCTCTGGCTGCTGGGCAAAACCGGGGCGGGGAAATCCTCGCTGATTCAAGCGATAACAGGGCGTTCGGATGTTGAAATCGGCAATGGCTTCAGCCCCTGCACCCAGAGCTCCCGAAGCTATGACTTTCCATCAGAAAAACCACTGCTGCGTTTTCTTGATACGCGTGGTCTTGCCGAGGCCGACTACAATGCCGACGAAGATATAGCCGCCTGTGTACAGGCGACCAGTGCCGCCATCGTCGTGATGAAGACGGAGGAACCCGAACAAAGCGAAGTGATCAGGGCCCTTGAACGGATTCGCAGATCCGGTGCCGTCAAGCATCTGTTGCTGGTCCACACGGGTATCCTGCTGCTTGATGATGCGCTTCAACGCCGCCAGGCCATTAACCACAATCAGCAACTGGTTGAATCTGCCTGGAAACAACCGGTCAAATCCGTTGCCGTGGATTTCGGGGACGCGGGCGACGGAACCGTCGGGGTAGAAGACCTGCGCTCTGGGCTTGCTGATTTTTTACCCATCATTGCCCTGCTGAGCACCAAAGAAGAACATGCCAGTGCCGAAGAGAGCCGCTTTGCCCCTCTTCGTAACGATATCCTCTGGTACGCTGCTGCTTCCGGCGGCACAGATGCCTTCCCGGTGGTCGGATTGGGCAGTGTCCCGATGTTTCAGGCAAAAATGCTGCATCATCTGGCCGGGCAATACGGGATCTCGTGGGATAAAAAAGCCCTGGCCGACTTTGTCGCGGCCCTGGGAACCGGATTCAGCGTGCGGTATCTGTCTAAGCTGGGCATCCGTCAGCTCACCAAACTGATTCCGGTTTATGGGCAAACCGTCGGCAGTGCCGCGGCCGTTGTCGTCAGCTTTTGTTCGACCTATGCCATCGGCCGGGCCGCGTGCAAGTACCTCTATCACAAGAGTAAAGGAGAAACTGTCTCCGAGCAGGAACTTAAACGTCTTTATCACCAGGCGTTCAACGAAGTCCGAAAGGTAAATAGCCGTGAAACGTCTGTTGAGCAGCATTAAAACAACCCGGCGACTATCTTCGGCACCCATGCTTCTACTTGCTGTTGCCCTGGTCTTGCCTATTCTTATTCTGGGTATGTTCGGACTGATTGCCCTGATCGACTATGGCTATATTCTGCATTTTGTTGCGCTGCTGGCCGTTTCTGCTCTCCTGATCACGGCATTAAACTGGACACTGCGGCGATCCTCCCCTGGCACAGTGCCCCTGCCGGAAGAGGGGCTGGTAACAGCATCCGCCGATTGGGGTGATTACGATCACCAGGTCTGGGACAGATTGAACCGGAAAATTGCCGAACAGCTGGCGGAAAACGCCCAGTGGGGGCATCTGCAGGAGCACGCCCTGGCGCTGATCAAGGCAGCAGCTGAAAACTACCATGACAAAGGGGATCGTAAAGAATTTGCCTTTTCTATTCCGGAACTGTTGATGATGGTTGAGGAAATCAGCCGTCGCTATCGTCTGCTGCTGAAAACACATGTTCCCTTCATTGAAAATACGCGTCTATCAATGCTGGCACATGGGTATGACAACAAGGAAAAGCTGATGTCCGGCTACAGAGCGGCCAAATGGGTGTGGAACAGCTACCGGATTGTCCGGCTGGCCAGTCCGCTGACAGCGGTGCTGGCGGAATTACGCAGTCAGGTGGTCGGTAAAATGATGACCCAGGTCAGCGCCGAGTTTCAGCTCAAGTTGAAACAGGCCCTTCTGCAGGAAGCTGTTTCTGTCGCCATCGATCTCTACAGCGGACGCTTCCGGGTCCAAGCGTATCATCAGGTGACACAAGGGCAGGATAGCAGGAACATGGCACCACCCCTTGAGCCATTACGGATTTGCTTTGTCGGGCAGACCGGTTCAGGAAAATCTTCCATCATCAATGCCCTTGTCGATGCCATGGTCGCCGAAGTCAACCCGCTCCCCTCCACCAGCGCAACAACTGTACATCGATGCCATATTGACGGGATGGAGATGGTCCATCTGGTTGATCTGCCGGGTCTGGACGGCAATGAAAAAATCACGAAGAATCTGCTCAAGGAAGTAACCAACTGCGATCTGATCATCTGGGTGCTTAAAGCCAATCAGCCCGCGCGGTCTCTGGACAGCGGCTTCAAACAGCAACTTGATGCCTTTTATCTGTCAACAGCCCACCGTTCCCAAAAACGCCCTGTCATTATCGCTGTGCTGAACCAAGTTGATCGCCTTCCCCCCGTGCAGGAGTGGCATCCACCTTATGATCTGGAAAACCCGGAAACCCCCAAGGAAAAAACCATTAAGGCGGCCCTGGAATACAACCGCGACCTGCTCGGCTTTAACGAACTGATTCCTCTGGCTGTCGCCGAGAACCAACCGACCTATCATCTCGATGAACTTAAACGGCTGCTCGACACATCCTGTCAGCAGGGACTGCAGACTCAACTGAATCGTCGCCGCATCCGGACTGGCGGTGTCGGCAGGATCAGTGACCAGGCCGGGCGGCTCTATCAATCAGGCAAGTCACTGTTTGCCATCATAAGAGATAAAAACCATGCAAGCTCCGATTGACATTGTGACCGCTGGGGTGAGCTTGCGGCAGAAGGTGCACGGTCAGCTGCAACAAGGAGCAATATGAAAAAATGTGTGCTCACCCTAGTGGGAATCCTGTTCCTGGTCCTGCCGGGGGCCTCTTGGGGGGAAGATTTTCGTCAGTGGCTGGAGGGCTTTTATCCTCGGGTGGCCAATCAAGGGATCTGCCGGGCCACCTGGGAGACCGCCTTTGACGGCATCGAGCAAGCAGATGTCAGGGTTCTGGAGAAGGCTCGTTTTCAGCCTGAATTTACTGCAGAAATTTGGGAATACCTCGATTCCCGGGTCACCCCGTTGAGTGTCGAGCGCGGCCTTCAGATGGAGCGCGATTACGCGCAGACTCTTGCGGCCGTTGAGAACCGTTTCGGGGTTGAGGCCAAGGTTTTGCTCGCCATTTGGTCGATGGAGTCTGCTTACGGGGCAATTTTCGATAAACCCGAGCGGCTGCATTACGTCCCGCAGGCACTCGCTACACTGGCCTATGCCGACCCAAAACGGAAAAATTTTGCTGAAAAACAACTTGTTGCCGTGTTGCAGATTCTCCAGGCCGGCGATGTCGGGCGGCAGCACCTGATCGGTTCCTGGGCCGGCGCCATGGGCCACACCCAATTCATTCCCACCAGTTACCTGGCCTATGCGGTAGATATGGACGGCAACGGCCGTCGCGATATCTGGAACTCGGTGCCCGATGCCCTGGCCACTGCCGCCAACCTTCTTCACAGCAATGGCTGGCAGAGCGGAAAAACTTGGGGGTACGAGGTGATCCTCCCGACCGGTGGAAAGCATTGGCTGAACGAAACCAGAATCCTCGCCGACTGGCAGAAGGCGGGTTTTTCCCGAACCGGGGGAAAAACCTTCCCCCGCCCGGATGATCGGGCGGTGCTTAAACTTCCGGCAGGGAAAGAAGGACCGGCATTTTTGGTGTTGAGAAATTTTTTTGTCCTCAAGCGCTACAATAACGCTGATGCCTACGCACTGGCGGTAGGACTGCTCGCCGATCGGCTGGCCGGCAGCAAGGGGCTGGTGCAGCCCTGGCCTCGTCCGCCGGGAACTTTGAACGGGAAGGAAAAGTTCCTCCTTCAGGAGTTGCTCAAGAAAAAAGGGTATTATTCCGGAGAAATTGACGGTCTTCTTGGCGAAGCGAGCAGGGCGGCAATCAGAATCTTTCAAGCAGAAGCCGGTATGCCGGCGGACGGTAAGCCTTCGCTGGAGATCCTTGATGCCCTTCGTCAATAACCGGTGTGCTTATGAATGGAAAAGAAAAAATGAAGTACCACTGAAAAAGAATATGCTGAATACATTGGGGAAATTATCGATTGCCCTAATTACGGATATTTACTTTATAAATTGGATGATTGAGTCCTAAAGAAACCAATATTGGCAATGTTGTTGTTTTTTGGTGCTCTGAATGATAATGCAGATAATGTGCAAATTTGGATAGAAAATTTTATGGATTTAATGCTTTCTCAGGATAGATCATGAAATATAGCCTACAAGATCTCATCGATATTGACCATTTCCAAAAACTCCAGGACAGGTTGAATAAAATATATTCATTTCCCTCCTCAATTATTGATAACGACGGAAACATTTTAACAGCCACTGCCTGGCAGGATGTTTGCACAAAATTCCATAGGAAAAACAAAGAAACGGAACAGCTTTGTATAAAAAGTGATCAATATATTTATGACCACATCCATGAAGCAAACCCGGCTATTAGTTATCGCTGCCCACATGGCCTAATGGACAATGCTGCGCCAATAATTATTGACGGAATCCATTATGGTAATTTTTTCACCGGACAATTTTTTCTCGAAGAACCTGATTTGGAATTTTTTAGAACTCAGGCCAAAAAATATGGGTTTGATGAAGAAGCCTATATTGCCGCAGTCAAACGGGTACCGATTTGGACACAGGAGCAACTTGAAAATTACATTTTTTTCATCAAAGGCTTGATTGCCGTCATTTCCGAAAGCGGCATGAAAAATCTCAAAGAGATTGAACATCGAAAACAGATTCAGAAAAGTGAAAAACGGTATCGTTCAATTCTCAAAGCTGCAATAGATGGATATTGGTTAACGGACATCAATGGGGGATTGCTTGAAGTCAATGATGCCTATTGTAGAATGAGCGGCTACAGTGAAGACGAACTCCTGAATATGAACATTCCCGATTTGGAGGCTATTGAAACTCCAGAAATCGTAGCTGAACACATGCAAACTCTTATTCTGAAAGGTTCAGATCGATTTGAAACCAAGCATCGCCGCAAAGATGGAGCAGTATTTGATGTTGAGGTCAGCATTCAATTTCGTCCTGAAGATGGTGGACAATGCGTTTGTTTCTTACGTGACATTACCGATACTAAGCGGGCTGAAAAAGACCTTTTGGAGTCCAAAGCATTTCTGGAAAACATGTCTGATGTCGCATATATGGCCGACGACCAGGGAAATTTACTTTGGATAAACCCGGCGGCCGAACTGGTGACAGGACTTTCCCTTGATGAAATGATCGGTAAGCCGTTCGTACCACTTTTTATTCAAACGGACCAACCTTCCCTGATAGAAGCATATCAAAGGACACTGGCTGGAGAATCACTTGAAAACACCCTTACATTGAAATCCGGTGTTACTTGCCATTTTTCCAGCTTACCCAAGCGGAACCAGCATGGAGACATTATCGGAACTTTCGGTGTGGCAAGGGATATATCAAAACAACAAGCAGCTGAACGTGCACTTCAGACAAGCGAAACCCGGCTGAAAAAAGCCCAAGCAATGGCAAAGGTTGGTAATTGGGAATACAACCTGGAAACCGAAACATTTTGGGGTTCAGATGAAGTAAAAAAAATATTTAGACTGGACCCCGCTAAAGATCATTTCAGCGTTGAAGCAGTGGAAAAACATATTCCTGAAAGACAGAAAGTTCATCAAGCCCTGGTGGATTTGATCGAGAAAGGGAAGCCATACAATCTGGAATATGACATCCTCACCAAAAGTGACAACAGACTAAAAACCATTGCTTCCATTGCCGAACTGGAAAAAGATGCAGCAGGAAATCCAGTTAAAGTTTCAGGTGTAGTTCAAGACATTACCGAGCAAAAAAAAGCCGAAAAATCGAGAAAAAAATATGAAAAAGATCTTGAAAACCGTAATTTTTTTATTCAGACGGTTTTAGACAATCTTCCTATCGGACTGGCTGTAAATTATATCAATGAAGGCACAGCAACATATATGAACAAAAAGTTTGAAGAAATATATGGCTGGCCAAAGCAGCAACTCAAAAACATAGCTGAATTTTTCCATAAGGTCTACCCTGACCAGGAATATCGGGAAAAATTAATGAAACAAGTTCTTCAAGACATTGAATCCGGAGACCCTGAAAGAATGGTCTGGGAAGGAATGGAGATTACCAGAGAGGATGGTGAAAAACGTATTATATCAGCCAAAAATATTGCCTTGTATGAACAAAATTTGATGATTTCAACTGTTCAGGATATCACTGATCGTAAGCGCGCTGAGAAGGCTTTGCGCCATAACCATGAAATGCTGAAGCTCACCGAAGCCATGGCCAATATAGGCAGCTGGGAATGGGATGTTCAACATGATCGGACGAACTGGTCGGAAGAGTTGTTTCGAATATTCGGACGGAATCCCGCAGGGGGCGCCCCTCCCTTTGCGGAACAATCTGAACTTTATGATAATGGAGACATGCAGCGCTTAAAAGATGTGGTAGAGATCTGCGTCAAACAAGGAAAGTCATACGAAATTGAGCTGAAAGCAATTCGGCCTGATAATGAAATAAGGCATTGCATTTCAAGGGGGCAACCACAATACGATGAGAATGGAGAGGTCTCTCGAATCACCGGATCTTTCCAGGACATCACTGAGCGTAAAAATCTCCAGAATCAGCTCCTCCAGGCACAGAAAATGGAATCCGTCGGTCGCTTAGCTGGCGGTGTGGCCCATGACTTCAACAACATGCTGGGGGTCATTCTGGGACACACAGAACTGGCATTGCTGCAGGCTGATGAAAATCACGACCTATATTCCGACCTGATAGAAATTCAGAAAGCTGCAAAACGGTCGGCGGACGTCACAAAGCAGCTTCTGGCCTTTGCCAGAAAACAGACCATTTCCCCCAGACAGCTGGATTTGAACGATACTGTGGAAAGCATGCTCAATATGCTGCGAAGACTTATCGGAGAAAACATTGATCTGGTATGGCAACCGGCATCCGATCTGTGGCCAGTGAAAATGGACCCGTCCCAGATCGATCAAATCCTTGCCAATTTGTGCATCAATGCCAGGGATGCCATTGCCGGCGTGGGCAAACTCACCATAGAAACAGGGATCAAAACATTTGATGAGGAATATTGCAACGAAAACTTCGGTTTTATCCCCGGTGATTTTGTCATGCTGGCAGTTAGTGACAACGGGTGCGGCATGGACAAGTGTACCCTGGAAAATCTGTTCGAACCGTTTTTCACCACCAAAGAAGTGGGCAAAGGCACAGGATTAGGACTTGCCACCGTCTTTGGCATCGTCAAGCAGAATAACGGTTTTATCAATGTCTACAGCGAACCCGGCCAAGGGTCCACCTTCAAAATGTATCTGCCCCGGATAGCTGAAGAAGAAGGTGCTGACAATGTAGTTCCTGAGAAAAAAGCGGTCGTAACGGGGACTGAAACCATCCTGCTGGTGGAGGATGAACCCTCTATTCTCAAAATGACCCAGATAATTCTGAAAAGAAATGGGTATACCGTGCTGCCTGCAGCCTCGCCCTCGGAGGCCATGGAAAAGGCAACAAACCATTCCGGCTCCATTGATCTGCTCATGAGTGATGTGGTCATGCCGGAGATGAATGGCAGAGATCTGGCAGCAAAAGTGAAAGCACTCCGTCCTGATATCAAGCTTTTGTTCATGTCCGGGTACACAGAGAACGTCATTGTTCATCAGGGAGTACTGGATGCCGGGGTGGCATTTATCCAAAAACCGTTTTCCATGGCGGATATGACAAAAAAGGTGCGGGAAGTTTTGGATTCTGCTACGGATAAAAATCCAGGCTAATCTTCGATGATTGAATATGCCGAAGACCAGATGTTATAGGATAACGATATAATGCAAGATGTAGCGGGTAAGAGATAAATATTTTGAAAGATGAAAGAACTGAGAGTTTTTATATAAAGCAGGGATTTTGGAATGAAAAAATACGCTGATGTTCTTCTCAGACAGGAACGTATCACAAAAAATGTAAATATTACTGGTTTGGAAAAGCCTAAAATTGAAGATATTGTTGTTAAAAAATGGCAAAAAATTATAGACCTAACTGCTAAAATTGTAGATGTCCCATCTGGTCTCATTATGCAGATAACCGAAGATTCGATGAAAGTCTTTTTAAAAAGCAATAATAAAGGAAATCCTTATCAAAAAGGCGGAAGTGATTCTTTAGGGCACGGTCTTTATTGTGAAACGGTAATCGGGAATAATGCTGAGCTTCTCGTAGACAATGCGTTGAAATATCAAGAATGGAAAGAAAATCCGGATGTCAAGCTAAATATGATTTCTTATTATGGGCTTCCCATTACATGGCCAGATAAAGACTTTTTCGGATAATCTGGCGGTGTCAAAGATTCTTGCTTTGAGTATTGAATAATTAAATCTCAAACCCCAGACGATACTGTTTGTAGCCATTTTAGTGTTTACAAAAATCCCTGAATTCGGCCCACCCATCGGTCTATCTCCTGTTCAAATTCTGGGGTGCTTTTAATCATACACATACACCATTGTCTCAACCCAATATACCCATCAGGGCGTTAAATGAGAATACGTACATCTTGCCCATATCTGATAAATAAACCATGTATTTAAACTTGAATCCCTGAAAACGGATATTTTTCTTGACAAAAAAATCAGTTCCTGTCCTAATTTTTTAAGGATTTGATTTAGTAGAATCCTTGTAAACGATTTTGTTATCACAGTAATTATAGAGACCATTTTGAAAATACTCCAATATGCGGTCAGGCTGCCGATACTGTTTAAATATTTCGGACAATTGTGCATCGCTTTGTCCGCTCTCAGTCTGGTGCCTTTTGCGGTCTCTTTGTTTTTCAAAGACTATTTGGTCAGTACCCGCTACGGCATTGTCATCGGCAGTGCCATGGCAGTGGGTCTGGCGGCTTCACGGCTCAGGACGTCAGCAAAAATTCAGAACAATGAAGCCATGGTGATCACCGCACTGATTTTTCTTTTTTCCCCACTTGTCATGACTTGGCCGGTAATGGGGTCGGGGATGGGCTTTACCGATGCGTTGTTTGAAACAGTCTCCGCGGTTACCACAACGGGTCTCAGTACAGCAGCAAGTCTTGCAGATAAATCACAGACATTTCTTTTTTCACGGGCATGGATGCAGTGGGTGGGGGGGCTGGGGATTGTCGTTCTTTCCATGGCAATCCTCATTCAGCCGGGTTTGACAGCAAAACGTCTGGATATAGCCGACAGTTTTGATGAGGATATTATCGGCGGTACCCGGGCAATCGCCAGAAGCACACTGATCATCTATTCCCTGTTGACCCTGGCCGGCATTTTGTTGCTTATTCTACTCGGAACGGACTGGTTTTCATCAATCCTTTATGTGCTGTCAGCCGTTTCTACGGGAGGGTTTTCCCCGCATGATGTCAGTCTGCAGGGGCTTGGCAGCGGGGGGGCTCGCGCTGCGGTCATTGCGGTTTCCATGGCCGGAGCGGTTCCCCTGATCCTTTATCATCGCGCCATGCACCAAGGATGGCGCGATGCACTTTCTGATCGACAGATCCAGGTTTTTTTCATCATGGCAATGATGATAACCGGATTGTTATCCGGTTTTCTATGGTATCAGGATGGACTTGCGCCGTTAACTGCGCTTGCGCAGGGCACCCTCAACGGTCTGTCCGCCCTTTCAACCGCTGGGTTTTCTTCTCTGCCTGTCAATGATATGGAAAACGGCGCCAAGCTTATACTCATTGTTTCCATGGCTATGGGCGGTTGTGCCGGTTCCACGGCAGGAGGCATCAAAATTATCCGGCTCTTGATTGTCTTTCGACTCATCTACCTCCTTATTCAGCGTGCTGCAGCACCCCCCCAGGCGGTGCTTGCGGCCACATTAAATGGAAAAAAACTGGAAGCGGATGAGATCCTCAATGCTATGAGCCTTGTGGTTCTTTTCCCCTGCATTATCATTTTATCCTGGCTGCCGTTTCTGTTAGGGGGCTATCCCCCCCTGGATAGTCTGTTTGAGGTGGTTTCCGCCCTGGGAACGGCAGGCATGTCTGCCGGCATCACCTCGTCTGAGCTGCCTGTCTTTCTCAAGGGAATCCTGTGTGCCGATATGTTGCTGGGCCGTCTGGAAATCATCGCCTGGCTGGTGATCTGTTATCCCGGAACATGGATCGGGATGCGAAAGGAGAAATAGCATGAGAATTGTATTTTCCGGGGTAAATCCCACCACTGTGAAAACAGCAAAACAGCTGATAGAAAAGAGTCATGAAGTCATTATGATTGAATTGAATAAGGAGAAAATAGAAGCGGTTTCCGACAGCCTTGACTGCAGTTTTCTTAACGGAGATTCCGGAAAACCGGCCATCCTCTCCCAGGCAGCCCCGGAGGAATGCGATTTTTTGTTCTGTCTCACCGATAACGATCAGGTCAATATCATTACCTCGCTGCTGGGCAGGTCAATGGGATTCAAAAAGGTGATCACCTGCATTCAGGACGAAGATCTGCTGTCATTGTGTGATGAACTCGGCCTGGAATATGCTATCGTTCCCGACCGGACCATGAGTCAATATCTTGAAAATATCGTCAAGGGACTTGACACGGTTGAATTGTCCACCCTGCTGCGCGGCGATGCCCGATTTTTCTCATTTATTGCCAAAAACGAAGATACCGGCCACCTGAAACACCTGGATCTCCCTGAAAAAGCAAAGGTAATTTATTATTACCGGGATAATGATTTTTTCTTTGCCGATGAAGACACCTCGGTACAGGAGGGGGATGAGGTGGTTATCCTGACCAGCAGTAAGCATCTCATGGATCTCAGGGAAAGATGGCATCCCCAGGAAGCTGAAACAAATGAATGAAACATACGGGTCTGGTGCATCAATTTCAGATTTTGGAAGATTTCTATAATTGGATTAACTAAAAGCAAGTTCCGATCCTCTTATGACACCTGACAAGCGTAATGGAGCATTATGAACAGTCAAAAAAATAGATCGGACAGTACAGATACTGCCGCAGATCCTGGGCCGGAGTCCAAAAAGGTTGACAGTCTTGAGCGAATTGATGCGCAGGGGATTGAAGCGCCAAAGGATGTCCAGCAGCAGGTCGAGGAGCATGAGGCTGCCCAACCCAGGAAATTCGGGACGTTTGCTGGTGTGTTCACCCCATCATTGCTAACCATCCTCGGGGTAATAATGTTCCTGCGCACCGGATGGGTGGTGGGCAACGCCGGACTTGGCGGGGCAATTCTGATTATACTGATGTCCTTTGCCATTACCGGTGCTACAGGATTGTCAATGTCTTGCTTTGTTACCAACATTCGCGTCGGTCCGGGCGGCGCTTTCTCCATGATATCACAATCGTTGGGGCTTGAAGTCGGCGGTGCCGTCGGAGTACCCCTCTATATTTCCCAGGCTTTGGGCGTGGTGATGTATATTTTCGGTTCACTCATCTCCATAGCCATTGCTGCATTTCAGGGGCCGATGGACAATCCCATTGTCTGGTGGGGTGACTTTCGCGGCAGTGCAGAGAACAATTTTGCCGGTATAACCTTCTGGATAGTTTTTGCTGTATTCTTTCCCGCTTCAACCGGAATCATGGCCGGGGCCAACATGTCAGGCGATCTGAAAAATCCGCGTACGTCCATCCCCCTCGGAACGATGGGCGCAATCGGAATCAGCCTGGTGATATACCTCGCCCTTGCCTACTGGCTGATGCGCTCAGCCACGGTTGATGAACTGACAAGCAATTACACCATCATGATAGACCTCGCTTTCTGGGGGCCAGCTGTTCTCGGCGGATTACTGGCAGCGACATTCTCATCTGCTCTGGCCTCTTTTGTCGGAGCACCACGGATTCTTGAAGCCCTTGGAAGTCACAGCATCGTGCCCGTTTCGTCGTGGTTTGCCAAACGTACTGAGGCAGGCGAACCGCGCAATGCCACCTTCTTTACCGCAATTATCGTACTGGCAGCGATCATGCTCCGGGAACTCAACGCCATTGCGCCTTTGGTGGCCATGATATTTTTGCTCACCTATGCAACCATCAACCTGGTGGTGGCCGTCGAACAGAGTCTCGGACTCATCAGTTTCAGGCCCATCTTCCGCATACCCAAAATAGTACCGTTTATCGGACTGGCAGGCTGTTTAATGGCAATGTTCATTATTAACCCGATATTCAGTCTGCTGGCCATCGCTGTCGTTGGTACAATCTACTTTTTCCTGCTGAAACGGAAACTCACTGCCCCCACGGGAGATGTGCGTAGTGGCCTTTTCACCGCACTGGCTGAATGGGCTGCCAAACAGGTGAAGCTCGTTCAGGGCAGCGCCGAACGTGCCTGGAAACCCAATATCCTGCTTCCCGTGGAAGACCCTTCCAGGCTCAGAGGAACGTTTGCCCTGGTGCAGCATGTTGCCTATCCAATGGGATCAATAAAGATGCTGGGCATTGCCCCGTCAGAAAAAATTACTGAACTGCAGGAGCGTTTAGTCGACACCCAACATGCCTTTATGAGCGAGGGCGTTTTCAGCACCTCCACTGTTATGGAGGGTAACCTTTTTCCCGATGACGTGCGCATGGGCATGCAGGCCC
>Ga0102943_1000563_pt1 | contig 24959 bp, 13 predicted proteins | sample SalPonC_black_MG_FD_78174 | JGI IMG/M metagenome (GOLD analysis project Ga0102943, IMG submission 78174) | Salt pond soil microbial communities from South San Francisco under conditions of wetland restoration - Salt Pond MetaG... | ecosystem: Environmental > Aquatic > Marine > Intertidal zone >...
CCGTTCCAGCGGCACGACGTCAGCCGCCTGCCCAACGTCGAAGGCGCGAAGCCGAAGAAGAAGTTCAAGTCCTGCCCGATAGACTTCTTCCGCATCGACATCGCCGACGTGCGGACCGAGGACGGCAAGCTCTGGATGCTCGTCGCCGTCGACCGGACCAGTAGGTTCGCCTTCGCGGAGCTGCACGAGCGCGCTGCGGATTTCCTGCGCCGACTGATCGCCGCCGTTCCGTATCGCATCCACACGGTGCTCACCGACGGCGACACGCACTGCACCGACCCCGAGGGCGACGGCTGGACCGCGGCCGAGCTCGAGCGGCTCCTCGCGGAGAAGGCGCGCTTTCGCCGTCATTCCTTCGCGCTCGCCTGCGCGCAGAACGACATCGATCATCGTCTCAACAAGCCGCACCACCCGTGGACGAACGGCCAGGTCGAGCGAACGAACCGGACGATCAAGAAGGCGACGGTCCGGCGTCGTCACGACGAGCGGCGCGAGTTCCTCAAGATGTTCCTGGGCGCCTGCGACTTCGCCAAGCGGCTGAAGGCCCTGAAGCGTCTCGCCGTCTTCGATTTCATCTCGACGAAATTGGCGTCAGAGTCCGAACGCTTGCGGCTGCGCCCCGACCATCTCATTCCGGGACCGAACATCCGGCAAGTCTCCAAGCCGCGCGGGGAGTGCGGAGCCGGCGGCGGACGCCATCGCGACCGGGCTGGCGGAGGCCGTCGTCTCGGACGCATCGGGCACGACCGGGGCGAGCGTTCGGGTATTGTTCGCGTCCGCGCGCATCAGGCCTGACGCCGAAGCCAGGGAGCGCGCCGAGGCGGCGGTCCGCCGTGCGGCCCGTCCTCGGGATCCGGCCACCGAGGGCTCGTCACGGACGGTGCCCGCGGTCACGACCGCGGCCGTGCCCGAGACGTCGGACGGGGCGGTCCGCGCCTCGGCTCGGCGGCGGATGCGCCCTGTCTGGCCGTGCCGGCCCGCGAGGGCGCAGGGTCCGACGATCCACGCCGCGGAGGCTCGGGCCAAGGACGAGGGCGGCGCGCGGCGGGACGGTCCGGACGAGGGCCACGGGCCTGCCGGCGATGTGCGCGGCGCCCCGACCTTCATGCATTTGGAGCCGGAGCGGATGCGGCGCCTCCGATGTCGCGGCGGCGGACGCCGCGGGGCATACGGTGGAACGCCGGCGCGTGGCGGACGGTCCGTGCGGCAAGAGAGTGCGCGGCGGGCCCCGGCCGGCGGGCGCCGCGCTCAGGGCGTGGGGCGACGCGGGCCGCAGAGCGCGAACAGGCGCTGCTGCTCCTCGGCCCAGGCGCGGATGTCGTAGGCGGCGACCTTGCGGCGGAGCGCGGCCATGCGATCGCGCCGCTCCTCCTCGCCCATGTCGAGGCCCTGATCGATGGCGCTGTCCATCGAGCGGTGGCTGAACGGGTTGGTCAGCACGGCCTCGGAGAGCTCCACCGCCACCCCGGCGAATTCGGAAAGCACCAGCGCGCCGTCGCCGTCGGTGCGGGCGGCGCAGAATTCCTTGGCCACGAGGTTCAGCCCGTCCGCCAGCGGCGTGATCCACGCCACGTCGGCGGCCTGATAGTAGGCGACGAGGTCGCGGAAGGGAATCGCGGTCCCGATCAGCGCCACCGGCTGCCATTCGAAGGCGCCGAAGCGGGAGTTGATGCGCCCGGCGATCTGCTCGATCTCGGTCTGCACCTCTTCGTAGGCTGTCATGTTGCGGTTGGCGCTGACCGAGACGTGCATCAGGCGGACCTTGCCCCGCAGATCCTTGCGCCGCTCCAGCAGGCGCTCATAGGCCTGAAGCTGCTCGATGTTGCCCTTGGTGTAGTCGGTGCGGCTGACCGAGACGATCATCCTGCAGTCCGGCCCGATCTCCTCGCGGATCGCTTCGCGTCTCGCGGCCGTCTCCTCGGAGCCGGCGATGTCGGCGATGTAGGCCGCGTCGACGCCGACCGGGAAGGCGCCGACCCGGACGATGCGGCCGTCCCACGCGAGCGAGGTCGGGGTCATCCGCTCGGACAGCGCCATGCCGCCGGCGGGCAGGAAATCCTCCCGCACGTGCTCGCGCGCCACGTCGCCGATGTCGAACAGGGAGCGGACCACGGCGACGAAGTTCACCGCGTAGCGCGGGATGTGGAAGCCGACGACGTCGCAGGCGAGCAGGCTCTGCACGATCTCGGCCCGCCACGGCAGCACGTTGAACATGTCCGCCGAGGGGAACGGCGTGTGGTGGAAGAAGGCGATCTTCACGTCCGGGCGCAGGCGGCGCAGATAGGCGGGCGCCAGCCAGAGGTTGTAGTCGTGGACCCAGACCACGGCGCCCTCCGCCGCCTCCTCGGCCGCGGCCTCGGCGAAGGCCCAGTTCACTTCGCGGAAGGTCGGCCAGTCGACGGGGTCGTAATTGTACTTCTCCTTGAAGGAATGGAGAATCGGCCAGAACGCCTCCTTCGAGGTGATGTGGTAGAAGCTGCGCACCTGCTCCTCGCGCAGGGGCAGGCGGCTGACGACGTAGGCGCCGTAGGCGTCGGTGATCTCCTCGCGCCGCTCGAAGCCGGGATCGGCGGGATCCTCGGCCAGCTTCCAGGCGACCCAGGCGCCCTTGTCGACCGCGCCGAAGAAGCTCTTGAGGGTGGGGACGATGCCGTTGGGGCTCGTGTTCTCGCGCCGGATCGTGCGCCCGTCGACCACCTCCTCCTCGTAGGGCTGGCGATGGTAGACGATGACGAGATCGGACTTCTTCGGCGCGGGCGCGGGCGCGACGGTCCCGGTCTCGGTCTCTGGCGCGGCGTCGGCGGGTGCGGTCATCGGGAGGTCTCCGGTTGCGGCGAGGCCGGGTGCAGACCCAGCGCGGCGATCGCCTCGAGGATGCCGCCGGCGCCGAGGGCCTCGGCCCGGTGAAGATGCCCGGCCTCGCCGAGCTCGGCGAGGAGGGCCGGCTCCGAGCCGCCGACGGCGACCGCGGGGACGCCGCAGGCGAGCATGGAGAGATCGTTGAGCGTGTCGCCGGCCGCGAGGACGCGGGTTTCCGGCACCTCGAGATGGGCCAGGAGGCGGCGCAGGGACGGGCCCTTGGAGACGCCCTTGGGCAGGACGTCGAAGAAACGGTCGGCGGAGATGAGATGATCGTGGCCGAGGGCGGCGACGGTCGCGATCGCCGCCGGGTCGAACGCGGCGGGATCGTAGTCGTAGCTCACGCGGAAGCGGAACGGCGTCGGCTGCAGCGCGAGGCCCGGCGCGCCGTCGAGCGCGGCGCGCACGGCCGGCCCGGCCTCGGCCCAGAGCGCGGCGATCTCGGCTTCGAGCGAGGGCATGGGGCGGACGCGACCGCGGTTCTCCGCCTCCATCGTCATCTCGGCGATGGTGGTGCCGACGTCGCCGACGACGTAGTCGGGCCAGGGCACGGGCGTCTCGGCGCACAGCGTCTCGAGGAAGGCCGGATCGCGGCCGGTGACGAAGATCAGGCCGATCTCGGCCCGGCGCGCCTCGATCCAGCGGTAGAGGGCGGAGCGGTCCGCCTCCGAGCCGCCGAGGAAGGTGCCGTCGAGATCCGTGGCGAGCACGAAGCCACGCTCCGAGAGAGGCGGCGCGACGGCGGCGAGGGTCGTCACCGCATCCGCTCCTTGAAATGCCCGGCGGCCTTGTCGGCGGCGGGATGCGCGAGCGAGAGCGAAAGCGCCTTCGGCTCGCCCTCCAGCGGCCTGGCCCAGAGCGCGGCGAAGGTCTCCGAGATCGAGGCGCCCTCGTGCAGGATGGCGCGCACCGACTCGCAGATCGGCAGGTGGACGCCCTGCGCGCGGGCGAGATCGGTGACGGAGAGGGCGTTGCGCTCGCCCTCCACCACGACCGGCCTGCCGTCGAAGCAGTCGGCGCGCCTCCGGCCCTGTCCGAGTTCCAGCCCGAGGCGCATGTTGCGCGAGGTGGGCGAGGAGCAGGTGAGCGCGAGGTCGCCGATGCCGGCGAGGCCGGTCACCGTCTCCCGCCGGCCGCCGAGCGGCTCGGCGAGGCGCTTCATCTCGTCGAGGCCGCGGGTGATCAGCGCGGCGCGCGTGTTCTCGCCGAAGCCCGCCCCTACGGCGATGCCGCAGGCGATCGCGATGACGTTCTTGAGGGCGCCGCCGATCTCCACGCCGACGAGGTCGTCGGAGACGTAGGGTCGGAAGCTCTCGGTGCCGAGCGCGACGGCGAGGCGGACCGCGACCGTGGCCTCCGCCGCCGCGCCGAAGTCGCCGGCCGAGGCGATCGTGGCCGCCGTGGGGTGGCCGGTCGCCGCCTCGCCGGCGAAGTTGGGCCCGGAGAGGGCGGCGACCGGGTTGGCGGGCAGCTCCTCCGCCACGACCCGGCTCATCAGCTTGTCGGTGCCGACCTCGACCCCTTTGGCCGCGAGGCAGACCGGCACGCCGGGCGCGAGATGGGTCGCGAGGGCGCGCGCCGTCTCGCGCACGGCGTCCGAGGGGACGACGAGGAGGACGGCGTCCGCGCCCTCGACCGCCTCGCGCAGATCGGAAGTCGGGAGCAGCGCGTCGGGGAACGGCGCTTCGGGGAGGTGGCGGGCGTTGCGACGGTCGCGTCGGAGGGCGGCGGCGTGATCCTCGCGCCGCGCGTGCAGGCGCACGGTGCGCCCGGCCTGCGCCGCGATGACGGCGAGGGCGGTGCCCCAGGCGCCGGCGCCGACGACGGCGACGGTCTCGATCCGTCGCGTCTCGGGCGCGCCGCCCTCCGAAGGGAACGCACCGCCGAAGTCGAAGGCGCTCATGCCGTCCTGTCTCCTTGATCACCGCGCGATATCATGCGCTCCGAGATCGTGCGCAAGGTCGGTCACCGGGGTCCGGCGGCCCTTGGCGGGGCCCGGTCCGGGGTGCGTCGGCGTGCTGCGGCGCCGAAGGTCACGCCGAAGGTCGCGGCACCCACGATCAAGTCTAGTGTCACGCCGCGGAAATGCAAGACACCGGCAAACGGGTCGACGCGAAGGCGACCCGGGCGTACCTGTCAGCAGGCAACGCTTCAGGCGGCGTCGCGGCGATCTCCTGAGCGTGCCATCTCTCAGTATACTGCATATGAATGTCTTTTCGCAGCGCCTGAATTTCGATTCAGGGCCCGCGATTTTCGATCCTTGGGATGCTTCGCTTGCCAATGCTGCGCTGCGGTGCGTATGCTCGTCCCGTGATCCTTCGCTGCACCGCGTCACGGATCGGCGTCTCGGATGCCGGCCTTCGTCGCGATCCGGTGGCGATGAAGAGCACTGGGCGGCGGCCCGCGGACCGGGCCGCGCAACGGTACGAGGCGGATGGTGACGCGACGCGGCGACGACGCACGGCTCGCCGAGGATGTCGCCCGGCGCATCGCTTCGGGCCGCTGCGGCGATCCCTTCTCCCATCTGGGCGCGCACCGCGTCGGCGAGGGCTGGGCGATCCGCGCCTTCGTGCCCGGGGCCGAGGCGGTGACCCTGGAGGCGCCGGACGGCGAGGCGCTGGCGGAGATGGCGGGCCAAGGCGACGACGTCTTCGTCGCGCGGCTGCCGGAGCGGCCCGCCGCCTGGCGGTTCCGCGGCCGCCGCGCGGGCGACGTCTGGGTCGAGGAGGACCCCTACCGCTTCGGCCCCGTGCTGGGCGCCATGGACGAGCACCTCATCGCCGAGGGCACGCATGGCCGCCTCTGGGAGGCGCTGGGCGCCCACGTGATGCGTCACGAGGGGGTCGCAGGCGTGCATTTCGCCGTCTGGGCGCCGAACGCCGAGCGGGTCTCGGTCGTCGGCGATTTCGACGGCTGGGACGGCCGGCGGCACGTGATGCGGGCGCGCGGCGCCTCCGGCGTCTGGGAGATCTTCGTGCCGGGGCTCGGCGAGGGGACGCGCTACAAGTACGAGATCCTCGGCCCCGGCGGCGAGCTGCAGCCGGCGAAGGCCGACCCGGTGGGCTTCGGCGCCGCGATGCGCCCCGACGACGTCTCGGTGGTGCGGCGCCTGGATCGGCACGACTGGCGCGACGACGCCTGGATGGCGGCGCGGGCGGCGCGCAACCGGATCGACGCGCCGATCTCGATCTACGAGGTGCACCTGGCGTCCTGGCGTCGGACGCCGGACGGGCGCTGGCAGACCTGGGCGGAACTGGCCGAGACGCTGGTCCCCTATGTCGTCGAAATGGGCTTCACCCATATCGAGACGCTGCCGATCTCGGAGCATCCGCTGGACGCGAGCTGGGGTTACCAGCCCGTCGGCCTCTTCGCCCCCACGGCGCGGCACGGCGACCTCGAGGGGTTCAGGACGTTCGTGGAGGCGTGCCACGCCGCCGGGATCGGCCTGATCGTGGACTGGGTTCCGGCGCATTTCCCGACCGATCCGCACGGGCTGGCGAGGTTCGACGGCACCCACCTCTACGAACATCAGGACCCGCGGCAGGGATTTCACCCCGACTGGAACACGGCGATCTACAACTACGGCCGCAACGAGGTCGCCAACTACCTGATCGCCAACGCCCGCTACTGGACGCGCGAGCACCATGTCGACGGGCTGCGCGTCGATGCCGTCGCCTCCATGCTCTATCTCGACTATTCGCGCGGCGAGGGCGAGTGGACGCCGAACCGCTTCGGCGGGCGCGAGAACCTCGAGGCGGTCGAGTTCGTCCGCCGCATGAACCGCGAGGTCTACGCCGACGACGCCTCGGTGATGACGATCGCGGAGGAATCCACGGCCTGGCCCGGGGTCAGCCGGCCGGCGCACGAGGGCGGGCTCGGCTTCGGGTTCAAGTGGAACATGGGTTGGATGCACGACACGCTGCAGTACATGGCGCGCGATCCGCTGCACCGCAGCCATCACCACGGCGAGATGAGCTTCGGCCTTCACTACGCCTTCAGCGAGAACTTCGTGCTGCCGCTGAGCCATGACGAGGTGGTGCACGGCAAGGGCTCGATCCTCGGCCGCATGCCGGGGGCGCCGGCCGAGGCCTTCGCGGATCTGCGCGCCTACTACGCCTTCATGTGGGGCCATCCGGGCAAGAAGCTGCTGTTCATGGGGCAGGAGTTCGGCCAGCGGAGGGAATGGGACTTCGAGGGCGAGCTGGACTGGGGCGCGCTCGACGATCCGCTGCATTCGGGGGTGCGGCGGCTGGTCGGGCGGCTGAACGCGGTCTACCGCGACGCGCCGGCGCTGCACCGCCTCGACGCCTCGCCGGAGGGGTTCCGCTGGGTCGAGGGCGGGGCGGAGGCGGCCTCGGCCTACGCCTGGCTTCGGCTTGCGGAGGGCGCGGCGCCGGCGCTCTGCGTGTTCAACTTCTCGGGCGTGGCGCATGACGGCTGGTCGATCGGCGTGCCCGAAGGCGGGCGCTGGCGGGTGGAGATCAACACCGACGACGCGGACTGCGGCGGGGCCGGAGGCGGGCCGAAGGGCGTGCTCGTGGCGGAGGCGGTCCCGGCGCACGGTTTCGCGACGTCGCTCAGGATGACGCTGCCCCCGCGGAGCGGGCTGATCCTGCGCCGCGTCGACTGAGGGAGGGGCCGATGGACGGAGCCGCCGACCCGATACGCGCCGACGAGGACGCCGCCGCGGCGGTGGCCGAGGAGGCGCGCCGCGTGCTGCAGGCCGCGCCGACGGCCTACGAGGCGGCGCGTCGCCTGGTGCGCCGCCTCGGCGCGCTGCCGGTCGGCGGGCGTTGCGAAGTCGGCTTCTGGGCGCCGGAGCTCGAGGAGAACCGGGCGCCCGACGGCGACGTCTTCCTCGAGGTGCTGCAGCCCGAGGACGGCTTCTCGCTGACCGTCTCGCGGCAGACGGCGCGCTTCCGACGTCACCGCGTGCCGGTGGCGCGGGTCGGGTCCTGGGTGTTCGCGGCGGTGCGCGGCATGACGGCCGGCACGCGCGAGCGGGTCGGCGACTTCTACGCGCTGGTGTGGCGGGACGCGGAGGGGCGCTGGCGGCGGATCCTCGACCCGATGGCGGCCTCGCTGCCCTTCGGCGCCTTCGCCCCGGCGGAGTTCTACGACCTCGAGGCGATGCAGGCGGCGCGCGGCGACGGGGACTGGTTCCGGGCGCTCGAGGGCGATCCGGCCAAGATCGGGCCGCCGACCTCGATCCTGCAGATCCACGTGCCGACGGCGACGGGGGGCATGACCCTCGCCAGTCTGGCGCGGCACGTCGAGACGGTGGGCGAGCGCTTCGCCCGCGGCGCTGAGCTGGAGCCGGCGGACCGGCTGTTCCTCGGCTACGACGCGGTGCAGCTGATGCCGGTGGAGCCGACGACGGTCCACGAGGCGGGGCCGGACTTCTGGACCGAGGCGGATCCCGCCTCCGAGGTCGCGGAGGTGGATCTGCGCCGGCCGGACACGACGAACTGGGGCTACGACGTCGTGATCGCCGGCATGGCCGCGGTGAACCCCGCGCTGCTGGAGAGCGGGCGGCCGGACGAGCTGGTGGACCTCGCCGCCGCGCTGCATCGGTTTCCGGGGCGGCCGAAGAAGCTGATCCTCGACGTGGTGTTCGGACATTCGGACAATCAGGGGCTGGGCGTGCTGAACCGGCACTATTTCGCCGGACCCAACATGTACGGCCAGAACATCAACTACCGAAACTGGACCGTGCGCGCGATCCTTCTCGAGATGCAGCGCCGCAAGGTGGATTTCGGCGCCGACGGCGTGCGCGTCGACGGCGCGCAGGACTTCAAGTGGTGGGACGCGGACCAAGAGATCCTGCGCCACGACGACGACTACCTGCAGGAGATGTCCGACGTCGTGCAGCAGGTCGCCGGCAGACGATACCGCCCGTGGTTCGTGTTCGAGGACGGCCGGCCCTGGCCGCAGGAGGACTGGGAGCTCTCCTCCACCTACCGCGCGGTGATCGAGGCGCAGCGCGACGACGACGTGTTCCAATGGGGGCCGCTGACCTTCGCCCACAACACGCCGTTCCTCTATACGTTCTGGCTGGCGAAATGGTGGCGCATCCGGGAGATCGTGGAGCACGGGGCGAACTGGATCTCGGGCTGCGCCAATCACGACACGCTCCGCCGCGGCACGCAGATCTCGCCCAAGCTGAACATCAACACGCGCCTCGGCGAGACGCGGATGGACATCCTCGAGCATGCCTACGACAATCCGGCGGCGTGGCTGCTCAGCTACGCCTGCCTGCCCGGCGTGCCGATGGACTTCCTCAACGCCGGGGCCCGCGCGGCCTGGGGCTTCATCCGCAACCAGGACGACCGCTACGGCGTGAAGATCATGGCCGAGGAGGCGGTGAGCTTCGACTGGCAGGTGGACGAGCGGGCCTATTGCGCGCCCGGGGCGTTCTCCCGCCTGCGCGCGCTCGGCTTCGAGGGGCGCGAGGATCTGGAGCGGTTCCTGCGGGTCCTGCCGGGCCTGGTGGAGGTGACGGACTACGATCTGGACGTCATCGCGACGCTGCTGAACGCGGTCGACCCGCCGCTCTCCGGCCCGGCGCCGTTCACGCCGGGCGAGCTGAAGCGCGTGGCGCGGGCGTGGATGGACGACATGCACGACCACTGCAATCTCGCCGGGCATCTGGACCGGCTTTCCGACGCGCAGACGGCCTTCACCCTCGACGTGCGGCGTTTCCGGCTGGAGCGTCCGTGGCTGCGCGCCAATTTCGGACCTCGCGATCGTTTCTCCTACGCCCAGCCGGTGGACGGCACGGTGCTTTTCACCTCGTTCCGCCACGGCCCGGACGGCGAGCAGGTCTATTCGGTGATGCACATGGAGGGCGGGCCTACGGAGGAGTTCGATCCGCTCTCGCTCGATCCGCAGGCGGCCAACGCCACGGGCTGGCGGGCCGCGCTGCGCACGCCGCCGATCGGGGCGGACTACCTCGGCGGGCCGCTGACGCTGCACGACAGCATGGGCGTGACCTTCGTGCGCCGCGAGGGCCGAGCGGGGGGCGACCCGGCGCGCCGGGGCTGCTAGGCTCCGTCCATCGGAGCGACGAGCGGGGAGACGCGCCATGCGCGAGACGCCGAGCGACCTGACGGGTCTCGCCCGCCAGAGCATGGCCTTCGTGCTGGCGGGCGGGCGCGGCAGCCGGTTGCGGGAGCTGACGGACCGGCGCGCCAAGCCGGCGGTGTATTTCGGCGGCAAGAGCCGGATCATCGACTTCGCCCTCTCCAACGCGGTCAACTCCGGCATCCGGCGCATCGGCGTGGCGACGCAGTACAAGGCGCACAGCCTGATCCGCCATCTGCAGCGCGGCTGGAACTTCTTCGCCGCAGGGCGAGGCGAGACGCTGGACATCCTGCCCGCCTCGCAGCGGGTGAACGAGCGCGACTGGTACCTGGGCACCGCCGACGCCGTGGCGCAGAACATCGACATCATCGACGGCTACGACCCGAAATACATGCTGATCCTGGCCGGAGACCACGTCTACAAGCAGGACTACACCCGGATGATCGCCCAGCACGTCGAGAGCGGGGCGGACGTCACGGTCGGTTGCGTGGAGGTGCCGCGCGCGGAGGCGAGCGCCTTCGGGGTGATGGCCACGGACCCGACGGGGCGCATCACCGACTTCCTCGAGAAGCCGTCCGAGCCGCCGGAAATGCCGGGCCGGCCGGGCGTCTCGCTCGCCTCGATGGGCATCTACGTGTTCGAGACGCGCCGGCTGATCGAGCTTCTGGAGGAGGACGCCGCCGACCCCGAGAGCGAGCATGACTTCGGGCGAAACCTGATCCCGAAGCTGGTCCGGGAGGGGCGCGCCCAAGCCCATTCCTTCACCGAGAGCTGCGTGATGACCGGCGGCGAGGCCAAGCCGTACTGGCGCGACGTGGGCACGGTGGACGCCTTCCATCAGGCGAATCTCGACCTTTGCGCGCTCGAGCCCGAGCTCGACATCTACAGCTACGACTGGCCGATCTGGACCCATGCGGAGCTGACGCCCCCCGCCAAGTTCGTGCACGACGCCGACGGGCGCCGCGGCGCCGCGGTCAGCTCGCTCGTCTCCGGCGGCTGCGTCGTGTCGGGCGCGGCGGTGACCGAGAGCCTTCTGTTCACCGGCGTGCGCTGCCATTCCTATTCCGAGATGCGGCGCGTCGTGGCCCTGCCCTATTGCGAGGTGGGCCGTCATGCGCGCCTCGGCGACGTGGTGCTGGACCGGGGCGTCAGGGTGCCGGAGGGACTCGTGATCGGGGAGGACCGGGAGGAGGACCGCCGCTGGTTCCGCGTCACCGAGGGCGGCGTGACCCTGGTGACGCAGCCCATGCTCGACCGGCGGGCGGAGGCGCTTGGGTGAAGGTGCTGTCGGTCGCGTCGGAATGCGCGCCTCTGGTCAAGACCGGCGGCCTCGCGGACGTCGTCGGCGCGCTGCCGGGCGCGCTGGCGGCCGAGGGCGTGGAGATGCGGGTCATGCTGCCCGCCTATCCGGGCCTCGCGGAGACGCTGCAGGGCGCGAAGGCGCATCCGTTGGGGCCGGGCGAACGGCTGATCGCGGGGCGCATCGGCGGAATCGAGACGCTCCTCCACGACGCGCCGGCGCTGTTCGCGCGGGAGGGGCGCGGGCCCTATCTCGGGCCTGACGGGCGCGACTGGCCCGACAATGCGCTGCGCTTCGGCCGCTTCGCCGCCGCCGCGGCGCGCGTCGCGCGAAAGGGCGCCGGCGGTTGGCGGCCGGACGTGGTGCACGGCCACGACTGGCAGGCGGGCCCGGTCGCCGCCTTCCTCGTCGACGAGGGGCCGGCGACGGTCTTCACCGTGCACAACGTCGCCTATCAGGGCCGCTTCGCGCGCGGGATCATGGGCCCGCTCGGACTGCCGGAGGCGCTGTTCACGCTCGAGGGGATCGAGTTCCACGGCGGCGTCGGGTTCCTGAAGGCGGGCCTCGCGCTCTCGGATCGGCTGACCACGGTCAGCCCGACCTACGCGCGGGAGTTGACGACGCCCGAGTTCGGCGAAGGGCTCGACGGTCTGTTCCGGGCGCGCGCGGGCGTCTTCGAGGGGGTCCTGAACGGCATCGATGCGGCGGTCTGGGATCCCGCGGCCGACCCGGCCCTGCCGGCGGCCTTCGGCCCCGACGACATCTCGGGCAAGGCGGTCTGTCGCGCGGCGCTGGCCGAGCGCTTCGGCATCCCCCCGCCGGAGGGGCCGCTGGTCTGCGTGATCTCCCGCCTGACGCGGCAGAAGGGGCTCGACCTGCTGGCCGACGCGCTGCCGGCGCTGCTGGCGGAGGGCGGCGCGCTGGTGGCGCTAGGGTCCGGCGACGCCGACCTCGAGGACGCCCTGCGCGGCTGGGCGGCGGCGCATCCGGGGCGCGTCGCGGTCGAGATCGGCTACGACGAGCCCCTGGCGCATCTGATGCAGGGCGGGGCGGACGCGATCCTCGTGCCCTCGCGGTTCGAGCCTTGCGGGCTGACCCAGCTCTGCGCGCTGCGCTACGGGACCGTGCCGGTGGTGGCGCGGACCGGGGGCCTCGCCGACACGGTGATCGACGCGAATCCGGCGGCCCTCGCGGTCGGCGCGGCGACCGGCGTGATGCACGATCCGGGCTCGGCCGAGGCGCTGGCCGCGGCGCTGAGGCGCCTCGGCTCGCTTTGGCGGGACGAGGCGACGTGGGCGGCTCTGCGCCGCGCCGCGCTGCGCCAGCCGGTGGGGTGGGCGCGCAGCGCCGCGCGCTACGCCGAGATCTACGGCGAGGCCGCGGAGGCGCGGGCGGCGGCGTGAGGCGGAGGATCGGCGAAGGGCGCCCGGACCGGCTCGGCCTGGTCTGCGACGCGGGCGGAGCGAACGTCGCCGTCGCCTCGGAGACGGCCGAGCGCGTCGAGCTCTGCCTGTTCGAGGGCGGCCGAGAGACCGAGCGGATCCCCCTGCCAGAGCGGACCGGCTTCGTGCATCACGGCCATGTCGGGGGGATCGCGCCCGGTCAGCGCTACGGGCTGCGGGCGCACGGGGCCTGGGCGCCGGCGGAGGCGCGGCGATTCAACCCCGCGAAACTGCTGATGGACCCCTGCGCCCGCGCCTTCGACGGCCGACTGCGCTGGCACGAGGCGCAGCGGGCGCACGCGCCGGGCCGCCCCGGCGCGCCCGACCGCCGCGACAGCGCGCCCTGGATGCCGAAGGCCGTCGCCCTCGGACTCGAGCCGCCGGTCGACCCGGAGGAGCGGCCTCGGCGGCCCTGGACGGAGACGGTGATCTACGAGGCGCATGTGCGCGCGCTGACCCGGCTTCATCCGGAGGTGCCGGAGGCGCAGCGCGGGACCTACGAGGCGCTCGGCCATCCCGCCGTGATCGCGCATCTGGAATCGCTGGGCGTCACGGCGGTGGAACTGCTGCCGGTGGCGCTTTTCATGGACGAGCCGCGGCTGACGGCGATGGGGCTCGCCAACCACTGGGGCTACAATCCGGCCGCGTTCTTCGCGCCGGAGCCGCGCTATTTCGGGCCCGCCGGCGCCGCGGGCCTGCGCGGCGCGGTGAAGGCGCTGCACGCGGCGGGCATCGAGACGATCCTCGACGTCGTCTACAACCACACCGCCGAACTGGAGGAGGACGGCCCCTGCCTCTCGTTCCGCGGGCTCTGCGACGCCGGCCATTATCGCCACGCGCCCGAGGCGCCGCCGCCGGGCGGGACGCGGGCCTACGCCAACCTCTCGGGCTGCGGCAACGCGCTGGACCTGTCGCGGCCGATGGTGCAGCGGCTGGTGACGGATTCGCTGCGCTGGTGGGCCGAGGTGATGGGAGTCGACGGCTTCCGCTTCGACCTCGCGCCGGTGCTGGCGCGGGAGGGGGAGGAGGGCGGCTTCGACGTCGGGGCCGGCTTCCTCGACGCGCTGCGGCAGGATCCGACGCTGGCCGGGCTGAAGCTGATCGCGGAGCCTTGGGACGTGGGGCCGGAGGGCTATCGGCTGGGCGGCTTTCCCCCCGAATTCGCCGAGTGGAACGACCGCTTCCGCGACGACGTGCGCGGCGCCTGGCGGGGCGATCCGCGCGGGGCGCAGCGGCTGGCCGGCGGGCTTCTGGGCTCGGCCGCCGTGTTCGACCGGGACGGGCGTCCGGCGACCGCCTCGGTCAACTACGTCGCCAGCCACGACGGCTTCACCCTGGTCGATCAGACGACCTATGCCGAGCGGCGCAATCACGCCAACGGAGAGGGCAACCGCGACGGTCACGCGCACGAGATCAGCGATCCGTGCGGGCCGGACGGCCTCTCGGAGGATCCGAGGGTGATCGCCGCGCGCGGGCGGCGGCGGCGGGCGCTTCTGGCGACGGTGGCGGCGGCGCAGGGCACGCCGATGCTGCTGGCCGGGGACGAGATCGGCCATACCCAGGGGGGCAACAACAACGCCTATTGTCAGGACGACGAGACGACCTGGCTGGACTGGGGCGCCGCGGACGCCGCGATGCTGCGCTTCGCGCGCCGGGCCTTCGCCCTGCGCGCCCGGTTGCCGGTGCTGCGCCAGCGGCGCTTTCTTCACGCCGAGACGCGTGTGGACGGGACGCCGGAGGTGGAGTGGCACGCGCTCTCGGGCGGGGGGGCGCCGGACTGGGCCGACCCCGCGCTGCCGGGCTTCCTGCTGACGTTGCGCGGCGCGGCGGGCGCCCTCGGGGATCCGGCGCCGGCGCTGATCGCCGTCAATCTGGCCGCCGAGCCCGTGACGCCGGAGCTGCCCCCGGCGGGCGCGGATTTCGTCTGGAGGGCCGTGCTGGACAGCGAGCCGGAGGACGGAACGCCTCCGGGCGAAGCGCTGTCGGGCGGCGCCGTCCGCATCCACGAGGCGGTTCGGCGATGACGGCGCTGGAGCGGCTGGCCGAGCGCCTCGGTGTCGTCCGCGTGCACCACGAACTCGACGGCGCCCGCCGCGTGGCGCCGCCGGAGACGCTCGAGGCCTGTCTCGCCGCGATGGGCGTGGCGGCCGGATCCGAGGCGGAGGCCGCCGAGACGCTGGCGGCCCTGGAGGCGGAGGACGCCATCCGCCGCATGCCGCGGGAGGACGCGGTCGAGGCGGGCGTCGAGGGCGCCTGGTTCGGCCCGCACGACCGGGCCTGGACGCTGGCGCTGGAGGACGGCGGGCGGGTCGAGGGGCCGCCGGGCGCGCCGCTGCCGCCGCTGCCGCCGGGTCTGCATCGGCTGGAGGCGGAGGACGGCGAGGCGGTGACGCTCGTCGCCGCGCCGGCCCGGGCGCCTTCGGTGGCGGAGGCGACGGGGCGGGCCCGGATCTGGGGCGTCACCGCGGCGCTCTACGGCCTCGTCGCGCCGAGGAGCCTCGGCCGGGGGGACTACGAGGACCTCGCGGTCGCCGCGGAGACGCTGGCGGCGCACGGGGCGGATTTTCTCGGCATCAATCCGGTGCACGACCGGGGCGCGGCGCATCGGGGGCTCAGCCCCTATTCGCCCTCGTCGCGGAGCGCCTTCGATGCGGGGCATCTGGCGCTCGAGCGCGTGCCGGAGTTCGGGTTCTGTTCCGCCGCGCAGGCGCTGCTGGCGGAGGCGGGGCCGGCGCGCGTCGCGGCCGCGGGCGCCGAGTTCGGGGACGCGGCGCTGCGGGCCGGGGTGGCGGAACCGGCGCTCCGGGCGCTCTTCGAGACGTTCGAGGCGACGGGCGAGCGGACCGGGCGACGGGCCGAGTTCGACGCCTGGCTCGAGGCGGGCGGCGAGCCGCGGCGCCGGCAGGCCGTGTTCGAGGCGCTGAGCCTTCGGCACGGCGAGGACTGGCGGCGCTGGCCGGCGGGGTTGCGCGATCCGGCGGGCCGGGAGGTCGTCGCCTTCGCGGACGCCGCGGCGCGGGAGTGGCGCCGTCACGCCTGGCTTCAGTGGCTGGCGGAGGCGCAGATCGCCGAGGCGCAGGCGCGGGCCCGCGCCGCGGGCATGGCGCTGGGGCTCTATCTCGACATCGCCGTGGGCGTGCGGCCGGGCGGCGGGGAGGTCTGGGCGCGGCGCGACGCCTTCGCGGAGGGCGTCAGTCTCGGCGCGCCGCCCGACATGATGAATTCCGAGGGGCAGGAATGGGGCCTCGCCCCGTTCTCGCCGGAGGGATTGAGGCGCGCGGACTACGCGCCGTTCCGGGCGATGCTGCGCGCGGCGACGGGCCGGGCCGGCGCGGTCCGTATCGACCACGTCCTCGGCGTCGAGCGGGCCTTCTGGGTTCCGGAGGGGGGCGCGCTGCCCGGCGCCTACGTGCGCCAGCCGGCGAAGATCCTGACGGCGTTGATCCGGCTGGAGGCCGCGCGATCGGGCACGGTGGTCGTCGGGGAGGATCTCGGCACGGTGCCGGAGGGGTTCCGGGCGCGCATGGCGGCGCAGGGGGTGCACGGTTGCGCGGTGCTGCAGTTCGAGGGCGACGAGGAAGGCTTCCGCGATCCCGCGACCTGGGCGGCGCCGACGCTGGCGGCCTTCGGCACGCACGACACGCCGACGCTCGCCGGTTGGTGGGAGGCCGAGGACGTGGCGATCCGCGAGGCGCTCGGCCATCTCGACGCCGCCGGGGCCGCCGAGGCGCGCGCCCGGCGCGGGCGTGAGCGGGCGGCGCTGACGCGGCGGTTGTCGGCCGCGGGGCTTCTGCCCGACGAGGTCGAGCCGGAGGCGCCGCCGGGGCGGCTGACGCGGGCGCTTCGCGACGCGGTGCATGCGCTGATCGGCGCTTCGGGCAGCGCCATGGCGGCGGTGCAGCTCGACGACGCGCTGGGCGAGCGGGCGCCGCAGAACGTGCCCGGCACGGTGGAGGAGGCTCCGAACTGGCGGCGCCGGCATCGCGTCCCGCCGGGTGCGCTGGACCGCGATCCGGACGTGGCCGCCGCGGCCGCCGCCGTGGGGCGTGGGCGCGGCGACGGCCGCTGACGTCGGCGGGCCGGCCGGCGGCGCGCCGCCCGGGGCCGGGCGCCTCTCGAGGCGCGCCCCGCGCCTCGGCGGGCCGAGGGGGGTCGATCCCCCCGAGGCGCGCGCGCCCGCCAAGCTCGCCTCCGCGGGGAACGGCGCGGGCTCGGCGGCGTTGCCCCATGCTGATGCCCGACGATCGCGACGCGTCGCGGTCGCACCGGGCGCGGCGCCGACCGTTCGGCCGGACCCTCGGCGCGACGGCACTCCTCCGTCGGGCCCCGGCGTCGGGTCGCGCGGCGCGGATGACGACGCGGAGGCGTGCATGGAGACGACGGCGATCCTGAGCCTGTTCGGCGAGGCCGCGCGCACCGCGCTCGGCTTCTTCTGGAAATCGGGCTGGGCCTTCGCGTTCGGCTACGTGATCAGCGCGATGATCCAGGCCTTCGTGCCCAAGGCGCGGCTGACGCGCTACATGGGCGGGGCCGGCGCGCGGTCGGTCGCGCTCGCCACGGTGTTCGGCGCGGCCTCGTCATCCTGCTCCTTCGCGGCGCTGGCGGCTGCGCGCTCGCTGGTGATGAAGGGGGCGCATTTCGTCGCGGCGGTCGCGTTCATGTTCGCCTCGACCAACCTCGTGATCGAGCTCGGGATCCTGATCCTGATCTTCCTCGGTCCGGCCTTCCTGGCGGCGGAGATCGTCGGCGGGCTGGTGCTGATCGCGATCTCCAGCCTGATCATCCGCGCCACCTACCCCGAGCGTTGGCTCGCCCACGCGCGCGACAAGGTCGAGGCGGAGGGCGACACCGAGGCGGAGGACTTCGACTGGCGCGACCGCATCGTCTCCCGCGAGGGCTGGATGCAGGTCGGCGCCAACTTCGCGCACGACTGGGAGATGGTCTGGAAGGAGATCCTGATCGGCTTCACCATCGCCGGCTTCGTGGCGGCGCTGGTGCCGGCCGAGGTCTGGGCCGCGATCTTCCTGACGGACGCGGGCCTCGGCCTGCCGGGCTGGCTGATCGCGCTGGAGAACGCGATGGTCGCCCCCTTCGTGGCGGCGGCGACCTTCATCGGCTCGATGGGCAACATCCCGCTGGCGACGGTGCTGAACGCGAACGGCGTGCTGTTCGCGGGGATCATGGGGTTCATCTATTCGGACCTGATGGTGCCGCCGCTGGTGATGGTGAACGCCAAGTATTACGGGCTGCGCACCGCGCTCTACGTCGCGGGGGTCATGTACGTCTCCATCGTGCTCACGGCGCTGATCCTCAACGGAGCCTTCGAACTTCTCGGCATCGTTCCGGAGAGCGGGCGGGCCGTGTCCGACGTCGTGCGCTTCGCCATCGACTACACCTTCTGGCTGAACCTCGCGGCGCTGGGGCTGACGGCGGTGATGCTGCGGCTGTGGCGGCTGCATCGCCGGGCGCACGGCGCGCATCATCACGCCATGGAGGGCGACGGGCCGGTGAAGCGCGCGGCGGCGAAGATCGCGATGGGCGTGCTGGCGGCGGGCGCGGCGGCCTGGGCGGCGACGGCCTGAGGCCGCCCTTCGCGTTGCGCGGGATCGCGCTATCTGCTTTGACGCGGTGCAGCAGATGAGGATCCCCAGATGTCGCTCGACCGTCCGATCGAACAGCCCACCGATGTCGGCCAGCTCTCAGACGCGGTGCTGCGGCATCTGGCTTACACCGTCGGCAAGTCCGAGGACGCGGCGACGCTGTCGGACTGGCGCCTGGCGCTGACGCACGCGATCCGGGATCTGGTGATCGCGCCCTGGTTCGACACGACGCGTCGGATCTACGCGGAGAACCGCAAGCGGGTCTACTACCTCTCGATGGAGTTCCTGATCGGGCGGCTGCTGGAGGACGCGGTCGACAACCTGGGCCTCGACGAGACGGCGCGGGCGGCGATGGAGCGCTTCGGCCTCGACTACGACAGGGTGATCGAGGACGAGCCGGACGCGGCGCTCGGCAACGGCGGCCTCGGACGGCTGGCGGCTTGCTTCCTCGATTCGATGTCGACGCTGGGGCTGCCCGCGATGGGCTACGGCATCCGCTACGACCACGGCCTGTTCCGCCAGAGCTTCGAGGACGGCTGGCAGGTCGAGGAGGCCGAGGACTGGCTGAGCCAGGCCCACCCCTGGGAGTTCGAGCGGCGCGAGGCGCTGTGGCGCATCGGCTTCGGGGGCGAGGTGACGCCCGGGACGGGCGACGCGGCGGTCTGGACGCCGGCGGACGTGGTGCTGGCCGAGGGCTACGACACGCCGGTGCCGGGCTGGCGCGGGCGCTGGACCAACACGCTCCGGCTGTGGTCGGCCAAGCCCGAGCGGCTGTTCGAGCTCTCCGCCTTCAACCGGGGCGATTTCCTCGGCGCGGCGGCGCCGGCGGTCCTGGCGGAGACGATCAGCCGGGTGCTGTATCCGGACGACACGACCCCGCAGGGCAAGGAGCTGCGGCTGAAGCAGGAGTACTTCTTCACCGCCGCCTCGCTCCGCGACCTCGTGCGGCGCTTCGAGACGGCGCATGGCGACATCGGGGAGCTGCCGCGCAAGGTGGCGATCCAGCTCAACGACACGCATCCCGCGATCGCGGTGGCGGAGCTGGTGCGGCTTCTGGTGGACGAGCGGGGGATCGGTTTCGACCGGGCCTTCGAGATCGCGCGGGGCTGCCTGCACTACACCAACCACACGCTGCTGCCGGAGGCGCTGGAGACCTGGCACTGGGATCTGATGAGCCGGGTGCTGCCGCGGCATCTCGAGATCATCCAGCGCATCGACGCCCGCCACGAGGCGGAGCATCCGGACCGCCCCGACGCGGCGCGGATCATCGAGCACGGCACGATCCGGATGGGCGCGCTGGCCTTCATCGGGGCGCGCAGGGTCAACGGCGTCTCGGCGCTGCACACCGAACTGATGAAGGAGACGGTGTTCCGGCATCTGCACGCGCTGCATCCCGAGCGGATCTGCAACCGGACCAACGGGGTGACGCCGCGGCGCTGGATCCACGGCTGCAATCCGGGCTTGCGGGACCTGCTGAACGAGACCGTCGGCGCGGGCTGGGTCACGGATCTCGACCGGATCGCGGAGATCCGGCCGCTGGCCGAGGACGCGGCGTTCCGCGAGCGGTTCGCCGCGGTCAAGCGCGAGAACAAGGTCCGCCTTTCGGACCGGCTGCGGGACATGTGCGGGGTCGAGACCGACCCCGACGCGATGTTCGACGTGCAGATCAAGCGCATCCACGAGTACAAGCGCCAGCTGCTGAACATCCTGGAGACCGTCGCGCTCTGGAACGACATGCGTGAGCGGCCGGAGGAGGACTGGGCGCCGCGCGTGAAGGTGTTCGGCGGCAAGGCGGCGCCGGGCTACGCCCAGGCCAAGCTGATCATCAAGCTGATCAACGACGTCGGCGCCACGGTCAACGCGGACCCCGAGACGCGCGGCCGGCTGAAGGTGGTCTATCCGGAGAACTACAACGTCTCGATGGCCGAGCTGCTGATCCCCGCCGCGGATCTCTCGGAGCAGATCTCCACCGCGGGGATGGAGGCGTCGGGCACCGGCAACATGAAGTTCGCCATGAACGGGGCGCTGACGATCGGCACGCTCGACGGGGCCAACGTGGAGATCCGCGAGGCGGTGGGGCCGGACAACATCTTCATCTTCGGCCGGACGGCCGAGGAGGTCGCGGCGCTGCGCGAGAGCGGCTTCGACCCGGCCGCCGCCATCGCCGCCGATCCGCGGCTGGCGCGGGCTTTGGAGCAGATCGAGGCGGGCGTGTTCTCGCCCGACGATCCGACGCGGTTCCGGCCGATCCTGGACGCGCTTCGCGGGCCGGACTGGTTCCTCGTGACCGCGGACTTCGCCGCCTACGCCGCGGCGCAGGGCCGGGTGGCCGACGCCTGGCGCGACCGCGAGACCTGGATGCGCAAGGCGGTGATCAACGTCTCCGGCATGGGCCGGTTCAGCTCGGACGCCACGATCCTGGGCTACGCGCGGGAGATCTGGGAGGCCGAGCCCGCCTTCGGCTGAGCGGATCGCGCGAAGCGCGCCCGACGGCCCCGCGGCCGCGGATTCGTTGACGGAGGCCGCGCCAGCGGGTTTCCTGCGATGCGGACGCTCCCGGGGCGCGGACCTGCGGGCTCACGCCGGCGACGACGACGCCGGGGGCGCGGACCGACAGGAAGGAGCATCGCATGCGCATCACGACCCTCGCCGCGGCGTTCACGCTCGCGGCCTCGACGACCGCCGCGACGGCCCAGCAGCAGTTCATCTCGATCGGCACCGGCGGCGTGACCGGCGTCTACTACCCGACCGGCGGCGCGATCTGCCGGTTGGTGAACAAGGACCGCAAGGAGCACGGGATCCGCTGCTCGGCCGAGTCCACGGGCGGCTCGATCTACAACATCAACACCATCCGGGCGGGGGAGCTGGAGTTCGGCGTCGCGCAGTCCGACTGGCAGTATCACGCCTACAACGGCACCTCCGAGTTCGAGGCGCAGGGGCCGTTCGAGGACCTGCGCGCCGTCTTCTCGGTGCATCCGGAGCCGGTGACCATCCTGGCGCGCGACGGCTCCGGCATCGACAACATCACCGATCTGAAGGGCAAGCGCGTCAACATCGGCAATCCGGGCTCCGGCACCCGCGGCACCTGGGAGGTGATCGAGGAGGCGTTGGGGTGGGAGCGTTCCGACCTCGCGCTCGCGGCAGAGATGAAGTCGGCGGAGACGGGCCAGGCGCTCTGCGACGGGAAGATCGACAGCTACTTCTGGCTGGTCGGCCATCCCTCGGCCCTGACGCAGGAGACGCTGGCGACCTGCGACGCGCATCTGGTCAACGCGACGGGCCCCGAGATCGAGGCGCTGGTGGAGGATCGTCCCTACTACCGCACCGCGACGATCCCGGCGGGCATGTACGGCAACGAGGAGGACGTCACCACCTTCGGCGTCGGCGCGACCTTCGTGAGCTCGGCCGAGGTGCCGGAGCACGTGGTCTACGTCGTGGTGAAGGCGGTGTTCGAGAACTTCGACCAGTTCCGCGCCCTGCACCCGGCCTTCGCCAACCTGAAGGCCGAGGAGATGATCTCCGAGTCGCTCTCGGCCCCGCTGCATCCGGGCGCGAAGAAGTACTACGAGGAGCGCGGGTGGATGTGATCCGGCGCGCCTGACGGCGTGGTCCGCAAGGCGCCCGAGGGCGGCCGGGCGGGCGGCCCCCCGAGCCGGGGGCCGCCCGCCTGAGCTTCGCGCTCGTCATGCGCGGCGGGCCGGGGTCAGGCTTCCCGCGGAAGCGTGATGGAGGGGGATGCGGGCATGGCGGAGGGCGCCGGTCGGGAGCGGGGAGAGGTCGACCTCCTCGCGGAGACGGACACGGGCGCGCGGGCGCCGAAGGGTTGGCAGGGCCCGCTGATCACCGGCCTCGCCTTCGTCTGGGCGCTGTTCCAGCTCTACATCGCGTCCGACCTGCCGTTCACGCTGACCGAGGCGACGGGGCTGCGGCTGGTCGTCACCAGCTCGGACGCGCGGCTGATCCATCTGGCCTTCGCGCTGACGCTGGCCGCCTTCGCCTTTCCGCTGGGACGCGGCGCGCCGCGCGACCGGATCCCGTGGTACGATTGGGTTCTGGCGGGGCTCGGCGTCGTCTCCTGCCTCTACATCGTCGTGCTGCGCGACCAGATCGCGACGCGCGCGGGGCTGCCGACCACGGGCGATCTGGTGATCTCGACGCTCGGGATGCTGACGCTCGCGGTGGCGACCTGGCGGGCGCTGGGGCTGCCGCTGGTGATCGTGGCCTCGGTCTTCGTCGCCTACGTCTTCTTCGGGGACTCGGAGTGGGTGCCGGACGTGGCGCAGTGGAAGGGCGCCTCCTACGGCAAGGCGATGTGGCACTACTGGATGCAGAACGAGGGCGTGTTCGGCATCGCGCTCTCGGTCTCGGCCTCGCTGATCTTCCTGTTCGTGCTGTTCGGCTCGATCCTCGAGAAGGCGGGCGCGGGCAACTGGTTCATCAAGATCGCCTTCGCGCTGCTCGGGCATCTGCGCGGCGGGCCGGCCAAGGCGGCGGTGATGGCGAGCGCGATGTCGGGCCTCTATTCCGGCTCATCCATCGCCAACACGGTGACGACGGGGACCTTCACCATCCCGCTGATGAAGCGCACCGGCTTCTCGGCCGAGAAGGCGGGGGCGGTGGAGGTCGCGTCCTCCACCAACGGGCAGCTGACGCCGCCGGTGATGGGCGCGGCGGCGTTCCTGATCGCCGAGTTCACCGGCGTGAGCTACACCGAGATCATCAAGCACGCGCTGGTGCCGGCGCTCGTGAGCTACATCGCGCTGGTCTACATCGTGCATCTCGAGGCGCTGAAGATGGGCCTGAAGGGCCTGCCGAAGCCGCCCGCGACGGTGACCGTGGGGGCGAAGCTGATCGGGGTGCTGAGCGGCTTTCTCGGCGTCGCGGCGCTGGGGGCGGCGGTCTATCACGGCCTCGGCTGGGTGAAGACGGCGCTGCCGGAGAGCGCGTTCTGGGTCGTGATGGCGCTCAGCGCGACGGCGTATCTGGCGCTGCTGTGGCTCGGCTCGCGCACGCCGGATCTGGAGATCGACGATCCCGACGCGCCGATCGAGGCGCTGCCGCGGGCCGGCGAGACTGCGCTGAAGGGGCTGCATTTCCTGCTGCCGATCGTGATCCTGATCTGGTGCATCATCGTGGAGCGGCTCTCGCCCGGCTTCTCGGCCTTCTGGGCGACGCTGGCGATGATCGCCATCGCGCTGACGCAGCATCCGATCAAGGCGCTGATGCGCGGGCGGGCGGGCGAACTGGCCTCGGCCGCGATGCGGGGCGGGCGCGAGTGCTTCACGGGGATGGTCGCCGGCTCGCGAAACATGATCGGAATCGCGGTGGCGACCGGCGCGGCGGGCGTGATCGTGGGCACGATCAGCCTGACAGGCGCGCATCAGGTGGTCGGGGAGCTGGTGGAGTGGGCCTCCGGCGGCAACCTCATGCTGATGCTGGTGCTGGTGGCGGTGATGAGCCTGATCCTCGGCATGGGGCTGCCGACGACGGCGAACTACATCGTGGTCAGCTCGCTGATGGCGCCGGTGATCGTGGCGGTGGGCGCGGCCAACGGCCTGGCGATGCCGCTGATCGCGGCGCATCTGTTCGTGTTCTACTTCGGCATCCTCGCGGACGACACGCCGCCGGTCGGCCTTGCGGCTTTCGCGGCGGCGGCGATCAGCCGGGGCGATCCGATCATGACCGGCGTGCAGGGTTTCGCCTACGACATCCGCACGGCGCTGCTGCCGTTCCTGTTCGTGTTCAACACCGAGCTGCTGCTGATCGACGTGGGGCCGGGCAAGGCCGTATTCGTGTTCGTGGTGGCGGTGGTGGCGATGATGCTGTTCGCCGCGGCGACGCAGGGATATTTCCTGACGCGGAACCGCTGGTGGGAGACGGCGGCGCTGCTGCTGGTGGCGTTCACACTGTTCCGGCCGGGGTGGTGGCTGGACCAGGTGCAGGCGCCCTTCGTTACGGCGCCCGGGAGCGCGGCGCTGGAGATGGCGGCGGAGGCGCCGGCGGGGAGCGAGTTGCGGCTGACGGTCGCCGGGCCGGATTTCGAGGATCCCGACCGGCGCCTCGAGCAGCTTCTGATCCTGCGCTTCGAGGACCCCCCGACGGAGGACGGCGCCGGGCGGCTGGCCGAGCTCGGCCTCGCCACCCGCCCGGATCCCGACGGACCGGTGCTGAATGAACCGATGTTCTCCACGCCCTTCGAGCGGCTCGGCACGGAGTTCGACTTCTACGCCGACGCGCCGGTGCGGATCGTCTCGGTCTCGGCGCCGGCGGAGCGGATGCCGAAGGAGGTGTTCTACCTGCCGGCGCTGGCGCTGCTGGCGGGGGTCGCGGCGCTGCAGCGGCGTCGGCAGAGCGAACCGGCGTTCTGATCGGTCACGAGGGCGCGGCCGGCCGGCGGATGCTCGTGGCGGTGGAGCCATGGCGTTCCGAGGGGCCGGATTGCGGCGACGGAGGATATCGGGGCGGGCGGAGCCGCAGGCGCTTCGGACGTCGCCGGGGGCCGGCGCGCTCGGTCCGGCCTGGCGGGGAGCGCTTTGGGCGCCGGCGCATGGACTCGGACCGGTCGGCGCCGGCCGATCTTGCGCCCGCAGGTCGATCCGACGCGTCCGTCACGGGCCGCGCGAGGCGGGACGTGTCCGCGCCTGCGATTCGCCTCGGCGCCCGTCGGCGGACTAG
>Ga0102943_1000564_pt1 | contig 24943 bp, 18 predicted proteins | sample SalPonC_black_MG_FD_78174 | JGI IMG/M metagenome (GOLD analysis project Ga0102943, IMG submission 78174) | Salt pond soil microbial communities from South San Francisco under conditions of wetland restoration - Salt Pond MetaG... | ecosystem: Environmental > Aquatic > Marine > Intertidal zone >...
AGTGATGCCCTTTGATTATCGGGTAACCGATAAAGATGGTGATACAGATGTTGCTACCGTAACCATTACCGTAAAAGAAGAGGGAGTAACCAATCATATACCGGTAGCGGATGACGATAATGCCGAAACCTGGGAAAATACTCCGGTAGATATTAATGTATTGGCAAATGACTTTGGACTGGAAGATGGATTTGGAAAATTAATCCTGTTTGAAGGACCGGTTAACGGAAGTGCTATTGTAAATGAAAACAGAACAATTACGTATACCCCGGCTAATGCATATATCGGCCAGGATAGTCTTACTTACTGGGTAGAAGATGTGGATGGCGATTATGATATAGCTAAAGTAAGCATCACAGTAACAGAAGAGCCGAATCATGTACCGGTAGCAAATGATGATGCCCGTGGTACAGAATATGAAACGACTGTAAATGTAAATGTACTAACTAATGATGATGAATTGCAGGATGGAGGTATTGTTGTTACCATCGAAGGAAACCCAACAGAAGGAGTTGCCGCGGTAGAGGCAGATAATACCATTAACTTTACCCCGGCTGACGGATTCTCCGGAGTGATGACCTTTGATTATCGGGTAACCGATAAGGATAGTGATACAGACGTTGCTACTGTATCCATCACCGTAAAAGAAGAAGGTCAAACTAATTATATCCCGGCAGCGACCTCAGATGATGTTGAAACCTGGGAAAATACTCCGGTGGATATTAATGTATTAGCGAATGATCGTGGATTGGAAGATGGTTTTGGAAAATTAATTCTGTTTGAAGGACCGGTTAATGGAACTGCTATTGTAAATGAAAATCGTACCATTACTTATACTCCATACAATTCATATATTGGAGAGGATAGCCTGATTTATTGGATAGAAGATGTGGATGGCGATTATGATATGGCTAAAGTAAGTATTACAGTAACCGAAGAGCCAAACCATATTCCGGTAGCTATGGATGATGCCCGTGGTACAGAATATGAAACTACTGTAAATGTAGATGTACTAACTAATGATACTGAGTTATACGACGGCGGAATTGTTGTTGCCATTGAAGAAAATCCAACAGAAGGAATTGCTGCGGTACAGGCCGATAATACTATCGATTTTACACCGGCTGACGGTTTCTCCGGAGTGATATCCTTTGATTATAGGGTAACCGACAAAGATGGTGATACAGATGTTGCTACTGTAACTATTACCGTTAAAGAAGAGGGTGTTGAGAATAATGTACCGGTAGCTGTAAATGATAATGCAGAAACTTTTGAAAATACGGCAGTTGATATTAATGTGTTGGCAAATGATACAGGATTAGATGATGGATTTGGACAATTATATGTGTTCACCGAACCTGTAAATGGAACAATAGTAGTTAATAGTAACAGAACAATAACTTATACACCGGCTAATGCATATATTGGTTCAGACAGTCTTACCTATTGGGTAGAAGATATAGATGGCGATTACGATATGGCTACAGTTTATATTACTGTTAGTGAAAAACCAAATTATATTCCTGTAGCTAAGGATGATAGAAGAGGTGCAAGCTTTAATACTCCTGTAACTGTTGATGTATTAATTAATGATCAAGGGTTAGATGATGGAGGTATTGTAGTTTCTCTTGAATCAATGCCTCAAAACGGAGAAGGTTCGGCTCTAGCAAATGCTGATAATACTGTCACATTTACTCCACAAGCCGATTATATTGGTGAAGCATCCTTTACTTATCGTGTTACAGATATTGATGGAGATTATGATACAGCCAGTGTTACTATAAATGTTAAAGAGGGTGAAAATATTGTGCCTTTAGCTGCTAACGATAATCTATCTACAACCGTTAATAAACCTGTTACTGCTAATATTTTAGCGAACGATAATGGACTGGATGATGGAATAGGAGAGGTGTTGATCTTTGAAGCACCTGAATTTGGAAATGTTGTAGTGAACGATGATTATACTATAACTTACACCCCGTCAAGCTATTTTATTGGTCAGGAGGAATTTAAATATATGATTGAAGATGTAGACGGGGATTATGATATTGCAACCGTTTATATTACAGTATTAGACTATGTGAATCAAAAACCGGTTGCAAATGATGATGCCCGGGGAACTAGTTTGGAAGCACCTGTTAACGTTGATGTATTATTTAATGATACCGGATTGAGTGATGGTGGAATACAAATATATGTTCACGCAGATGCTGAAGATGGAAAAGCAACAGTTAATTCAGATAATACAATAACTTATACTCCGGATAATAATTTTTTAGGACAGGATCAGTTTGAATACCAGGTTTGTGATATAGATGGAGATTGTGATGTAGCAACAGTTACAATAACTGTTCGTGAGGAGAACCATGTTCCTGAGGCTGTTGATGATATGTTTTATACGAACAAGAATGCTCGTATAGACCTGGATGTACTGAGTAATGATACAGGACTAGATGATGGAGGTATATCAGTGATGATACCAGATCAGTTAATGATTGGTAATGTAAGTGTAAATGCAGATAATTCAATTTCTTATACACCATTAACAGGATACGAAGGAACCGAAACATTTACTTATATTGTTTCTGATGTAGATGGTGATTATGATATCGGTACAGTTACAATTCATGTTATGACAGGCACATTACCCGGAGTTGTCACTTCTGATATCAATAATGTAACCAAAGAAAATGGTGAAACAGGTTCTATTAACTTAGTATTGAATACGAAGCCCACGGACAATGTAATAATTAATTTATCGTCTACAGACATTTCCGAAGGTGAGGTAGCTATATCTCCAATCATATTTACACCAGATAATTGGAATACAGAACAAACTGTTGTAATCAATGGAGTTGATGATGATGTGCAGGATGGTACTATTGACTACATTATTCGTATTGAAAATGCTGAAAGTGATGATGTTGTTTATAATGGATTGAGTATATCTAATGTACATATGACTAATGAAGATGATGATGAGGCAGGAATAACAGTAGTTGCAGATGGCAGAGAAACCAGTGAGGATGGTGATTATGTAACCATGGAATTTGTGCTTAATTCCGAGCCTGTATCTGATGTTTCCATTAATCTGGTGTCAGATAATATGAACGAGGCAGTTCTGGACTTCTTTAATATATTATTTACTCCTGATAATTGGTCTGATACTATTGCTGTTACAGTTACAGGGGTAGATGATGATGTGGTTGATGGTGATGTTGAATATAACATTGTAGTTCAGTCTTCAGAAAGTGATGATGGAAATTATCATGGTATTAACCCGGATGACTTTACATTAGTAAATCTTGATAATGATACGAAAGAGTTGAAGATTCCTGAAGCATTCTCACCGGGATATGATGGCTTTAATGATTACTTTGAAATCATTAATTTAAAACATCACGATTACGCCAAATTAAGAGTATATAACCGATGGGGAAGCCTTGTTTATTCTTCGGATAATTATAAGAATGATTGGGATGGAACATCTAATGTAGGAGTTACTATGGGAGCGAAATTACCTACCGGTACTTATTTCTATATTTTGGAAGTTAATGATATCGGGGGTAAAATGAAAGGAAGTGTATTTATTAAACGATAAATGAGCGTTGGAAAATAGGATATGTAGGATTAAAATAATCACTAAATAATAATTATTTTAATCTTGCTATTCTTCCAGCGATTGAAAATTTAAAAATAATAAGATGAAAAATATACTATCTATGAAATTTAAATTTTTTTTGGGGATCTCACTGTTTTTTGCTGTGGTTTCTGAGTCTGTAGCCCAGCAGGAACCAATGTTTACGCAGTACATGTTTGATCCGATTACGATTAACCCCGCTTTTTCAGGAACAACTGATATGTTAAATGTAAACACTTTAACCAGGTTGCAGTGGATAGGAATGGAGGGTGCTCCAAAAACTTTTAGTTTAACCTCTCACATGCCTGTTCAGGGGCGAGATATTGGTTTAGGAGTAACCTTACTAACCGATAAAGTAGGACCGGTAAATAACACTTTTTTTACTATTAATTATGCCTATCATCTGGAAGTAAATGATTTGTTAACCTTGTCTATGGGGTTAAAAGGCGGAATAAGCAGTTATAAAGTTGGGTTGTCCGGATTAGATGTAAATGACCCCGAGGATCCTCAATTTGAAAGTAACGAGAAGAAAATAAGCCCTAATTTAGGTTTTGGGTTCTATTTGTATGAAGATAGATATTTTGTTGGTTTCTCGGTTCCTAAGTTAATACAAACAAAAGTTGATGAAGAATATGCTACTGATGACCGGCAACTTAAAAGGCATTATTATATTGTCGGAGGTTATAACTGGAGAATTAACCCCGATTGGATTCTTAAGCCCAGCTTGTTAACTAAAATTGTTGAAGGGTCTCCTGTTTCAAATGATGTTACAGTACATGCCTTATACATGGATTTAGTAGGAGCTGGTTTAATGTACCGTATTGGTGATGCAATGGGGATATTTGTTTATGGCAAAGTATATAAACAGTTAAATATTGGGTATGGATACGAATATTCCTTAAATGGATTATCCGGAGTTAATAGCGGAACCCATGAAATACGATTAACTTATGATTTTGATATCAGTAACAGCAATAGAAAAATATTCAGATTTTAAGTTAACAGGCATGAAGTAAGAATATTGAAGGCCTTTTCTTTAAATCAGGGAATCCTTTTTTCCAATCTTTAATCTTCTGGGTTTTGATATATTCATTTTTTAACGTTATATCTGTTGCTATACATAATAGCGTTTCTGATTGACATACAGAGAGTAAATCATTAACTAGATGTTGATTTCTGTAAGGAGTTTCAATAAATATCTGGGTTTGATTCTCTATTTTAGAACGCTTTTCAAGCGCTTTGATTCTTTTGATTCTTTCATGCTTTTTAACTGGAATATATCCAACAAAGGCAAAATTTTGGCCGTTTAAACCCGAAGCCATTAAGGAAAGCAGAATAGATGACGGGCCAACCAAGGGTACTACCGGTATATTTTTGCGATGTGCAACAGAAACAATATCTGCTCCCGGATCGGCAACTCCGGGTGTTCCTGCCTCTGAAATGATACCTATATGATGGTTGTCTTTAATTGGTTGTAAGAATGATTCAAAATCTTTGGGATTAGTATGTTTGTTTAACTCATAGAATGTAAGATCATCAATTTTTGTTTTAATTCCGGCTTTAATTAAATAACGGCGGGCTGTTTTTATATTTTCTACAATATAAAATTTTGTTTGGTTGATAACATCTATAACATACTGTGGAATTACATTGTCAACCGGGCTGTCTCCAAGGGTTGTTGGTATCAGGTATATTTTAGCACTCATTCAGTGTTATTTATTTATTCTAATAAAAGATTTATTTCTTCAAAGTTATTATTTATTCCGTTTAGATATAATTTTCCCTCTTTTTTTTCAAAACCATACATTTGAGTAATATTTTCGGTGTCAATAAATACTTCTTTTTTAGTATTATACAATTTGTAAACAGTTTCTGCACGTGAATCTCCAATATTGGAAGACATTAGAATAAATATAATCCATTTGTCATCGTTTGTTAGGTCAATTACCTGGTAAATATAATCGGTTTCGTAAAAAAGAGTGTCAGTATGATTTTCAGAGACCTTTGTAAGACCATGCTCATCTGCTGTAACTTCAAAAACCGGGTTGGGGATCACTTCAATATCAGAAATACATGCATCATTCCATTTGTTGCCGGGGTAAATATCTTCTATAGTGATTTTTAAAATAAACCGGTCTTTATCAAATATTTTATTTTCAGTGGCTTGATGATTTATCTTATTCCAGTTAATGTCAATCATTACATCCTGATAACCCAATTTATCTTTAAGTATTATTGTATTGGTTGCGATAGTTTGACTAATTGTAAAACCAATATGCGTTTCAGTAACATAACCGGGAGGCATAAAACACGCTAATAATTCAATTTTTATTGTTTTTGGGCGATTGTTAGCTTGATATAGCAGTTTTGATTTTTGATAACCATTACGGATTTTAATTCCCCGGATGTTTTTGGGAATAGTCATATAAATATACTCTCCAATTCCATTGCTCTTAGACCCTTCAGCCCAGCAGGTAGCCGGCTTATTATCCCCCAGGTTAATAGCACCATATTTGCCGTAATTATAATAACCACTTTGTTCCAGTTCTGACGATGAATGCCAGAACTGTTCTTTATCTCCTGCCAATAAAAGGGTATCTTTTATAATGAATTGGCCTGTTGTTGTTTGGTATGAAAATATATAAGCCAGAAAACTCAATAGTAAAAATTTCATTTTCATTTTTTGACATTATTTTTTATGCTAAGTTAATTATTTACCTGTAATTTTATAATGTTTTTTGATAGGAACAATAATCAGGAACGGTTGTTAGTTTGTTTTAACTTTGTTTAAAACCTGTATGAATATATGAAATTACTTTATAATATCTTTTTGAATAGAAATTTTATTTTGGTTTTTGCCGTAATCATGGGAATGGTTTTTGGCGATTATGCTGTTTATTTTAAGGACTATACCATTTACGTCCTTGCCCTTACCATGATTTTTTCAACAACTGGTATCGATTCGAAAGCATTACTGCCTGTAAAAAAACTTTTTAAGCCCATGTTAGTAGGCACTTTATTAAATTATTTAATTTTTGGTATTGTTGTACTCATCCTTGCCTGGTTATTAATGCCTACCAATGAATTGTTTATGGGTTTTGTGGTAATTGTAGCTGCACCTCCGGGTGTGGCCGTAATACCATTTGCCGGTATATTAAAAGGAGATATTGAATATTCAATCTTAGGGGTATTTGGTGCTTTTTTAGCTTCTATTGCCATTGCTCCGGCAATTATTGAACTATTTGCTAGAAATGCCGATGTAAGCTCATGGTCGCTGTTTATGTTGATGATTAAATTGGTTTTGGTACCATTAATTTTATCCAGGTTATTATTAATCAAGCCAATATTTAAATATGTTGCCAAAATACGTGGAAAAGTTGTGGATTGGGGATTTGCCATTATTATTTTTACTGCCGTTGGTATGAACCGGGATGTTTTCTTTTCTAATCCGGTAGTTTTATTGTTATCAACTATTGTTTTATTAGCGGCTACATTCGGTATAGGGACTATCTATGAATTATTTTCAAAAAAAATGGGAATAAAACCCGGCCGGTCAATCACGCAGGTTTTATTACTCACCATAAAAAGTTCAGGTTTTTCGGTAGTTACAGCCCTTACATTATTTGGAAAGGAAGCAGCCATACCTTCGGCAATTTTAGCTGTAATAGTTTTATTATATTTGTTATTCCTTTCGATAAGGATGGAAATTAAAAAACGATAACTATTTTGAAAGTAAAGATACTTGGCACAGGCACCTCACAAGGGGTTCCGGTAATTGCATGTAATTGTAAGGTTTGTCAATCGACCGACCCCAACGATCATCGTTTGCGGACATCTGCTTTGGTTGAAGTGGATGGTGTAAATATTGTTATAGATGCAGGTCCTGATTTCAGGCAGCAAATGTTACGCGAGAAAGTAAAAGATATTGATGCTATTTTAATTACACACGAACATCGCGATCATATTGCAGGATTGGATGATGTGAGGGCTTTTAATTTTATGAATCAAAAGCCTGTTGATATTTATGCCGAGAAAAGAGTTCAAAAGGTCATTAAATCTGAATTTTCCTACTCTTTTGGTGATAATAAATATCCGGGAGTACCTCAGATAAATTTACATAACTTAGCGTTGGAATCTTTTAAGGTTAAAGATATAGAAATAACACCCATTCAGGTCTTTCATTATAAACTCCCGGTGTTTGGTTTCCGTATTGGCGATTTTTCTTATATTACTGACGCAAACTATATTTCAGAAGAAGAAAAAGAAAAGTTGATAGGAACAAAATATTTAGTCATAAATGCATTAAGAAAAAGGAAACATATTTCTCATTACAGTCTTTCCGAGGCGCTTGAATTGATTAAACAGCTAAGCCCTAAACGCGCTTATATTACTCATATAAGCCATCAAATGGGTTTGCATCATGATATTAATGAAGATCTGCCCCATGGAGTTTCTTTGGCTTACGATGGATTGCATTTTAACGTATAATATAAAATAAATTAATCTTTTTGAGGTGAAGGCTTATTTTTTTATTTTACAGTTTCCTTTGTTATAAAAATGACTTAAATTTATTGGTTGATAAGAACTTAATTATTCACTAAAATTTATTAATAAATTATGGAAAAACAAAGAAATACCGGAAGAGGGATTGTTGGAGTAGTCCTTATCTTAATTGGGGCTGTATTAGTCGGACGAACGTTCGATTTTTTTCCTCATCGGATTATGCACCATATTTTTTCATGGGAAATGATTCTAATAGTATTGGGTATTATTTTTATTTCTACAAGAGAGAATAAGTTGTCAGGCTGGATTTTACTAACAATTGGACTTGTGTTTTTAATTCCGGATATTTTATATATACCTTATCCCGTTCGGCGATTGTTTTGGCCTGTTATTTTAATAGTTATTGGATTGTTAATTATCTTTAGGTCAACAGGAGTTGCCAAAACAACTAATGCTGGAACAGCCAAAGCTGATTATATAGATGATTTTGCCATTTTAGGGGGTGGTGATAGAATTATTACTTCAGAAAATTTTAAGGGAGGAAAAGTTACGGCATTATTTGGAGGCTCAAAAATTGATTTGACAAATGCCAAACTTGCTCCTGGCCAGAATATAGTTGATGTTTTTTGTATGTTTGGAGGCTCTACATTAATTGTTCCGGAGAACTGGAATATCAAGGTTGAAGTAGTATCAATTCTTGGAGGCTTTTCTGATAAACGTACAGTAAGGACCGGAACAACCATGGATGTTGGAAAAGAAATTGTAATTCGTGGATTTGTTATGTTTGGTGGTGGTGAAATAAAGAATTGATATTTAAATAGTAAAATAAAATTTTGTTATAGATTCTTTTTTTATATATTTGAAAAATCAAAATACAAATTTTATGATTAAACAAAATATAAACTGGTGGTGGTTAATTTACAACTCGTATACATCGTGATGTAAGGAAACCATGCTATATAAAATAACAAGCAGCCCTTCGAAATCACGAAGGGCTGTTTTTTTTAACGATTAAGAATATGAAAATAATAATACATAGTAAATTTTGGTGGTGGCACATTTTTGTTCGCAATAAAGTTGTGAGGTAAACGTGCTATGCCCAAGTTAAACCAAGGCCTGTCGTTCCCACGACAGGCCTTTTTTGTTTTATCCTAATCAATAAATAATATGAAAACAATCAAAACCAATTCATTAACAATGCTTGCTGATACACAAACACCAGTAAGTATTTATTTAAAAATCAGGGATATATTTCCCGGGTCGGTATTGCTCGAGAGTTCTGATTTTCATCACCTTGACAATTGTTATTCATTTATCGGGATGAATGCTATTGCCAATTTTATGGTGAATAAAGAGAAACTGACAACTAAAGTACAAAACCGTCTTCAAGAGAAAAAGATTACTAAAAATGACCAATTGGTGGATGAATTGAATGGATTTATTCAGTCTTTTAACAATCCTGATTCCGATTTTTTCTTTAATGGTTTTTTTGGCTACATAAGTTATGATGCCGTTCAATATTTTGAAACCATAGAATTTAAAAACCGACCAAACGATTCTTCAATTCCAGTTTTACAGTTTAGCTTATTCCGCTACATAATTGCTTTCAATCATTTTAAAAATGAAATTAAAATTATCGAAAATTTGTTCCCAGGAGAAAAAAGTGATTTACAACGCATTCAAACGATTATTAATCAGGGAAAAATTTCAAACTACCCATTTAAAGTCACAGGAGAAGAATCAGCGAATATGTCAGACCAGGAATATGTGGAAAAGGTAAAACAGGCAAAAGCGCATTGTATGCGCGGCGATGTTTTTCAGTTGGTATTGTCGCGCAGATTTTCACAAAATTTCATGGGCGATGATTTTAATGTTTACCGCCAACTTCGTTCGCTAAATCCTTCTCCTTACCTTTTTTATTTTGATTTTGGTAATTTCAGGCTATTTGGCTCATCACCCGAATCACAAATTGAAATAAAAAATGATAAAGCTTATATTAATCCTATTGCTGGTACTTATGCTCGTACCGGGAATGATGTCGAAGATAAAAAGTTGTCCGAAGAGCTGGCAAAGGACCCGAAAGAAAATGCTGAACATATTATGCTGGTTGATTTGGCAAGAAACGACTTAAGTAAGACAACCCACAAGGTGAAAGTGGAGAATTTTAAAGAATTGCATTTTTACTCTCATGTAATTCATATTGTTTCTAAAGTATCCGGGGAGCTCGAAAAATCATTTGATAGAGTAAAAATAGTCGCTGATACTTTCCCGGCAGGAACACTTACCGGAGCTCCCAAATATAAAGCAATGCAATTAATCGACACTTATGAACCTACCGAACGTGGGTTTTATGGTGGAGGTATCGGTTTTATCGGTTTTGATGGTAATGTGAATATGGCTATTACCATACGCACCTTTTTAAGTAAAAATAATACACTCTGCTATCAGGCTGGAGCAGGAATTGTCTCCAAATCAGATGAAAAGAAAGAGTTGCAAGAGGTAAACCATAAGCTTGGCGCATTGAAAATGGCCATAAAAAAAGCTAACCATCGACATAAATCTGAAAATATTTCAAATCATATTCAATCAATTTTAAAAAATTAAGAAAGATGAAAGTATTAATCATTGATAATTACGATTCTTTTACTTACAACCTGGTATACATGGTGCAATCGATTTTACAACATGATGTGGATGTTGTAAGGAATGATAAACTTGATTTAGAAAAGGTTGCTTTCTATGATAAAATCTTGATATCCCCCGGGCCTGGAATTCCGAATGAAGCGGGTTTGTTAAAACAAGTCATTGAGAAATATGCTCCTGTAAAAAGTATTTTTGGTGTATGCCTGGGAATGCAGGCTATTGCCGAGGTTTTTGGCGGGGTGCTGAAGAATATCAATGAAGTTTATCATGGTATAAGTTCCGAAATTTTAATAACCCATAAAAACAACCTTTTCGCTAATATTCCTGATCGATTTTCTGCGGGGAGGTATCATTCGTGGATTGTTGCTAAAAAAGGGCTTCCTGAATGTATAAAAGTAACTGCCGAAGATGATGAAGGTAACATTATGGCTTTAGCTCATAAAGGCTATGATGTGAAGGGTGTTCAGTTTCACCCCGAATCTGTTATGACAGAAGTGGGAACACAAATAATAAAGAACTGGCTATTTGGCAAAACTGAAAAGGACATTAAGTTTCCTTCACTATGCGATAAGGCGTTTGATATTAATGCTTTATCATCTAAATTATTGTTTTGTTAATTGCAAAAAATTGAAACTAATCATTAAATAATAGTTAAAATGCAAACGATATTAAATCAATTATTTCAACACCATACGCTAACAAGTGAAGATGCCAGGCAAATTTTACTAAAAATTGCTCATGGAGAATACAATCCATCTCAACTGGCAGCTTTTCTAACGGTTTTTCAGTTGCGTAATATAACTCTTGATGAGTTACAGGGCTTTCGCGAGGCCTTACAAGAGTTAAGTATCCGTATTAATTTGTCGGATTTTAACACTGTCGATTTGTGTGGAACAGGTGGCGATCAGAAAGATACATTTAATATTTCAACGTTAGCTTCTTTTGTTGTTGCAGGAGCTGGCGAAAAAGTAGTAAAGCATGGAAATTATGGTGTATCATCAACTTGTGGTTCATCCAATGTTTTGGAATATTTTGGCTATAAATTTTCATCAATCGACAGTAAATTAAAAAGTGAGTTAGAAAATGCAGGTATTTGCTTTCTGCACGCTCCGATTTTTAATCCTGCCATGAAAAATATTGCGCCTATACGGCGCGAATTGTCAGTAAAAACGTTTTTTAATATGCTGGGTCCTATGATTAACCCTGCATCGCCTAAAAATCAATTAATCGGCGTTTTTAACCTGGAGCTGGCCCGAATGTATAATTATATTTATCAGCAATCGGATATTAACTACCATATTGTGCACAGCCTGGATGGTTACGACGAAATATCACTTACCGGTGGTACGCAAATTCAGAATAATCAAGGTGTTTCTATCGTGTATCCCCAAGAGCTGGATTTTGATACGGTGTTACCCGATGAAATTAAAGGTGGTAAATCGATTAAAGAATCTGCAAAGATTTTTATAGATATTCTCAATGCTGATGGAACAGTTGCCCAAAATAATGTAGTAATTGCTAATGCAGGATTTGCATTAAAAACGATACACCAAAACAAAAGCGTTGATGAATGTTTTGAGATGGCCCGCCAATCACTGCTTGGGAAAAAGGCCTTAAAAAGTTTTAATAAACTATTAAATCATTAAAAAATGGATATTTTAACAAAAATTATTAATCATAAGAAAAAAGAGGTTTTTGAGCGTAAATCACTTTATCCGCTTAAATTACTTGAAAAAAACACATATTTTGCTACAAAGCCGGTATCGTTAAAGAAGTATCTGGTAAAACCGGATAAATCGGGTATCATAGCCGAGTTTAAAACCAAATCGCCTTCTAAAGGCGATATCAATCTTTATGCGAATGTTGCAGATGTTAGCTTAAAATATATGCAGGCTGGAGCTTCGGCACTTTCGATATTAACTGACCATAATTTTTTTGGTGGTAGCCTTGAGCAATTAACAACAGCGCGCAAATATAACTATTGTCCAATACTGCAGAAAGATTTTGTGATTGACGAGTATCAGATAATTGAAGCAAAATCATACGGGGCTGATGCTATACTTATAATTGCTGCTGCTTTGACAAAAACAAAGATTGCTGCAATGGCAAAATTGGCAAAATCATTACAAATGGAAGTTTTATTCGAAATCCATAATGAACAGGAACTAAATAAAGTGAATGATTTTGTTGATATAGTGGGAGTGAACAACAGAAATCTCAAAACATTTGATGTGAATATAAGTCAATCTATACGTCTGTCAGAATTTATTCCTGATGACTTTTTGAAAATATCAGAAAGCGGTATCAAAACAGCGAAAGATATTATTGAACTTAAAAAATATGGATTTAAAGGTTTTTTAATGGGCGAAAGTTTTATGAGTACCCGCAATCCCGGTAAAGCCTGTAAAATGTTAATTCAGCAATTGTATCAATTCGAAAAAAATACTAAAAATGAATACAGCCATGAAGTTAAAAGTTTGCGGATTGAATAATACGGAGAATATCAAGTCCGTGGTATCCTTAAGACCTGATTTTGCAGGATTTGTATTCTTTCGCCCATCCAGGAGGTATTTTTTAAAAAACAACCTGTCAAACGGAGCTTTTAAAGGAATACCTGAAACAATAAAAAAAGTGGGGGTGTTTGTTGATGCTCCTTTTGAAGAAATTATGGAGGCGTATCATACTTACCAATTAGATTATATTCAGCTGCATGGGAATGAAAGTCCGGCTTATTGTGCCCGTTTGTTGGTAAATAATATCTCTTTAATAAAAGCTTTTTCTGTTAACGAGGCTTCTACTTTTAAGGAGTTGGAAGCGTATGAGCCTTTTTGTAAATATTTTCTTTTCGATACCAAAGGCAAATTGCCCGGCGGGAACGGAATAAAATTTTCGTGGCACTTATTAAATAATTATTCCCTGGAGATCCCTTTTTTTCTCAGTGGCGGCATCGGTCCGGATGATATAGATGCAATTCAATCTTTCCATCACGAAAAGCTTTATGGTATAGATATAAATAGCAGGTTTGAAATAGAGCCCGGGATAAAAAATATTCAGAAAATTGAAAATTTTAAGAAACAATTAAACAAAATAAATTATGAATAATACTATAGATGTGAATGGGTATTATGGCGAATTTGGAGGTGCTTTTATTCCTGAAATGCTATATCCCAATATTGAGGAGTTACGTCAAAGATACCTTCAAATAATCAGGAGTGAATCGTTTATCAGCGAATTTAAAAGTTTATTGAAAGATTATGTGGGACGTCCTAGTCCGTTATTCTATGCTGAGCGTTTATCGAGCCATTATAATACCCATATTTATTTAAAGCGAGAGGATTTAAACCATACCGGTTCGCATAAAATAAACAATACTGTTGGTCAGATTATACTGGCTGATAGATTGGGGAAGAAGCGTATTATTGCTGAAACCGGTGCAGGGCAGCATGGAGTAGCTACAGCAACTGTTTGTGCTTTGAAAAACATGGAATGTGTAATTTACATGGGAGCAGAAGATGTACAACGACAAGCCCCCAATGTAGCCAGAATAAAAATGCTGGGGGCAAAAGTTATTCCGGTACATTCAGGCAATAAAACACTTAAAGATGCAACCAATGAAGCATTGCGCGACTGGATTTTTAATCCTGTAGATACACATTATATTATAGGTTCGGTTGTTGGTCCTCATCCTTATCCTGATATGGTTACACGTTTTCAATCGGTTATTTCAGAAGAAATAAAAAATCAATTAGATGAAAAAACGGGTAAAAAAGAGCCTGACTATATATTGGCATGTGTTGGAGGCGGAAGTAATGCTGCCGGAGCTTTTTATCATTTTTTAGGTAATGATAAAGTAAAACTATATGCTGCCGAAGCTGCCGGTAAAGGAATAGAAACCGGTGAACATGCAGCTTCTATTAATCATGGTTCTGTGGGAGTACTTCATGGCAGTAAATCTTTATTGCTACAAACGAACGACGGACAAATTATTGAGCCTTATTCTGTTTCTGCCGGATTGGATTATCCGGGAATTGGGCCTTTACATGCTTTTCTTCATGAATCTGGCAAAGCGAAATATTTTAGTATTACAGATAAGGAAGCGTTAAAAGCAGCTAATTTAACAACTAAACTCGAAGGCATCATCCCTGCACTTGAATCGGCTCATGCATTGGCATTGCTCGATAAAACAGATTTTAATTCTGGCGAAACAGTAGTTGTAAATCTTTCGGGCCGGGGCGATAAAGATTTAGATACCTATTTGAAATATTTTAAACTTTTATAACCATGAATAAAATAGATAAACTACTAAACCAAAAACAACAAAATATTTTATCGGTATACTTTACAGCCGGGTATCCCGAATTGAACAGCACAGCAAATATTATTAAAGAACTTGAAAATAGTGGAGTTGACCTTATCGAAGTGGGTATCCCTTTTTCTGACCCAATTGCTGACGGCCCTGTTATTCAGTATAGCAATAATGCGGCCATTGAGAATGGTATAACGCTGGAGTTGATATTTAAACAACTTGAACAAATTTCAGCAATAAGTAAAATTCCTAAAATTATGATGGGGTATTTTAACCCGGTGTTAAAATTTGGCGTAGAACAATTTTGTGAAAATTGTGTTAAAGTTGGCATTGATGGTGTTATTATTCCTGATTTGCCACTTACTGAATACAAAAATAAGTATCAACAAATTTTTAAAAACTATGGAATCCATTTTGTCTTTTTGGTAAGCCCGCAAACAACTAAACAGCGGCTAAATGAAATTGAAAGTTTAAGCACGGCATTTGTTTATGCAGTATCTACTAATTCAACCACAGGTGGAGCCGTTGATTTCGGTTTACAAGAGTCCTATTTTTCATTTTTACAGCAGCATTTAGCCAAGCCCTTTTTAATTGGATTTGGCGTTAAAGACAGAGAATCCTTTGCCAGTGCATGCTCTTTTGCAAATGGAGCTATCATTGGCAGTGCTTTTATAAAAACATTATCGGAGAAAAAAGATGTAAAAAATTTTATTCAGGAAATAACACTAGAAAAATGATTATACAATTAGAGAAAAATATCGGCGAGCAGGCAAAAATTAATATCCTTGATTTGCTAACCAAAAAACAGTTAAAAACCAAAGAGGTTGTAACTCAGGTTAGTATATACCTGGTAGCTATTGGCACAACTAATTTTGATATTCGGGAAATTGGCAATATGGATGGCGTAGAGGATATCCATAAAGTGGATGATAATTATAAGTTAGTGTCGTTAAAATGGAAGGTAAAACCTACTCAGGTTGTATTGGATACTAAAGTAGCTATTGGGAGTAATGGATTTTCTATTATGGCCGGACCATGTTCAGTTGAGAATGAAAAACAGGTGCATCAAATGGTTGATTTTTTTAAAGAAAATAATATTAAAATGATGCGGGGAGGGGTCTTTAAGCCACGAAGTTCACCCTATTCTTTTCGAGGTGTGGGGATTGAAGGTCTTAAGATGTTTTATAGAATTTGTAATGCTCATGACATTAAAATTATTACCGAAGTAATGGAACCCGAACAGATTGATATGATGTATGATTATGTGGATATTTTCCAGGTAGGAGCCCGTAATTCGCAAAATTTTAATTTACTGGATGCATTGGGGAAAATAGATAAGCCGGTGATGATTAAACGTGGTTTAAGCGGGACGATTGATGAACTGCTTCATTCAGCTGAGTACGTTTTTAGCGGTGGGAACGAAAAAATAATTTTATGTGAGCGGGGTATTCGTACGTACGAAAAAGCTTATCGAAATACATTTGATATTAATGCCATCCCTGTATTAAAAGAAAAAAGCCACTTGCCTGTTATTATTGACCCATCGCATGGTACGGGTGCCCGTTTTATGGTTGAACCCATAGCTCTTGCAGGAATTATGGCAGGAGCAGACGGAGCTATTATCGAAATCCATAAGCAACCCGAAAAGGCCATGTCTGACGGACAACAAAGTCTTGATTTTTACGAAGCAAAAAATTTGTTTGAGCGAATGCGGAAAACGTATTCATTTAATAAAGGATTATCTAATAGCTAAGTTGTGCGGTTTGAGCGGCGGGAAGAAGCGCTTTACTTAGGTATAATCCCTACTTATAAATTGTCATTTTTAAACGAATAGGAGAGGTGGACGTTTAACAATTTCTTTGTCCCCGACACTTCGTGTACGGGGCAGGCAGTGAGCAAAAATCTTTAGCTCATGACCGAAGGTAATTATCGCTCAACTTGGGTAATAATCGAGTATATCTTTATAAAAAGATAATGTTTATTGTTTATTTCTGATATAGATAAGTTTGATGTTAGGATTATCTGATTCCCGCTCATCGATTTCAAATTTTTTAAGGGACGCAATTAATGGAGTAAGCTTTTGGAATCCATAGTTACGAGGGTCGAAGTTGGGTTGTTTTTTTAAAAGCAATGTTCCAACTTCACCTAAAAATGCCCATCCATTTTCATCGGCCACGTCATTTATAGATGATGAAATAAAATTAATGAGCTTTTTATCGGGTTGGTAGATACTTTTCTTCGTTTTTTTCGATTTTTGAGTCGATACGTTTTCTGTCGGCTCATCTTCAGAACTGATAATTTCCAGATAAACAAATTTATCGCAAGCTGCGATAAAAGGTTTGGGTGTTTTCTTTTCGCCCATACCAATTACATGCATACCGGTTTCTCTTAACCGGGTTGCCAGGCGTGTAAAATCGCTATCGCTGGAAACCAGGCAAAAACCATCTACTTTACCCGAATATAAAATGTCCATGGCATCAATAATCATGGCCGAATCGGTCGAATTTTTTCCGGTGGTATAACTGTATTGTTGTACCGGCGTAATGGCATTTTCAAGCAATACTGTTTTCCAGCCTTTAAGGGTAGGCTGGGTCCAGTCGCCATAAATTCTTTTAAAAGTAGGAATCCCATATTTTGCAATTTCCTCCATCATCCCTTTTATGTTTGCGTAAGGGATGTTATCAGCATCAATAAGTACAGCGAATTTCAGGTCTTGTTTCATACTATTTTTAAAATGTTTTATTCAAAACCACAAGATACAATATTTCTATGATCTTTTATAGTGAACAGGCTACAAATGTTGATTTATATTACTGGAGTATATAAAGCTGTATTACTATTCTGAAGGTAGTGTAAAACAAAATTGACTCCCTTTGCCTAACGTGCTTTTAACGCTTATATCTCCGTTATTTTTTTCGATAAACTCTTTACATAAAATTAATCCTAAACCGGTTCCTTTTTCATTGTTTGTTCCTTTTGTGCTAAAATTTCTATCCACATCAAATATTATTGGAATTTGATCTTTAGGGATGCCTACGCCGGTATCCTTAATACAAATTTCATGGTGAAATTTACCGTTATCAGGATTCTTAACTTTATTTGCAGTTATTTCAATTTTGCCTTTCTGTGGAGTAAATTTTATGGCATTTGAAAGCAGGTTCCGGAATACCAATTTAATTGATTCTTCGTTGACCAATACAAAGATATCTGTATTTAGGTTATTGATTAGCTGTATCTCTTTATTTTTAATGTTTTCCTCATATATTGCCAACGTCTCTTCTGCAATATCTTTTAGATTTATTTTTTCGGGAGTAAAATCGATTTTGTTTAGCTGAACTCTTGACCAGGCCAATAAATTTTCTAATAATTCAAATGTTTTTTCCGATAAGTTCTTTATTAGTTTAATGTAACTCACCTTATTTTCATCATCGAAAGAATCATAATTTACATCTAATAAATTAGATAATTGCATGATATTTCCCATCGGGCTTCTTAAATCATGTGCCAGAATGGAAAAAAACATATCTTTACTGGCATTCGCTTTTTTTAAGTTCTGGGTGGTTTCCAACAGTTTTTCCCGATCTTTTTTTCTTTCAGTAATATCTTCTTTAATAGCCAGAAAATTGATGATTTTTTCATTATCATCTATAATAGGTGAAATGGTTGCATATTCCCAATAAGTTGTTCCGTCTTTACGTCGATTCAAAAATTCTCCTTCCCAAATATTACCATTCCAAATGGTTGCCCATAGATTTTTATATTCTTCACGGGAAGTATGTCCTGTTTTTAAAATCCTTGGATTTTGACCTGTTAATTCATGGGGTGCATAGCCTGTAATTCTTGTAAATTGTGGATTGGCGTATTCAATATTTCCTTTTAAGTCTGTAATGACAATTGAAACGGGGCTTTGTTTTACAGCAGTAGATAATTGCCGGATTTCATTTTCAACAGCTTTCCTGTTGGAAATATCATTAATGGAAACAACACGGGCAGGTTGATTGTTAAATTCTATGGTTTTGACTTTGATTTCAGCAGTAAATTCTGTCTTATCACTTTTTATTAATACAATTTCGTAGGTTCCGGTAAAGTTTTGTGCTAATTTCTCTTTTACAAGGTCTTGATAATCTTTTCTTACAAAGTCGTAAATAGTACTTTTGGCAGCAATTTCCTCATCAATACCAAGCATATTTAGTATAGCCGGATTGGTATCAATAATTTTTCCGTTCTGATGAATGATAATACCTTCGTGGGTTACCTCTGAAAACATTTTTAGTCTTCTTTCTACCTGAATACGAGATGTGATTTCCCGCACGATTCCAAAAGCCTTTTCTTCTCCCTTTATAACCATAGGAACAGTATTAATATCTACATATTTTATTGTTCCTTCTTTTGTTATTATTCGTGCACTGTCATGAAATCCATTGCCTATATTGGGTTTCGATTGATCGGATTTCTTTATTTTTTTTAAATCATCAGGATGAAGATAATCCCAGGATTTAGTACCAATAATCTCTTCTTTTCTATAACCGATAAGCTCAATAAATTTATCATTGACAAATTCAATTTCACCATTTTTATCTCTTATATAAATACCATCGTTAGCATTTTCAACTAATGTGCGGTAAGTATTTTCCTTATCTTTTATTGCTAATTCAGAAAGTTTTTGTTCAGTAATATCTCTGCTTATGCCCAGCACACTTTCAATGTCATCTTTATCATTCTTTAAAGGAATCATAAGCGTATCGAGCCATACTTTACGCCCTGCATAACTGCTTTCAGAAACAGCTTGTTTACATTCTCCGGTTTCAAAAACAGATTGTATAAAATCGCATTGTTTTTGAGCAATATCTTTTGGGAATATGGATTGTACTTTTTTACCGATAATTTCTTCTTTATTTAGATTTAAATCTTTAGTAGCATGGTTATTAATGTATTCAATAGTGCAATTGGGAGAAATGATAAAAATACTTTCAGGGGCTGAGTCGGCAATATTTTTGTAAAATGCCACCTGCTTTTTTAGGCTAGTAATTTGGAGTTCATTCTCTTTAGAAGGTTCATTTACTATGTTTAATTTCATAATTAATAGTATTGTCTTTTAGTAATACATAAATTCACTTGTTTTGTTTAATGATTTTATTTGAAGATTAACAAATAATGATAAATTTCGTGAAAAGTAGTATTAAAGGCAAATAATAGCTATTAAAAAAACATTATTTTTTGATAAGGAGATATAATTAAGCAACTATATTAAAAACAAAGAGCAGATATATTGATGAACGGTTGAGGGTAATGAATTTATTTTACGATAAAAAAGATTTAAAGATTATTTTATATGTATTAAACAAAATCTTATACTAAGTGTTATTAAATTAAATTACTATATAAAAGATGTTTAGATTACTAATGAATATTCCTATCAGTCTGATATTGATGATATCAATTACAGGTTTTGCTGTATCTGAACATTACTGTGGCACTGTACTTGTTTCTATAGAGATAAATAAGGAGGCATCACAATGTTGTGATATGGAAGAAAATTGCTGCCGCAATGAAACGGATTTTTATCAGTTGGACAATGATTTTTTTGTTTCAGCCTATCATTTAGCAGAAAATTTTGCAGTACAGGAGTTATTATTTCCTGTAATTTTTTCATTTTTCAACGCAGACATCTTTAGTAGTGATAGTTTAGTTCTTTATATCACAGAATCACCTCCACTTATAGAAAGTAAAGAACGGTTATCCTATTTACAAAGCTATTTATGTTGATTGATAGATTAACTGCTTTTATGCAGGGAATCTATGTATTAATTATATATATATTGAATATTCAAATCAAATAAATATGCTTCATAAAATTATTAAATTCTTTTTAGAGAATAAATTAGTTACCTTTTTGGTATTAATTGTATTTGTTTTGTGGGGAATTGCCACTTCTCCCTTTAACTGGGAAACAGGGATTTTACCCAACGACCCGGTTCCAGTTGATGCTATTCCGGATATAGGAGAAAATCAACAAATAGTATACACCGAATGGCCGGGACGATCACCCCAGGATATTGAAGATCAGATTTCATACCCCTTAACAACAGCCTTGCTTGGAATACCCGGTGTTAAAACGATTCGAAGTAACTCAATATTCGGTTTGTCAAGTATCTATATCATTTTTGAAGAAGATATAGAATTTTACTGGAGCCGTACCCGAATACTAGAAAAACTCAACTCTTTGCCACCGGGGACTTTACCAGATGATGCCAACCCGGCGCTTGGCCCGGATGCAACTGCTTTGGGACAAATATACTGGTATACACTTGAAGGCAGGGATAAAAAGGGAAATCCTGCAGGAGGATGGGATCCTCATGAATTACGAACAATACAGGATTTTCATGTCAGGTATTCGTTAACTGCAGCTAAAGGGGTAGCCGAAGTAGCTTCTATCGGTGGTTTTATAAAAGAATACCAGGTGGATGTTGATCCAAATGCTATGAAAGCCTATGGAATCAATATCGAGCAAATTATGGCTGCGGTTAAAAATAGTAACCTTGATATTGGTGCACGAACCATTGAGTTTAATCGTGCTGAGTATTTGGTTAGGTCATTAGGCTATGTTCAGGAACTTGAGGATTTAGAGCAAAGTGTTGTAGCCGTTAACGATAATGTACCAATACGTTTGAAAGATGTAGCCAAAATAAATTTTGGGCCGGGTACTCGTCGGGGCGGATTGGATAAAGGCGGATCAGAAGCCGTGGGTGGAGTGGTTGTTGCCCGCTACGGAGCAAACCCATTACAAACTATTGAAAATGTTAAAAACAAAATAGCAGAAATAGCTCCCGGGTTACCTTCAAAAACTCTTGAAGATGGAACAACTTCTAAAGTTACCATTATTCCTTTTTACGACCGTACCGGACTAATTAAAGAAACGTTGGGAACGCTTGAAGAGGCTATTACACTCCAGCTTTTGATTAGTATTTTGGTGATTATTATTTTGGTGTTAAACCTAAAAGCGTCATTTTTAATATCCAGTTTATTACCTATTGGTGTTTTAATGACATTTATTACCATGCGGCAGTTTGGGGTCGATGCCAATATTGTTGCTCTTTCGGGTATTGCTATTTCGATAGGTATTATGATTGATGTTGGAGTAGTTTTTACCGAAAATATTATCAGGCACATTGAGGCAGCTAAAGAGCTCGGTACAAAAGGAAGAAAATTAATTACCGTAATTTATGAAGGGGCTGTTGAAGTAGCTGGGGCTGTTGTAACAGCAATTACTACTACTATCGTTAGTTTTCTTCCGGTATTTGCCATGCAGGCAGCCGAAGGCAAGTTGTTTAAACCATTGGCTTTTACCAAAACTTTTACCATGATTTCAGCGCTAATTATTGGATTAATTATTATTCCCATGTTAGCTCATCTGATATTTTCATTAAAATTTGATAAAAACAGATACAAGAAAGCAGCTAATCTTATTGCAGCATCAGCAGGTATTGTATTAGCTTTCGCTACTGGATATTATATTGCTTTATTTATTACCGTTATTGGAATAAATAATTATTTTGCTGATAGATGGCCGGAGCATCGTAAACAATGGACGAACTATATTAATATTGCCATAACAGCAGCTATTGTGGTTTTCTTCTTATCGAGGGTTTGGATGCCATTAGGAGCGCAAAATTCCTTGTTCGCCAATTTTCTATTTGTTTTATTAATGGTAGGTATTATTCTTAGTTTGCTATCTGCAGTAGTTTTCTTTTATCCATCTCTGTTAAAATGGATACTTAACCATAAATGGACTTTCTTAACCATCCCCATATTTGTTGTATTATTTGGAATTACTATTTGGCAAGGTTTTGATAAGTTGTTTGGTTTTATGCCCAAAGGGGTAAAAAATTCAGGAACCTACCAGTCATTAAGTGAAACAATCCCCGGTTTAGGTAAAGAGTTTATGCCATCACTGGATGAAGGTTCCTTCCTTTTGATGCCTACTACAATGCCACATTCTGGTATTAAGGAAAATTTAGACGTTATCCGGATATTGGATAAACAGGTAAGTGCTATACCTGAAGTAGAAATGGTAGTTGGTAAATGGGGACGTGTTAATTCAGCACTGGACCCGGCTCCGGTTTCCATGTACGAAAATGTAATTAATTACAAACCGGAATATATTCTGGATGAAGATGGTCACAGAATCCGATTTAAAACAAATAAAGAGGGTGCATTTGTATTAAAAAATGGTAAATATTACGACCGCGAAAAGGAAGGATTTAAGTTAATTGCACGGGAAGAGTTAATTGAAGAAAAGAATGGAGACTATTTTCGTCAATGGAGAGATGAGATTCATTCGGCTGATGATATCTGGAATGAAATTATTAAACAGGCAAAAATTCCGGGACTAACATCAGCACCTAAGCTTCAGCCTATATCTACCCGATTGGTTATGTTACAAACGGGCATGAGAGCTCCTATGGGAATTAAAGTTTTTGGCCCTGATTTAGAAACCATAGAAAAGGTTGGTTTAGAGCTGGAGCAACATCTTAAAGAGGTGGAAGGGGTAGCTCGCACTTCAGTATTTGCCGATCGTGTCGTTGGGAAACCTTATCTCGAAATAGAAATTGACCGGAAAAAAGCTGCGCGGTATGGTATAACTGTAAATAAACTACAAACCATTTTATCGAGTGCTGTTGGTGGAATTAATTTAACAACCACGGTAGAAGGCCGCGAACGTTTTCCTGTCCGATTAAGATATGCCCGTGAGTTTAGAGATAATCCCGAGGATTTAAAAAAGTTGCTTATTCCTACTTCTTCAGGCGCACAGGTGCCTTTAAGTCAGGTAGCTGATATTACTTATACACGAGGGCCTCAAATGATAAAAAGTGAAAATACTTTTTTGGTTTCGTATGTCATTTTTGATAAAAAAGATGGATATGCCGAAGTCGATGTGGTGGAGAATGCCCAGGCATATCTGAATGGTTTAATGGATGCAGGAGAATTTGAATTACCTGGCGGGGTAAGCTATATTTTTACAGGAAATTATGAAAATCAGATACGGGCGACCAAACGATTGGCTTTGGTCATTCCTGTTTCACTTATTATTATATTTTTTATTCTATATTTTCAATTCCGCTCTGTAACATCCACAGGATTAATATTTAGTGGAATATTGGTTGCTTTTTCCGGCGGTTTCATAATGCTTTGGTTGTACGGCCAGCCATGGTTTTTGGATGGAACCCTGGCGGGAATCCACCTCAGGGATTTATTCCAGATTAAGACCATTAACCTGAGTGTTGCCGTGTGGGTTGGATTTATTGCTTTATTTGGTATTGCAACCGACGATGGAGTCCTTATTAGTACTTATATCAAACAATTGAAGGAAAAACATAATCCCACAACGGTTAAAGAGTTACGGGAAGTAATTATTGATGCCGGGTCAAAGCGTGTTCGTCCGGCCATGATGACAACTGCTACTACATTAGTAGCCTTGTTGCCTGTGCTCACATCAACCGGAAAGGGTTCGGATATCATGGTGCCCATGTCGATTCCTTTGTTTGGCGGAATGTTGATTGAGGTATTGACTATGTTCGTTGTGCCGGTACTTTACAGCATGTGGCAAGAACGTCAAATTAAGAAAAATATAAAAAATAAAAATATTAGCCATGAAGAATAATTATATTATAACAGGAATTATCTTTTTGCTGATTTCTTCAATGGTTGTTGCGCAAGAAGATTTAGACCGCTATTTGCAGATAGCTGCGGAGAATAATCCTGAGTTGCAGGTTAAATTTAATGAATATATGGCTGCTCTTGAAGTTATTCCGCAAGCTAAAGCATTGCCCGACCCTCAAATTGCTTTTGCC
>Ga0102943_1000566_pt1 | contig 24912 bp, 28 predicted proteins | sample SalPonC_black_MG_FD_78174 | JGI IMG/M metagenome (GOLD analysis project Ga0102943, IMG submission 78174) | Salt pond soil microbial communities from South San Francisco under conditions of wetland restoration - Salt Pond MetaG... | ecosystem: Environmental > Aquatic > Marine > Intertidal zone >...
ATCCAAGGAAACCTCTAAAGTGCTTGTCATTGATGATGAAACAGCAATCTTGAGAATGCTGGCCATGGCCTTGTCCAGAAAAGGGTATCAGGTAGATACAGCGGACAGCGGTGAAAAAGGCCTGAAAAAACTGCAGTCCAATGATTACGGTCTGGTGATTACCGATATGGTGATGGGCAGTATGTCTGGAGACGATGTGCTGGAAAATGTCAGAGAACTGAAAGGGGGCAGTATCCCAGTGATAGCAATGTCAGGCACCCCCTGGCTGATGGATGAGCACCAGTTTGATGCAGTCCTTCCCAAACCCTATTCATTGAAACTGCTTTTTGAGATTATGGAGAATATGATATCTCCTACAAGTGCTTGAATGGCCAGTAAAAACCGGCTTATGTGGGCACCGGGAACTGTTTCCGGATGACAACTTATTTCATCCCATCGCCAGAGCGGTCTGCCGGGCCTGCATTCTGCCCAGAAAAGAGCTGTTACGCCGTGAAGTACTTGACAGCCCGGTTCATGTGAGTGACTGCAATCACGATAACAGCATGTCTTAGCAAGGCTTTCAATCTCTGGAAAAGCAACTTCCAAGCCACCCCCATCATCCCAGAATCCTATTTTTTCTAATACAGGAGATATGATGATTGAAGCACTGGTCCATCATCACCGCACCATCATAATAGTAAAGGTTATCATGTATTTCCCCCATATGCCGTTATTCGGCCTTCATATGGAGGCATTCGGCCTGTTCAAAATTTCTGTTTTTTTTGCAGTTTTGACCGAATTTACATGAACCAAGGCAGTGATATGGGTGAAACTCCTTATTTACCGTCCGGGGTAATGCAGTTGAAAATATCAAGAAATAAAAATTACTGAAAACAAGGAAAATTTCTGCCATGACCAGATCATCCAGCACCGGAAACCCTGACAGCGGCAACCATGATCACCAGCGCAAAGGCCAGGAACAAAAGGAGCACCAGGGCCGGCACAAACAGCAGCCAGAAGACCAGGGCGCGCAGGAACAACAGGAAGAGGAAGGTCACCAGCATCAGGAGCAGGAAGACCAGGATACCCAGGGCCATGACCACTCGGATCACCATGCACATATGGTGGCTGATTTCAGGCGCAGGTTCTGGGTTTCTCTGGTTCTGGGCATTCCCATTGTGCTGCTCTCTCCTTTGATCCAGCAGTTTATGGGGGTAAAAGGCCAGTGGGACTTTCCAGGTGATGCCTATTTTCAGTTCGGGTTTTCAACCATTGTTTTTTTCTATGGGGGATGGCCGTTTTTAAAAGGGCTGGTGGACGAGCTCAAAAAAAAGAACCCAGGCATGATGACCCTGATCGGCCTTGCCATCTTTATTGCCTATGCTTACAGTTCGGCTGTGGTGCTGGGTCTTGAAGGAAAAGTGTTTTTCTGGGAACTTGCCACCCTTATTATCATCATGCTTCTGGGTCACTGGATTGAAATGCGTTCTGTAATGGGGGCTTCCGGCGCTCTTGAAGAACTGGTCAAATTGATTCCCTCCACCGCCCACCGCATCACTGCAGACGGCGATACCGAAGAGGTCAAGGTATCTGATATCAAAAAAGGAGACAAAGTCGCTGTCAAGCCGGGGGAAAAAATCCCCACAGACGGGGTCATAACAGATGGACGTACCAGCATTGATGAATCCATGGTCACCGGAGAAAGCAGGCACGTGGAAAAAAACACAGGTGATGAGGTTATCGGCGGCAGCATCAACGGTGATTCAGCCATTGAGGTGGAAATCAAAAAAACCGGTGATGACACCTATCTTTCCCAGGTTGTGGATATGGTAAAAAAAGCACAGGAATCCCAGTCCAAAGCACAGAATACAGCAGACCGCGCAGCTTTCTGGCTCACCATCATCGCACTTGCCTCAGGCGGTATCACCCTGGCTGCATGGCTGTCAGCTGGCAGAGAGTTTGTTTTTTCCCTGGAACGGATGGTCACGGTGATGGTTATAACCTGTCCCCATGCCCTGGGCCTGGCAGTCCCCCTTGTGGTGGCGGTATCCACTGCCATGGCAGCCAAAAAAGGCCTGCTGATCCGAGACCGCACTGCTTTTGAAAAAGCAAAAAATCTGGAAGTTGTGGTTTTTGACAAAACCGGCACCCTGACCCAGGGGCGTTTCGGTGTTTCTGATATTGTCAGCCTGGGCAGTCTTTCTGAAGACGATATTCTGGGCCTGGCCGCCGGATTGGAAAGCCGGTCTGAACATGCCATTGCCAAAGGAATTGTGACAGCTGCAAAAGACAGAAATATCGATATTCCTGATCCTGAAAACTTTGAAGCCATTCCGGGGAAAGGGGCCAAAGCCACGGTGGCAGACAAAAAAATAAAGGTGGTCAGCCCGGGCTTTCTTCAGGAAAATGACATCAGCGTGGAAAAAGAGCACAAGGACAGGATCGATCATTTGGCGGAACAGGGAAAGACCGTGGTCTATCTGCTGTCGGAAGACAGACCTGAAGCAGTGCTGGCCCTGGAAGACATGGTCCGTGATTCAGCCCGGAAAGCGGTCCGGGAATTACAGGAAATGGGCCTGAAGGTGATGATGCTCACCGGTGATTCAGAAGCAGTGGCAAAAACAGTTGCAGATCAGCTGCACCTGGATGACTATCTGGCAGAGATTCTGCCTGATGAAAAATCAGATCAGATCAAACAGATCCGGCAGAACAGCCAGGGAGTCGCCATGGTGGGAGACGGGGTAAACGATGCCCCTGCCCTGGCTGAAGCTGATGTGGGCATTGCCATCGGGGCAGGAACAGATGTTGCCATGGAAGCTGCCGATATTGTACTGGTGCGCTCTGATCCCGGGGATGTTGCTTCGGTTATGAAACTTTCCCGGGCAACCTACAGGAAAATGGTACAGAATCTCTGGTGGGCCGCCGGATACAACGCCATTGCAATTCCCCTGGCAGCAGGCATTTTATATCCTGTTTATCAGTTTCTGCTGCCCCCGGCAGCAGGTGCTGTTGTCATGTCCCTTTCCACAGTCATTGTGGCGGTGAACGCCAAACTGCTGTCCACATAGATGCAAGATTAAATTATCCCGCATTTCCCATTGCATAATTGCCATGGGCAGCGGGGAGTCCGGCAGAAAAATGAGCATGTAAACCATTTGGTATCTGACTTATGTCCATCGACATCATCATCGTCTTCTCCCTGGTCCTCACCGCTTTGATCCTGTTTGCTTCGGAGATCCTCTCCTTTGATGTGGTGGCGCTGATGATCATGACCCTTTTGATGTACACAGGTATCTTGACCACGGACGAGGCCCTGTCCGGTTTCAGCAACCCGGCCACCATCACCATCGGGGCCATGTTCGTGGTCAGCGAAGGGATCCGGCGGACCGGGGTCCTGGAAATCGCGGGGAACTATTTCAGCGTCCTGGGCAGCCTCAATTACTGGATCGCTCTGGCCCTGATGATGCTGATCATCGCGGTGATCTCCGCGTTCATCAACAACACCGCCGCAGTGGTGATCTTCATTCCGGTGATCATGTCCACGGCCCGGGAGATGGGGGTGAGCCCGTCCAAACTGCTCATGCCGCTGTCCTTTGCTTCCATGTTCGGCGGGGTCTGCACCCTCATCGGCACCTCCACCAACATCCTGGTCAACTCCATTGCCAAAGATAACGGCCTGGAGGGGTTCGGTATGTTCGAGTTCTCCCCCCTCGGCCTGATCTTCCTGGCTGCCGGGTTTGCTTTCTTTTTCATTGCGGGGTTCCGGTTGGTCCCCGCCCGCCGGAAGGACGAGAGCCTGACGGACAGCTTCAAGATAAAGAAATACCTCACGGAGGTCATACTGAATGAAGCATTCGATGCACAAGGCAAAACTCCCGGGGAAATCATCCGGCAGTGGGATGTGGATGTGGATGTGGTTCAGGTGTTCCGAAAGGGGAAAGCCCCCGGTGCACAGCGTTGCCAGATGGCCCTGGAAGCGGGGGATGTCCTGCGCATCCGCGGCAATCCCCGGGAGCTGGACAAACTGATCAGAGCAGATGCCATCTCGCTGAATCCGCCGCGGAAATGGGGGGACCGGCATCTGGCCGAAGGCGATTACGCCCTGGTGGAGGGGGTCATCGCGCCGGATTCGGAACTGACCTCCAAGACCATCGGGGAGATCAACTTTCCGGAACGGTTCGGCGCCATTGTGCTGGGCATCCGGAGCCGCGGGGAACTGCAGCACGAAAAACTCAAAAAGATCCAGCTCTGGGGCGGGGATTCGCTTCTGCTGACCGTCGGCTACGACCAGCTTCCCAATCTCAGAAACGATCCCTCTTTTGTTTTTGTCTCCGACGTGAGCGTCATTGACTACAAAAAAAACAAGATACCCCTGGCCCTTGCCATCCTTGCCGGGGTGGTGGGCGGTGCCGCACTGAACCTGGCGCCCATCGTGGCCACCGCCGCCGGCGGTGCGATTCTGCTCATCATCACCGGGTGCGTGACCAGCCGGCAGGCATACCAGGCCATCAACTGGAAGGTGTTGTTTCTGCTGGCCGGGGTCATCCCCCTGGGGACGGCCATGAACAAAACCGGGGCAGCCCAGATGCTGTCTGATTTCGTTCTGGGATTTTTTGGCGCCTGGGGTCCCCAGGCGGTGCTGGCCGGGCTTTTTCTGCTGACCATGCTGTTGACAGAAATGATCTCCAACCAGGCCACAGCCGCCCTGCTGGCACCCATCGCCATCCAGGCGGCCAGCCAGCTGGGCGTTGACCCGCGGCCGTTCCTGCTGGGGATCACTTTTGCAGCCTCTCTCAGCTTCATGACTCCCATGGGTTACCAGACCAACACCCTGATCTACGGGCCCGGCCATTACAAATTTACGGATTTCACCAGGGTGGGGGTCTGGCTCAACCTGATCTTCTGGGCCATCGCCACGGTTATGATTCCGGTTTTCTGGCCATTTTAGCAATATAAAACACAAAAAAATTCTGATGAGAAACTGTTCAAAACACAGTTTATTCCTTGTGGGGGGCGGTTTCAATAATGTGATCGAATAAATGGTCCTGGATATGATCCCATCCGTCACTGTCTGTTATGGGAAGGGTTCGATCATTATCCGTATGATGATAGTCAACATATTGGTTTATCTGGGGTTGTTTTCTTTTTAATGTTTCCCACAGGTCCTTTGGTTCATGGTCTCCGGCAAGGGCTGCAATGGCATCAACGATGTATAATTTGCCGTCAGCAGTAAACCGCACCGGCATCTCATTTAATTTTATCTGCATGGGTATCTCCTTTGGTGCAGGCACTTTTGTTCCAGGATGTCCCGGATGTCCCGCTCTGGTGTTTTCTGGGCATAATGGTAAATTTTTCAAAATTTTGTTTGTGCTGTGTGTCCGTTTTTTTTTAGGATTTAAATTTTTTTTCTGCCGATAGATTACAAAGATTGAATTGGCATCGATTTTTTCCATCATGAAATAGATACCATCTGAAAACAATAGGTAGAAATATGTATTTTGTTTGTTTTGTTTTTGCTTTTCCTTATATGACCGGTTTTGTTGCGTCAGATAAGTGCGGGTCGAAAAAACTGAAAATGGGGGATTTTATTCTATTTTTTTACCGGCGGTTTTTTCAATTCTGTCTATTATCCAGTCGGCAAGAAATTTTTGGGCGGCAGTGCCGGTATCTTTGCGGATGAGGTGAAGGGAGAGTTCGGCCCGGGCCATGGTTTTATGCCCTCCGGCAGAACCGTATTTTGAGAAAGCTTCCTTTGCAGTGTTGCCCGCACCTTTGCGCAGGCCGTCGTTTCTGAGAATAATAATGAGTTTGCGGTCCATGACCCCGGAAATAATGGACCAGTTAACCCCGGCAATGGACAGAAAAAAGTCTGCCACCACCACCAGTTCATCCGGTTTGGAAATTGTTCCGGCATGGTAAAAAACCCGGTTGTTGACCTCCCGCCGTTTTTTAATGGCAACCCCTAAAAAATCCAGGTCTTCGTTGGTGAAAAACGCCCGCTCCACTTTGGTGACGATATTGTTGTCGGCAAATTTATACAGATACTGAAACGCCCGGATATCCTTTAATGTGGCCTGGCGGGTAAAGCTTGCGGTATCGGTTTTAATGCCCATCATCAAAGCAGCGGCAAGTTTTCCCGACGGTTTGATGTTCCAGGATTTGAGGTATTCGGTAAGGATGGTGGCACAGGCCCCGTAATCAGGCCTGATATCTGTATAGACCGCCTCAGGAGCGGACACCGGGTGGTGATCAATGATGGCATCATAGGTGACGCCGGCAAATGCCGCATTATGATCCGGCTGGGAATCCACAATGATAAAATGGTCAAAATAGGTTTTGTCCAGTGATGCAAGGTCAACCAGTCCGGCATCTGTGAGTTCAATCAAGGTAAGGTTGTCCGGCCGGCTGATACGGTTGAAATGGGCAATGGCCACTTCTGATACATTGCGCCACAACAGCCGTTTTACGGCCATGGCAGAGGAGATGGCATCTGGATCCGCATTGATGATCACCAATACTTTTGCATTGGTTTTAAGCTGCTTTAAAAACCGTTTAATTTTTTCCCGGGTACTGCTCATAAAGAAATCTTTTGTGTCTGGCTGCTGCTCATAAAGGAATTTTTTTTGTATGGTTGCTGCTGAAAAACAAAACAAGTGTAATAAAAGTATACCCTATAATGGCCAGAATGGCAAACCACCCGTAAAACACCCCCAACGGTGCCAGGACAAGGGCGGTGAGCCAGTGGATGAAAATCACGGTGGGGGAATGCAGCTGGATGGGAAAATCATCAAACCTGCAGATAACGGCCAGCCCGCAAAGGTTCCAGCCATAAAGAGAGGCGAATACATGCAGGTGCAAAAGCCATTTGGTCTTTTCCGGATCATAACTTTCCGACATCTGAAATAAAATATAGGCGATTCCGGTGATGGCGGTGACAATCAAAAACCCGATGCCCGAGGTCAGAAACATTTTCTGCTGCATGGACCTGGCAAAGGTATAATACAGATAAAACACCACCATCACGGCTGCAAACAAAGCAGATGTTACAAAGATCTGGGGGATAAACCGCTCCAGCAGAATAAACACAAAAAAAATGATCACCCCCAGGGTGATGGTCCAGAAAGACAGCTCCATAAACACTTTATAACCGGAAGTTTCAATTTCTTTGAGCATGGAAAATACAAGGGACAAGGTGATCAATGATAAGGGAAATGAAAATCCCAGAAAAAAAGTGTTTAACACCAGCTTTTCCATATATACCCAGTGAAAATATTCATTGTTCAAAATCACTGCAGAGGCCATGCCGATACCGATGGACAGACACAGCAGGGATGCCTGATGAAATTTATGGGACACAGACACGCTTTTTTGGAAAAACTCTTTGGGAAACCAGGAAAATTCATTGACCCGCACTTTTTCCACCAGAAGGCACAAAAAAAAGGAGATTGCCAGGGTCACAGGATACAGTTTTAAAAATGCGGAAAATGCATAAATCAAAGAACCGGCAAAAAAAAGCCGTACCGTGTTGGAGACCTGTTTTTGTCCCTGGGTGTAGTACAGCAGAATGGAGCCGCCTGTGCACAGGTTGAACAAAAAGATGTGCAGGCGCTCAAAGCTGTAGTGCTGCAAAGGAAAATAAATATGCACAAACCCGAAAACCAGGGCGGTTATCATCAAAAAAGAAAATAATAATTTCAAAGGAGCTGTCATGGAAACATTCCGTTTTTATCAGGTCAGGGGTTTCACCGGCCCAGCAGATGCCTGAGGGCAGGGGCCAGTGTATCGTGCTGAAATACAAATCCGGTGTCCAGCAGTTTTTGGGGCACAACCCTGGCACTGGTCATCAGGGTTTCTTTGCCCATATCTCCCCAGAGCAGGCTTGCAGCCCAGCCGGGAATCACAAAAAAGGCCGGCCTGGATACCACCCGGCCCAGGGTCTTTGTGAACCTGCGGTTGGTAACGGCATGGGGCGCTGTCAGGTTAACCGGACCCTGTACTGCCTTGTTATCCAGGATGTGCAGAATGCTGCCCAAAGTATCATCCATGCTGATCCAGCTCATATACTGGTATCCGTCCCCGAGCCGGGCCCCGCACCCGGACAGGAATGCAGGCATCATCCTGGCCAGGGCCCCGCCGGCCGGGGTGAGCACCACACCGATGCGCAGCTGGACCACCCGGATGCCGGCATCTGCTGCCGGCAGGGAGGCCTGCTCCCAGCTGTGGCAGACCCGGGAAATAAAGGAATCCCCCATGGCAGATGTTTCGGTGAGAACGGCATCCTTTCCTTCTCCGTAATACCCGATGGCGGATGAGGAAATAAACACCGCAGGTCTGCGGTTCATGGCTGCCATTTTTTCCACCAGCAGCCTGGTGGGCTGTATCCGGGAGTCAATGATCTTCTGCTTCTGTTTTTCGGTCCATTTCCCCCGGGAAATATCCACGCCGTTGAGGCTGATAACCGCATCCACCGGCCCGGCTGCGGCCATGTCCAGAATACCCTTGACAGGATCCCAGAACATTTCATCCGGTGCCAGATCACTGCTGCGGCGCACCAGGCGGATCACCTCATGGCCGCAGGTGCGCAGAAAAGGCACCAGCATGGAACCGATGGTACCGGAAGCGCCTGACACCAGAATCCGCTGGCGCTTGACCTTGTCTGCATAGTGGGTCAGATCATATGCCAGCACCCGGTGCCGGTAGTCAAATATCCGGTCCAGCTCTTTGCGCACATGGCCGTAAAAGGGGCGGGCCAGAAAACCCATGGGCAGCTGCCAGGCAACCTGATCCTCCATGACGGCACTGTTTTGGCCGTCAGGATGAAACAGATGGGTGTGCTCCCATCTGGCAAACGGGCCCTTTGTCTGCCGGTCCCTGAACATCCGATTTTCCTGAAACGCTATGTGCTCCGCCTCCCAGTCCATGGGAATGCCCAGCACCCGCATGTCAAACCCCACCCGCACCCCTTTGTCAATCCCGTTTCCCTGCCGCCACTTGAGCCTGAGCGGTGCCCAGGGAGGGGTGAGCCGCATGATGGCCCCTTCTCTGGCATGCCAGGCAAACAATTGCGCAACCGGCACATCTATTCTGGACTGTTTTGTAAATACCTGCATATGCTGGATTTTCCCAAATCATCATTGATTTTACCCAGGGTATATTATATTAATAGTCTCCAAAGTGAAAACCTTTTTTTATCCAGGCTGCCGGGTCCTTTTTTCCGGCACACTCTTTGCAAGACCTGTAATGGGTAACATGTTCTACTGGTTTTCGGCAATGGGCCGACAGCCTGGAGGACAACAGGAAAATATCAATCGCTAATGAATGGAGGAATAAAAATGGACAAATGGGAATGCCCGTGCGGATATGTGTATGACCCTGAAGAAGGGGATCTGGATAATGGTATAGAGCCGGGAACTGCCTGGGAAGATCTGCCTGAATCCTGGGTCTGCCCCCTTTGCGGTGCGGAACAGGAATATTTTGAAAAAGTGGATTAACCGGAGGTTTCATGTTTACACCCATTAAGATTGCTGAAGGGATCTATTCAGTGGGGTGCCGGGACTGGGATATCCGTGATTTTCACGGGTATTCCACTGATGAAGGCACCACATACAATGCCTTTCTGGTGCAGGGGGAAAAAAACATCCTCATTGACACGGTGAAATCAGGTTTTGGAGAGGAGATGCTGGACAATATCAGCCGCATTCTGGACCCGAAAAAAATTGATGCCGTGATCAGCAACCATACGGAAATGGACCATTCAGGAACAATTCCCCTGGTAATGCACAAAATCGGAGAAGACAAGCCCCTGTATTGTTCCAAGATGGGGGCCAAAAACCTGAAAAGCCATTATAAAAAAGACTACAACTATCAGGTGGTGGGATCAGGAGAAACCGTCACACTGGGGAACCGGACATTTTCTTTTCTGGAGACCCGGATGCTGCACTGGCCGGATTCCATGTTCACCTATATGCCTGATGAAAAAATTTTGTTTTCCAGTGATGCCTTTGGTCAGCACTATGCAGGGGACAAGTTCTTTGATGATGAGATCGGAGAGGAGATCATGCCCCATGCCCGCAAGTATTATGCCAATATACTGCTGCATTTTTCTCCCCTGGTCCAGGCCCTGCTGGCGGATGTGGCCGGGATGAACCTGGATATCCGTATGATCTGCCCGGATCACGGCATCATCTGGCGCAAAGACCCTGCAAAAATCATCACTGCCTATGACCGGTGGTCCAGGCAGGCGCCTGCAAAAAAGGCATTGGTTATTTTTGATTCCATGTGGGAAAGCACCGCTAAAATGGCCCGGGCCATAACCAGCGGTATCGAGTCGGAAGATGTGCATGTGCGGCTGATGAATACCCGCAAATGGCACAGATCCGACATCATGACCGAGGTGCTTGATGCCGGCGCACTGGCGGTGGGATCCCCCACCCTCAACAATGGTATTTTTCCGGTGATTGCCGATGTCATGACGTATATCAAAGGCCTGCGGCCCCAGAACAAAATTGCTGCAGCATTTGGTTCCTACGGCTGGAGCGGAGAAGCGGTAAAAATATTGAACAAAGAGTTTGAGGAAATGAAATGGGACATGGTTAGCGACGGGGTTAAGGTGCTGTATGTGCCGGATGCCTCTGATCTTGCGCGCTGCTTTGACCTGGGGGCTGTTCTGGCAAAGACCCTGAAGGAAAAACTGGCGCAGTAAACCCGCAACAGGGAGGTACGCAGGCATGGCCAATGAATTCACAGCCAATGATATTTTTGATATTGCCATTGAAATTGAACAAAATGGCGCCAGGTTCTACAGAAAAGCTGCCAATCTGGTGGACCAGGACATTCACAAACAATTTTTAACTTCCCTGGCAGACATGGAAGATGACCATGAAAAAACCTTTGCCGCGATGAAGGAACAGCTCGAAGGTGCAGAAGCGGCAGCTACGGTGTTTGACCCGGATGATGAAAACACCCGGTATCTCAAAGCCCTGGCAGACACCCGGGTATTTTTCCAGAAAGACCAGCCTGAACCCAGCATGAAAGGGATCCTGACCGCAGCCATTGCTGCTGAAAAAGATTCCATCTCGTTTTACCTGGGCATCAAGGAACTGGTGCCTGAAAAACTGGGAAAATCCAGGGTCCAGGATATCATCAGAGAAGAGATGCGCCATATCCAGCTGCTGGCGGGAAAACTCACGGAGTTTGCCTGATGACGTTTTTAGCTGTTGGCTGTTAGCTGTTAGCTTTTAGATTTCAGCCGGTAATAGCCCGCAGGTAACAAAAAGCCCCGGGGACCTTATTTGGGCCTCCGGGGCTTTTTTTATACGGGTTTATATGACGGGTATCAGGCTTTCCACAGGCCGTGCAGGTTGCAGTATTCTCTGGCAACCACTTTGGCGGCATCGGTTTTAAAGGTTGCCTCTGGGGCACTGTCCGGTGTCAGCATCTGCCGCTGGACAAACATGTTATCTTCACTGGCCAGCTCAATCCACTGGATATAATGTTCACTGGTCATGGGATGGGGGACACTGCCGATCTTGACCTTGTATCCGCCTTCGATCTTTTCCACCACCGGCACATGTTTTTCCACTGCTGCATCCACTGTGTTTTCCACCAGCCGTTCCATGGGTTTGCCGCAGCATGTGACCGGGGGCTGCTCGCCATGAAGGACCTGCACGATATTGCCGCATTTTTCGCACTTGTAAATACCCATTTTTTCTGCCATTTTCTACTCCTTTTCTATGTTTGGGGTTGGATTATACCTGTTGTTTTGGCCCGCACAGAGACAGGGGCCAAGCGATGTAACACTCTCTTATTTCTTTATCTTATTTCTATGCCGTTTACAAATATTTTGTCAGTATTGTCCGGTTGTTGTGGATAGGCGTCCATTATAATCCGGTGCATCCACTCTTTTGCCAGCCGGGTGTCATCCTGACTCACCTCCCTGAAAACAGAGGCGATCTGGAAATACAGTTCATTTACGGATTTCTGCGCACTGTAAAAGCTGATTACCTGCTGTCCATGGCTTTTTGCGTCCTGGTTCTGCAGTATCTTTTCTTCTGGCATGGTTTCCTTCTTTCAGACTGGTTTACTTATTTTTGCATGCACATTTGTGCATCCATAATTACTACATAAGCAACCATCATGCCAAAAAAACGGACAGGGATAATTGACTGCTGCTGATGCGGTGCCCTTGCGGATCCACCGCCCTCAGGGATGCCCTGCATCCGGACTGAGATCCGCGGCTCTGACAGCCCTGAGGCAGGGCATCCCGGAGGGCTCCTTCAGAGTTTTGCCTGTCAGCCCCTTCCTGCCTATACCTTGAGCAACTCAGATATCACAGAATCTTTGCAATGGCGGCTTCCAGCTGTTCTTTTGGCAGGGCCCCCACCAGGGTGTCCTTCACCTTCCCGTTTTTCACCAGGAGCATGGTGGGAACAGAAGAAATGGCAAACCGTGATCCTGTACCGGGATTTTCATCCAGATTCAGCTTGGCCACCTTTAACCGGCCCTGGTATTTTTCGGCCAGGGCATCCATGATCGGCCCCACCGCACGGCAGGGTCCGCACCAGGGTGCCCAGCAGTCCACCAGTACGGGCAGGGACGATGCCATGACTTCCTGGTGAAAGGTGGCATCAGATACAGCCACGGGCTTTCCCGGGGCTTCCATGGAAAGAGGCGTGCCGCACTTACCGCATTTAGGGTGATCTTTCATCCGTGACAGCGGCACCCGGTTCTTTGCATTGCAGCCGGTACAGCTGACAATAACTGTCTGGGTATTCATGGCCTCTCCTTTATATGAATTTGTCTATATCATGGCGGCGATCTTTTTCCCGTATTCCTGGGCTGCTTTTATGCCGCCTCCTACCCAGGCTGCCTTGAGCATCAGCGGACCGTCAGACACCATGTTCATTTTAAAAATATGGTTCATGGTATCAAAAATCCGGCCTGCTGCCTCACCGCTCCACCCGTATGAACCGAATGAACCGCCGGGTTTTCCCGAAAGCTCTGCGCGTTCCGCCATGAACAACAGCTGTTTCATAGAGGTGATCATTTCCCCGTGATAGGTGGGAGAACCGAAAATACAGGCATCATAGCCTTTGAGATCTTCTTCGCTCTTAATATCAGTGACCCGTTTGACTTCTGCATTATGACCGGATATCCGGATACCTTCACCAATGATGTCTGCAATGGCTTTGGTCTCTTCAGACCGGGTTGCATAAACAATCAATACCGTTCCCATGTGTCCTCCTAAAGTATTTGTGGTGTATTTGTAATGGGGTTATCCCCGTCTTTGTCAAGTTGTACCGCTGATACGTTTCATCCCGAGACACATCTGACTCATCTTTTAAGTGCTGGCCTAAAAAATCCGACCTTCCCGCGGCTGTGCCGCTGATACCCATAACCATATCATGTCCCATGAATATCTCTGAATTATAATTAATGGTATACACATGTTTTGTATCATTACCGTGACGGTTTTAAAAGCAAAAACCACGCCAGCTCCTACAGGCATGCCCGGTCAAAATGTGAATTGCTTCTTGCCAAACCGGCATAAAAAATGCAAACTGTAAACAGAATGTGAAAAACAAAATCCGGCACCGGTTTTAAACGGGATCAAACCTGACAGCGGTTCACAAGCAAACACACAGCAAACCATGATACCTAATATTTTAAGGAGCCTCCAATGACTGAAAAAAAACCCATACTTTATGCATTAAGTACTTGCAGCCACTGCAAATCAACCAAAAAATTATTAAATGACTGCAATGTGGAATATACATACGTGGAAGTGGATGACCTGGAAGGCGAGGAAAGAAAAGCCATTATCTCTGATATCAAGGAGTTGAATCCCAGGTGTTCTTTTCCCACCATCAAAATCAATGATACAGTAATTGTCGGATACAAGGAAAAAGAAATCAAAGACGCACTGGGGATCACGCGATGAAAACAAAACAACTTTATCAGGCTTTGAAAAAATCACAGGAAGCCAAAGGCATTTATTTTAACAAGGACGAAGATCTGGTTTTTGAATTGCTGGACTCCCTGCTTTTAAACAAAGACCGGTATGGATACATGGCCTGTCCCTGCCGCCTGGCCTGCGCAGACAAAGAAAAAGACAAGGACATCATCTGCCCCTGTGTATACCGGGAACCGGATCTTGAAGAATTCGGGGCCTGCTACTGCGGACTCTACGTTTCCAACGCAGTGCACAACAATGGCGCCCTGGTGGAATATGTCCCGGAAAGAAGACCCCCTGAAAAAATTGTGTGAATGTCTTTAAGGAGATTACCATGAATGATGAGTGCACCCCTGTTTTAAACACAGGTCTTCGCGGCGTTGATGTCGCAAGTTCAAAAATCTGTGATGTCCGGGGTAAAGAAGGCAAACTGATTTACCGCGGATATCTTATTGAGGACCTGGCAGAAAACGCAACCTTTGAAGAAACCTGTTTTCTTCTGCTTTACGAGCGCCTGCCCAAAAAAGAGGAACTGGCGGATTTTGATGCCAGCCTGAAGCAGAAACGCCGGCTGCCTGAAAATATGCTGCCCCTTTTGAAAAGTCTGCCCAAAAAGATGAACCCCATGGACGTGATCCAGATAGCCGCCCCCATGCTGGTCCAGACCGATGAAAACCCAGGCAGAGAAAATCTGGAGGATGTCCTTTACAGCGCCGAAAACCTGATTGCCGGATTGTCAACCATCCTTGCGGCCTGGGACAGAATCCGTAAATTCAAAGCACCGGTGAAACCGGATAACACCCTGGGCCATGCAGCCAATTTTCTGTATATGCTCTTCGGAGAAAAACCCGATCCTGAAGTGGCTGGATTTTTTGATGCAGGGCTGGTGCTCCATGCAGAGCATTCCTTTAACGCATCCACTTTTACAGCCCGGCAGGTGGCCTCCACCAAAGCCCATATTTATGCGGCAGTATCCGCAGCCATCGGCAGTCTTTCCGGGCCGCTGCACGGCGGCGCCAATGTCCGGGTCATGAAAATGCTCATGGAAATCAAGTCTGAGGAAAATATTGAACCATATATCAACAAAATCCTGGATTCCGGCGGTCTGATCATGGGCCTGGGCCATGCGGTCTACCAGACAGACGACCCCCGGGCCCTTATTCTGGCCCCCATGAGCCGGCGCATGGGAGAAATCGCCGGAGATACCCACTGGTATGAGCTGTCAAAAGCCCTGGAGACAAAAGCCAAACAGGCATTTAAAAAACACAAAAACAGAGAAATTTTCTGCAATGTGGATTTTTATTCCGCTTCCCTGTTTTATGCCATGGGCATTTCCATGGATCTGTTTTCGCCTATTTTTGCCCTGTCCAGAGTCAGCGGCTGGTGTGCCCATATCATGGAGGAACAATTTGCCATGGCCGCACCCAAACCCTCTTTGTACCGTCCTGGCGCCGCCTATGTGGGAGAATACTGCGGACCGGATGAATGCCGGTTTACCGATATTGAAAACAGATAAAAATGGCGGTATGGGGTGTGAGAATCACTGGGTGAGTAAGGCCTGCACTGAAAAAAGCAAGCATTAATATAGAAAAGGAAAAAACATGAAAGCCTGGAAATGTACTGTATGCAATTATATTCATAAAGCAGAAACCCCGCCGGCCAAATGCCCGGTATGCGGGGCCGGCAGAGACAAGTTTGTGGAAATTGAGATCCCTGATTCACAGGAAAGCACGGCACCTGAAGCCGGACCCTCCAAGACCGCTTCAGACAGAAAAACTGCTGCCCCTGACACACCAGCCCATGGTGGAATCGGCAGCCCCGGCACCGGAAGCCGGGAACCCGGGCCAAAAGCCCAGAAAACAGCACCGTCTGCTCCCGGAACCTTGTACCAGCGGATCACAGAGTTGATGATCCGCCACCATGCCCACCCCATCCTGGTGCATACGCCGAACGGGGTTCTGCCCATTGCCGTTGTCCTGTTTGTTTTGGCCTGGGTGTCCGGCACATCCCTGCTGGCAAAGGCCGCAGTCATCAACCTGGTATTTGTGGTCCTCTCCCTGCCCCTGGTACTGCACAGCGGTTTTCTGGTATGGCAGAAAAAATACAACCAGGCTGATACGTTTTTGTTCAGAATCAAGATTCTGGCGGCTGCCCTGACCACCGGGGCCTGTGTGATTTCTCTGGTCTGGTACCTGCTGGACCCTGATATTTTGTCATCTGCTCTGGCCTGGGCATTTATTTTCATCAATGTTGTTATGGTGGCATCTGCGGGTGTGGCCGGTTACATCGGAGGCAAACTGGTATTCAAGGACTGATTGCCGTTTTCATCCACCCCTAATTTAAAGGAACCTATTATGGCAGACCTTATCACCGTGAATCCGGACGGCTCTGTGAACGTACCTGATAATCCAGTCATCGGGTGTATCCCCGGAGACGGTACAGGTCCTGATATCTGGCACGCCACCCGGCCGGTGCTTGACATGGCGGTTGATACTGCCTATGCCGGCCGGCGCACCATCGACTTCAGGGAACTGCCTGCCGGAGAAACCGGATACCAGAAGACCGGGGAATGGCTGCCCAAAACCACCCTGGAGCAGATCAGACTATTCCGGGTGGCCATCAAAGGCCCCATGACAACACCGGTGGGTGAGGGCATGCGCTCTCTTAATGTGGCCATCCGCCAGGAACTGGACCTGTTCGCCTGTATCCGGCCGGCCCGGTATATAAAAGGGGTGCCCTCCCCGTGCAGCAACCCGGAGGCCATTGACATGGTGATTTTCAGGGAAAATACCGAAGACCTTTACGCAGGCATCGAATGGCAGGCCGGCAGTGCGGATGCCAAAGAGATCATTGATTTTATCAAAAACAAAACCGGCAAGGCCCTGGTGCCGGACACCACCGGCATCGGCATCAAACCCATCAGTGAGGCCAACACCAGACGTCTGGTGACCAAAGCCGTCCAGTATGCCCTGGACAACCACCGCAAAAGCGTCACCCTCATGCACAAGGGCAATATCATGAAATTCACGGAAGGGGCCTTTCTCAACTGGGGCCTGGCAGTGGGAAAAGAGGATTTTGCCGGTACCGTGATCCTGGAAGACCAGCTGTACAAAGATTTCAACGGCAGACTCCCCACAGGAAAAATCCTGCTCAAGGACCGGATTGCCGACAGCATGTTCCAGCAGGTGCTGCTGCGGCCCGAAGAGTATGACATCATTGCCGCGCCCAACCTGAACGGGGACTATATATCAGATCTGCTGGCTGCCATGGTGGGGGGACTTGGCCTGGCCCCGGGGGCCAACATCGGAACAGACTGCGCCGTGTTTGAAGCCACCCACGGCACCGCTCCCAAATATGCGGGCCGGGACAAGGTCAACCCGGGATCCCTGATTCTGTCAGGCGCCATGATGCTGGATCACATGGGGTGGCATGCGGCCGCAGATCTGATCCATGATGCCCTGCAAAAAACCATTGCTGCCGGAACCGTCACCTATGACCTGGCCCGGCAGATTCCGGGTGCAAAAGAGGTATCCTGCTCCGAGTTCGGCCGACAGATCTGCAGGCATATGACAAAAGAGGCATGAGGAGTGAGGGAGACCGCTGATTTTTCCTCATATCTCATACCTTACACCTCTATTTTAATTCCCACCGGGCAGTGGTCAGACCCGAAAATATCATTGTATATGAATGCATCTTTGACCATGCCGTTGTCCAGCAGGTCCCGGGTGACAAAAAAATAATCGATGCGCCACCCGGCATTGTTTTTTCTGGCACTGAACCGGTAGGACCACCACGAATATTTCACCGTGTCCGGATAAAAATAGCGGAAGGTGTCCACATATCCATCTGCAGTCATGCGGTCCAGCACATCTCTTTCAATACGCAAAAATCCGGAGCGCTTGGCATTGGGGCCGGGATTTTTCAAATCAATCTCATTGTGGGCGGTGTTGAAATCCCCGGTGATGATCAGCCCCCTTCCCGCATCCCGCAGCTCCCGGGCATAATCCAGGAACCAGTTATAAAAATCCAGTTTATACTGCAGGCGTTCATCACTCATCTGTCCGTTGGGAAAATAGACATTGAACAAGGTGAACCGGTCAAAATCCATCTGGATCACCCGGCCTTCACCGTCATATTCCGGCCGGCCGAAATCAGTGATCACCTTTGCCGGGGCATGTTTGGCATAGGCCGCCACCCCGGAGTATCCTTTTTTCACCGTGGCATAGGACCAGAAAGACTGATACGGGGGGAAATCCATCATTTCCGGAGTGCGCTGGTTTTCCTGGAGTTTTGTTTCCTGAAGCAGCAGGATATCCGGGTCCAGGGTGCGCACCGATGCAAGGAAATTTTTTTTCATCACAGCCCGGAATCCGTTGACATTCCAGGACACCAGCCGGAGCTCCCGGGTACGGGAATCAGAAATAGCGGTCATGACAGTATTCTCTATAATTTGTTTTCAGGATCATCAATGGTATGGAACCATTGAAGTTGGTGTCTGCCTGTCTCATGATGCAAAGTGTACTGACACAAAGGGGCCTTATTCAGGCAGAGGCAGAAGCATGATACGGGCATCAGCCACCACACAGTGATCAGAAGTGCAGATCACCGGATTAAGGTCAATTGATTCAAAAAAAGGTTCCAGATCCATAATCAGCCCGGAAAAAGTTACCAGCAGATGAACCAGTGCTTCCATGTTCACCCCGGGCCGGCCCCGGAATCCATGGAAAACCGGTTTTGCTCCCAGGGAATCCACCATGGAATATACGTCTGCGGGGTTCACCGGTGCCATCCGGATGGCAGTATCATTATACAGTTCCACCCCGGTTCCGCCGGGACCCAGAACCACCACCGGACCAAACTGGGTATCATTTTTGGCCCCCACCAGAATCTCGATGCCGGATACCATCTCCTCCACCAGAACCTGGCTGCACCCCTTCAGGGACAGAAGCCGTTCCATGTGTTGTGCAAGAATGTCAGGATCCCGGATTCCGGTGACCACAGCCTGGTGCTCGGTCTTATGCACAATGTCGGCAGACACAGCCTTGATTACCACAGGTCCTGCATTGGCTGCCAGAAATTTTTGTGCCGTGTCCAGAGAATCGGTCACCATTGCTCTGGGAATGCCCAGCCCGCGTTCTGTCAGCAGTTCCTTGGCCCGGGGTTCCAGAATCCAGCCCATGGGCTGTGCATCTGCAATGATTTTTTTCATGTTTGATGTCATCACCATGGTCTGCACCTCTTCAATGCCTTGGCCATGAGCACAGCACCCTCCACAGAAGAGGCCACTGGAATCCTGTTGAGCTCAAATCCTTCTGTAATAATTTTGTACTTATCTTCCTTGGGAACATAGGCAATCAGGGGCTTGCCCTCGTTTCTGGCCACCTGGCTTAATTTGGCCCCGATATCCGCGGAAATACCCGGAGAATAGGGCAGCAGCAGTGCCAGGATACAGTCAAGGTTCCGGTCCCGGGACAAGTGGCGCACAGATGTAAGGATATCTGCATCCACACAGGAACCGGTCAGGTCCAGAGGATTTTCCAGGGCGGCAATTTCCCGGATTTCCGGGGACAGCCGGGTACGGATGGCATCAGCTGTGGATGATGCAATTTTTGGAATATCCAGGCCGTGGTGGCCGCAGGCGTCTGCCGCCACCACCCCGTGACCGCCGGAAACGGAAACAATGCCAACATTGCCCAAGATTCCCTTGGGGTAACAGCTTAAGGCTTCGCAAAAAGAGGTGAGTTCATATTCTGTATCTGCCTCTGCCACACAATGCTGCTGCATTATCTGTGAAAACACCCGGTAGTCACCGGCCATGGAGGCGGTATGGCTGGAAGCGGCTGCACTGCCCCTGGCGGTTTTGCCTGCCTTGAGCACCACAATGGGTTTGGAACAGGTTTCGGCCCGTTTGATAAAATCCCTGCCTTCCCGGCAGTCAAATCCTTCAATATAAAAGGCAATGACCCGGGTGGCAAGATCCTGTTCAAACCAGTCGATCATGTCTGTTTCCCGAAGACAGGCCTTGTTGCCGATGCTCACCGCAGATGACACCCCGATGCCCTCGCCGGCAAATTTCACCATCTGGTCCACCAGTACTCCACCGCTCTGGGAAACAAATCCGATATTGCCTTTTTTGGGATTGATAATACGCTCTCCGGGCAAAAAGAATGTATCCACTGCATCAGGCGAATAGATACCTAAGCAGTTGGGGCCCACAAAGGGGAACGCGGCTTTCTCAGCCATCTCTGTCACCTGTTGCTGCAGATCCCTGCTGCCGGATTCAGCAAACCCGCCGGAGATGATCACCGCCCCTTTTATGCCTTTGTCAATGCACTGGGACACGACATCCGGAACAAACCTGGCCCTGACCGCGATCACGGCCAGGTCCACGGAAATTTCAATATCTGCCACGCTTCTGTAGAGGGGTTCCCGGTTAAGGCGCCCCCCTTTGGGATTGACCGCAAAGGTCTGTACCGGATACCGCAGGTGATTTTTATTGTAAATCACATTGGCCGGGTGGCTGTCATGTGAGGTGGACACCCCGATGACAGCCATGGAAGACGGTCTGAAAAGGCGGGACAGGTCCATATGTAATTATATACGCGTTCAGTTCCCCTGGTCGGCCAGGAAATCGTCATACATGGACTCCAGGCCCAGTTTGTGTTTGGATTCCTCCTGAACCAGCATCAAAAACAGTTTGCCGGCATCCGGGTTGTCGGTCTGATCGGCAAGGTCCTGGTAGAGTTTTACCGCCTTTTCCTCTCTTTTCATGGCTATCTTCAGAATTTCAGGCATGGGCATGCCTTGTTCATATTCCTGCTCCACCATGTAATCACTGATTTTCAGATCCGGTATTTTTTTAAACTCGTAGGAATCAATTTTTTCCTTGTTTCCGGAAATATCAGACAGCAGGGCTGCGTGTTTTTCTTCTTCTTTGGCAAAATTTTCAAAAATGCCCTTAAGGGATGCCCTGGTCGCCTCCTGGGCCAGCGAGTTATAGAATGCAACCGCTTCTTTTTCCTTTTCGATGGCAAATTCCAGTATTTCGTCAATGGATCCAAAATTCATGGGGGTTTTCCTCCTGATTTATGTTTTTCACAAATGGGTGCGTACCTGATTCAGTAAAGACAAGCCTGTATCATAATCAGGTAAAATACCAGTTTTGCTACAGTTTGTATACCAGATTCAGGGCAATCGCAAGTAACTTTTAGGCGTGATTGAATATTGCTGCCAGGGCAGCTTCAACATTTTCATATTCAAATGTAAACCCCAGATCCAGCAGCGCTTTTGGGGTGGCTTTCTGGCTCTGGAGCAAAGCTGCTCCCAGCTCTCCCAGGACCAGCTTCACCATAAAGGCCGGGGCAGGCAACAGTGCGGGCCTGTGCAACGCCTTTCCCAGGGCTTTTGCAAAATCCCGCTGCCGGACAGGTTCGGGTCCCACCAGGTTACAGGTTCCTGAAAAATCCGGTTTTTGTGCCAGAAAATCCACGGCCCTGACCAGATCCTGCATATGTATCCAGGAAAACCACTGACGGCCGCTGCCCAGACGACCCCCTGCAAACCATTTGTACAGCGGGGACATAATTGACAAGGCCCCGCCGTGTCCAAGCACCACCCCGAAACGCATGATGTTTACTGATGCCCCGGTCTGCTGTGCTTTGCGGGCCTCAGCTTCCCAGTCCAGGCAGACCCGGGCAAGAAAATCTGATCCTTTCTGTGCATCTTCTGTAAGCAGCTGTTCTTTGCCGTCTCCATAAATGCCTACAGCAGAAGTGCTCAGCAGTTTTACCGGCTTGTCTTCTGCCATGGCAGCCACCAGATTGCGGGTGGTAAGAATCCGGGAATCATAAATTGCCTTTTTATAGGCTTTGTTCCAGGGTTTGAAAATATTCCTGCCGGCCAGGTTGATAATGGTATCTGCCCGGGCCGCGTGATCCTGCCACACCCCCTGCTGTGTGAGGTCTGCCTGGACCCATTCAAAATTATCAAACTCTTGTGAAAAAGGATGGGAACTGGACATGCCCAGCCCTGTCACATGCACATTTTTTTGCAGAAAATGCCGGGCCAGGTGTGTTCCCACAAAACCGGAGGCACCGGTGATCAGAAGTCGTTCCATGGATGGTCTCCTGTTTGATTCGGGTTATTTTATATAATCATAACCATGAATTTTAAGTCTACAACCACCCATTGAGCTGTTGTTTCAAAGCAATACAGGGTCACTGACTGACAAGACCGGCAGCGGCCGGGCCCGGAGGTTTTTTTTGTTCGGATTTGACAACTGCTGCTGGATCAGCCTACATTACAGGCATTTATTTTGCATAAAATAAACGCATTGATACCAAACATCTTTTCACCATGCGGCATATGCAATTTACCAAAAGGAGGTTTCCATGATCGGAATCATCGGCAGCGGAAATGTCGGCGCCAACACTGCTTTTTTTCTGGCAGAAAAAGGGGTGGACCACATCACCCTGTGCGACATCCAGGAGGGACTGGCCCGGGGCAAGGCTCTGGACATGATGGAGGCAGCCCCCATCCGGGGATACAGGTGCTGTATACAGGGCACAGATGATCCGGATACAGTGCTTGATGCAGACATCATTATCATTACAGCCGGGGCGGCGCGCAAACCCGGCATGGACAGGGATGCCCTTTTCCGGGAAAACAAAGATATCATCAGAACATATGCCCAAAAAATCACCAATCCCCGCGCAAAGGTCATTGTGGTCACCGAACCGGTGGATCTGCTGACCACGGTGTTTGCACAGCATTCCCCGCTGCCATCCCAACAGATCATGGGCCTGGGCGGAATTCTGGATGCCACCCGGCTGCGGTTTTTCATTGCAAAAACCCTGGGGGTGTCCATGGAAAACGTGGCAACCCAGGTGGTGGGCAGGCACTCGGATGATATGATCATCCTGCAGGATTACTGCTGCGTATCCGGGGTGCCCATAGAAACCTTCATGGAAAAAGATACCATTGCTCACCTGTTTGACCAGACCCGGCAGGCCGGTGCTTTGATCGTGGATATGGCAGGCAGGGCCAGTGCATACTACGGCCCCTCTGCCGTGGCCGCAGACCTGGCCGAAGCCGTCTGCCATGACACCGGCCGGGTTTTGTCCGTTTCCCAGGTATTCACCGGACAGTTCGGCATCCAGGGTGCAGCCCTGTCCCTGCCCTGTGTAATCAACGGCAGCGGTGCGGCAAAAGTGATGGAACCCCGGCTGAACAAAAAGCAGATTGAGACATTGCACACAGGTGCGCAGATGATAAAAAAGACTGTCAAGGAGGATGCCCATGCATAAAGTATCCATTATAGGCGCAGGAAACGTGGGGGCCACAGCGGTTTATTATATTGCGGAAAAAAACCTGGCAGACATTGTCATGGTGGATGTGGTGGAAGGCCTTCCCCAGGCAAAGGCCATGGATTATCTGCATGCCGCTCCCATGAGAAACTACAATGTGCGCATCTCAGGCACCAATGACTACAAAGATATTGCCGACTCAGATGTGGTGGTTCTCACTGCCGGCATTCCCAGAAAACCGGGGATGGACCGCATGGATTTAATGAAAATCAATGTGGACATCGCTAAAAAAGCCGCCCGGGCCATTGCTGAATACGCCCCCAATGCCATTGTGGTGGTGGTGTCCAATCCTTTGGATGTCATTGCCATGGCCACCCTCCAGGAAACAGGATTCGCCCTGAAACGGGTCATGGGCATGGCCGGAATCCTGGATGCCACACGGTTCCGGTATTTTATCGCGGAAAAGCTTTCGGTCTGGCCCGGGGATGTCATGGCCATGGTTCTGGGAGGCCATGGCGACACCATGGTGCCTTTGCCCCGGTATACCCGGGTAAGCGGCATTCCGGTAACAGAACTGATCGCTTCTGACGAACTGGAAAAACTGATCGACCGTACCCGCACCGGTGGCGGGGAAATCGTGTCCCTGCTCAAGCAGGGATCTGCTTTTTATGCGCCCGGCGCTTCGGTTGCCAAGATGGTGGAAGCCATCATCAAAGATGAAAAGCGGGTGGTGCCGGTGTCTGCCTATCTGCGGGGAGAATACGGGTACCAGGATATATTTTTAGGGGTGCCTGTGCTGCTGGGAAAAAACGGGGTGGAAAAAATCCTGGAGCTGTCCCTGACAGACGCGGAGAAAACCGCCCTGGATGCTTCGGCCAAAGCAGTAAAAGACGGGGTGGAGACCCTGCGGTCCTTTTTTTCTCCGGGATAGTCAGTGCCTTTCTCCCCGGTTTCTGTCAAAGAAACAATAACATGGAAAGGGGCACGGCGGCGGCGGGCTTTTGTGCATTAATTTCTGACAGCCAGTCTGACCCCGAATCCGATCAAGGCAACCCCGGCCAGGCGGATGGCGGTCCGTCTGGCCCAGGGCCACCGCGCAAGCCTGCCGGCCACGGCATTGCCGGCCGTGACCAGGCAGATCTGGTACAGAAAGCTGATGACAGACACGTGCACCATCAGGATCACCAGGGTGAGAGGCGTTGATGCAGGGCTGAGAAACAGCGGGAAAAAGGCCATAAAGAACATGATAACCTTGGGATTGGTCAGACTGACCGCCAGGGCCTGGCGGAAATAGATCCAGCCGTTCTGGTGTGCAGCTGCAGGAGCAGGCCCTGCTTTCGCAGATGCAGCCAGCAGCCTGAACCCCAGCCAGCACAGATATGCGGCCCCTGCCCACTGGGCACCGGCCAGAATCCCGGGCCAGGCTCCCAGTATGGCAGCCAGCCCCAGCACAGCCGCACACATATATATGAAGTCTCCTGACAGGGTGCCGAAAACCGCCTTCATACCGCCTCCCACGCCGTTCCGGGCAGTGGCATTCAAGATGCTGATGGTCCCTGCACCCGGAATAAGCTGAAACACCACCACCGCTGCGATAAAACTGCCGTAATTCTGGATTCCGAACATGATTTTCTCCTGATGCTATAATTGCCTGATCTTTTTTTTGTCTTTTTTATG
>Ga0102943_1000567_pt1 | contig 24878 bp, 17 predicted proteins | sample SalPonC_black_MG_FD_78174 | JGI IMG/M metagenome (GOLD analysis project Ga0102943, IMG submission 78174) | Salt pond soil microbial communities from South San Francisco under conditions of wetland restoration - Salt Pond MetaG... | ecosystem: Environmental > Aquatic > Marine > Intertidal zone >...
TAGAGGTAATATTTACCATTTGCATAAAGGATATTGGGTGTAAATGTTGCCTGTGAATCAAATGTATTCTTTTTTCCCAGGCCTAAGATCTCTCCCTCTTCTTTCCAGGTATATCCTTCATCTTTGGATGTAGCATACCAAAGTGTTCCCCAATAACCGGGACTCCGACCATATACTTTGGTATAGTACACATAATAAGTATCTCCTACTTTTATTACATCACTGGGATCTCGTCTTGTACACCCTTTTTCGTAACCAATACCAGGTAGCTTATTATATGTAAATTCAATTTTCTCAAATCTTTCTCTCAAATCTTTTACGTCCTGACCTTGGACTGATGTAAGGCTGATAAACACTGCTATTATTACAATTATATTTTTCATTTTAACTTCTTTATTAGTTTTTAGTTTTTGCATTACGCACAACGTCTTTGCATCAGCTACTTCGTAGCGGATACACAGTTATATTCCCCTCTACAAACGGTTACAACCGCCTACAAACGATTATATCCGTTTGTACTCGACTATCCCCACAATTTAAAAAAATCCCTCTACGTTTTCAACATTCCCCTGCCCAAATGCAACAACCGCCTTTCGTCCTTCATCTAAAGCAAAATTCCGTACCTTTCCCCAAAACAAGTTACACATATGATCAAACCCACCCTCCATCTATTCGCCCTGGCCGCGCTGTTCCTCGCGGCCGCCTGCAATGCCCCTTCCGGGTCACAGGAAGAAGAGGCAGCGGAGACCGCCGCCGAAACCACTGGCCCAGGCGAAGCCGCCAACGACTGGCAGCCCCTCTTCACCCCCGACCTGTCCAACGCCGACTTTCCGGAGGGCGTATGGACCGTCGAGGACGGTGTGCTTACCGCCTCCGAGGATCAGGCCATCTGGACGACGCAGCAATACGACAACTTCGTCCTCGACCTGGAGTTCAGGCTGGCCGAGGGTACCAACAGCGGCGTTATCGTCTACTGCTCGGATAAAGACAACTGGATTCCCAACTCCGTAGAAGTGCAGATCGCCGACGACTACGCCGAGCAGTGGGCCGAATCGCCCCCCTCCTGGCAGTGCGGCGCTATCTTCGGCCACAAGCCGGCCAGCGCCGACAAGAACCTCAAGCGGCCCGGCGAGTGGAACCAATATCAGGTCACCTGCCGGGACAACATCATCCAGGTAGCCCTCAACGGCGAACAGATCAACGAGATCGACATGAGCCGCTACACCTCCGCTGAAACCAACCCCGACGGCTCCGAGATCCCCGAGTGGCTGAGCAAGCCTCTCTCGGTGCTGCCGACCAAAGGGTATATCGGCTTCCAAGGGAAGCACGCGGGCGCGCCGGTGTGGTTCCGGGATATCCGGATCAGGACGCTGGAATAGGTGAGCTCACTTCGAAAACTTCATTTTAATGACACAAAGCCACACGAAGGGGGCACAAAGGTTCACAAAGCTTTGATATTCTTTGTGCAGCTTTGTGCCTCCTTTGTGCAGCTTTGTGTCATTATACCTCCCGTAGGAAAGTCAAAACCAGTTTCATGAAAAGACGCGACACCTTAAAAATCCTCGGCGCCCTTCCTCTGCTGGGCTTCGCCGCCGGCTGCGCCCCGGCCGCAAGCACGCCTGCTAAAAAACGCGTGCTCCGCCTGGCGCACCTCACCGATACCCACCTGACGAACGTGCACAACGCTGTACAAAATTACAGCAACTGCCTGCACCACCTGCAGTCGCTCGACGAGCCCGTGGATATCATCCTCGACGGCGGCGACACGATCATGGATGCCCTGGGCGTCCAGGAAAAGAGCAAGGTGGACGCACAGTGGAAACTATGGGAGGACAGCTACCGCCAGGCCAGCGACCTGCAGCTCGTCCACTGCCTGGGCAACCACGACGTGTGGGGCGGCGCCGACAAACAGGATCCGCTCTACGGCAAAAAGTACGCCCAGAATCGCCTGCAGCTCGACAGCCCCTACTTCAGCTTCGACCGCGCGGGCTGGCATTTCATCGTACTCGACAGCACCCACCCCGTCGACGACGGCTGGTATACCGCCAAACTGGACGAGGCTCAACTGGACTGGCTGACCAAAGATCTGCAGCAAACACCGGCGGAAACGCCCATCCTGGTCCTCTCCCACATCCCCATCCTCACCGCCTCCGGCTTCTACCCCGATAACGTGAAGGAGGGCAACTGGCAGGTGCCGGGCAGCTGGATGCACATCGACTTCCAGCCGCTGCAGCAGCTGTTTATGCAGCACGGCAACGTGCGCCTTTGCCTCAGCGGCCACATGCACCTGCTCGATTACGTCACCTATAACGGCATCACCTATATGTGCAACGGCGCCGTCTCCGGCAACTGGTGGGACAAACCGGAGTACCATCAGACCCGCGCGGGATACGCCGTGATCAACCTCTACGACGACGGTGGATTTGAGCGGGAGTGGTATGAGTACGACTGGACTTGAGGGGAGTTTAGATGTTTAGACGGCCCGCGACTTCGTCGGGGCCTGGTTTAGGAGTTTAGCAGATCTAAAACGAAATTCCCGGTTTCAGATCTGCTAAACAGCGAGTCCAGCCTGCCCCGTACACAACTTGCCCCGTACACGAAGTGCCGGGGAAGGGCTCACCCTGTGGAATTCGTAGAGCGACTATTCCACAGGGCGAACAGCTAACCCGCACAAGTATGATCGGGCAAGTCTTCTAAACTCCTAAACCAGCCACGCCCGCAGGGCCGTGGCGACTAAACTTCTAAACTTTCACTACGGTGTCCGGTGATCATAACTCAGCACCGTCGCCAGCCGCCACGCTTCTTCCTCCAGCAGCCACACGTGCGTAAAACGGGCCACCGACGTCATCTCCTCCGGCCGGTCATCGTAGCGGGCGTAGAAACGGTGCTCGCCAGACTGGATCGCGCCGTAGAGGACGCCTTGATCGCGCAGGGGAAATACCTGCAGGCTCCCTTCCACCAGCTCGCGGCGCGGCCGGTAGTTGAGTTTACACAAACCGTCCCGGATGCTGGCAACTACGGCCTCTTTCGACGTGAGCATCCCTGATTGATCGTGGAAAAACTCGCAGTCTTCACCGACCAGCCTTTCAAACTGACTGATGTCGCAGTTGTTGAAGCCCACCCCGAACAACAGGCTGTCCTGGGTGTACAGGGTTTTAAATAATTCGGAATCGGAAGCTACCTGTGCGCCGGAAAAATGAAAAAGACACAGGAAAAGAAGTGAAAGTACGTATTTCATATAGTCAGGTGTTTCTTGCACCGCAAGGGCGGATGATTGAAAAGGAGGGTAAGATAATAGTAATTTGGAAGGCGGAAAGCGGAAAGTTTACCCGTCCCGATCCCGCTTGAAAAGCGGGAGAGGGCGGGCGGAAAGTTTACCCGACCAGGACGCGTAGCGGAATGGGCGGGCGGAAGTACACTGTCGTTATGTGGGTCCGGCAGCGGGCCATTTTCAATCCTTGAGTCCACTCCGAAAAGTGTGTTTTTTGTTGCGCAAAGCCGCGCAAAGAAGACGCTAAGGACACAAAGCTTTGATATTGTCTATTTTACACCTTTGTGTGTCTTCGTGCCTCCTTTGTGCTTCTTTGTGCAAATTTACTTTCGGAGTAAGCTCATCCTCCAATCCTTAATAAATTAACAAGAACAGGAACAACAGCACTCCCACCAGAATCAGGATAGAGGTGATGAGGAGGAACCGCCATTTACGACGCTGTTGTTCTGCGATCTTCTGGTACGACTTTTCTTCGAGATACAGGAGGATGATGGCTTTCTCCACCGGCTTGAGCTGTTCGATGCCGCGGTAGAGGGCATCGATTTGGGCACCTTCCTCTTCGCTGGCCGCGGTATCAGGACTGGGCAGGGGTTGCTCCGGTAGCGGATCGAAGTGGATGCGCCGCTTCCACTTGCGCTGCTCGGAAATGGCGGTATTCAGCGCGACCCGGTACAGCCAGGTCGATAGTTTCGCCTCCTCCCGGAAAGAGGACATCCCTTTCCATAGCCGGATCAGGATTTCCTGGAACAGATCTTCCCGTTCCGTTTTCGTCCGGCCGTACACCCGGCACACCTTGTGGATGATGCCCTGGTACTCGTGGATGAGCCGTCCGAATTCCTGTTCCGAAAGTTGAGCAGCCATTTCTTTGGTTCTTTCAAGGGATAGGACGCCGGTAAGGTGAAAAAACTACAGGAAAGATCAATTTTTTTTCTCTTCCTCTGAAGGTAATCGTCAACTTCCGGGAGCAGTCACAGATTTACCCGGCCAAAACCGGAAGGATTCCCCCAGATCGATGGTTTTCACCCCCTGATTCTTTTGGAAAACCAGGAACAGGTGCTTACAGGTCACCCCGACGGTATCGATCAGGAAGGTGTTGGCTAAATCTTCGTAGGTGGTATCGCCGAAAGCGATTTCGTTGGTCAGGGCCAAGTCGGGCCAGAGGCAGGCAGGATCGTGAATCCAGAATTCCTTACGGACTTTGGGTTCAGACTGGCGGGTGGCGGCCAGGGGAAGTAAAATAGAGCGCTGGAGAGGATAAGAATGTTTCATGGTTCCAGGAGACAAAATTCACCGGTTTGAGAAAATGTTAACCCGATTCAACCCAGCATCCATCAGGTATCCAGCATCCCCCGCCGAAGCTTTAGTGAAGGCGGACAGTATCAAGCATCCAGAACACATCCTGATCCGGCGGCAAAGCCAGCAGTTGCTTGCTCTGTACCGGCTGTAATTTACCCGCTTTCAGCAAATGAGGCCCGTACTGCGCATCCTCTAGCAAGCGGATCAGTTCTTCCGGATCGATGCCCCCCTTCCTCATGTATTCCGGAGAAAACTCCAGCAGGATGACGGGCACTTTACCCAACAGGCTTTCGGCCCCGCGCAGCACGTTCAGTTCGTAGCCCTCCACATCGATTTTCAGCAGCTTAATGCTTTTGGGCGAAAGCCCGCGTTCACTGATAAAATGATCCAGAGTAATCAGTGGAACGGTAATCACCTTACCCTCATTGATCGGCAGCAGGGAGTGGCGTCCCGCGTTCTTATCCGCGTACAGGTAAAATTTCTGCTCCCCCTCCTCAAAGGAAGCCGCCTTCGGGATCACCTCCACATTGGTGAGTCCGTTGATCCGGATATTATGCTGCAGCAGCTCGGTATTTTCCGGCTCCGGCTCGAAGGCGAAGACCTTCAGATCCGGGTGCTTCCGGGCCAGCAGCAGGCTGTGCCAGCCGATATTCGCGCCAACGTCGAGGAAGACATCTCCCGCTTCGAAGGGAATATGCGCGCCTAAAAAGTCAGAAAGCTCCGCTTCGTAAATGCCTCGCTTGTACAGGTGCCGGCCCAGGTAATCGGCGGTTTTGCATTTGATCCTTAGCTCGTGCCCGGGAATATGCGCCACCAGGAACTTCTTTCGAAGCACCCATCGATGGAAGAGGTATGATACAGTTTTCAGGTAGTATTTTGTCATATGCTTACACGTTCGGGGGGTCGATTAATACACCACCGGCATAAAGGACGGAATTTTTTCTCTATTCCTGTTGGTCGAGTGTCTCTGACCTCGGCCACATATCCTGCGGCCCGCCCGAAGGATCGGCCGGGTAAATCTGTGACCGCTTCCAGAATTTGGTTTCGAACTTCTGGCAGCCTCTAATATAGTGCGCTACGAATGCACCAGCTTCGTCGCAAACTTCACCGGCTTCAGCGCGTCGGGCACCTTGGCGTCGGTGGGTAAAAACTGATAAGGCGTGATCTGGTTCTTCCAGTCGAAAGCATTCTTTTCCCGGCAGCGGGTGCGGTACTCTATAGGAGTGGAGGAGCGGTACTTTTTGAACAGCCGGTTAAAATTAGTCACGCTGTTAAAGCCCGAGCGGAAGCAGATCTGGCTGACGAGATCGTCCGTATCCAGCAGCAGCTTACAGGCGTAACCGATGCGCATATCGATGAGAAACTGGGTAAAACTCTTATTGGTATACTTTTTGAAAAAATGACTGAAGGCGGAATCGCTCATATTCAGGAGCTTCGCAACATCGCCGACCTTGATTTCCGGATCAGTAAAGTGCTGCAGTAAGTAGCGGTAGGCCACCTGAATGCGGTTGCTGTCCGACTTCAGGGCGTCGGTATTGAAGCCTTCGCTGGCCAGGAAAGTCATCTCTTCCGAGTGGGCCAGCAGATCGAGAAGGCTCAAAAAACCGATGACGCTGGAAAAGCCGCTTTCCGCGGAGAGGTCGATCATCTGCTGCCGGGCGCGACGCAGCGTCCGCCCGTGAAAACGGATCCCCCGGCTCGATTGCTCGAGCAGCTTCCGGATACCGTAAAAATGCTGTTTTTGCAACAGCTGGGTGTTCAATAAGTCCTGGGCGAATTGAATGGTGATAACCCGGTAGCTGCGGCCGCTGTTCTGCAGGGCCTTGTCACCGTCCCATTTGTGGTAGAGGTAGGGGCCCAACAATACCAGGTCGAAATCGTGATAGCGCTCGGTAGAATCGCCTACAATACGCGTGCCTGACATATTCATCACCAGGTTCAGCTCGTATTCCGGATGATGGTGGATCGGATAATCGAAGCCGTTGTTTAAGGAATCGAGAATGACAAATACATCAGTTTCCTTCAACGGCGTGAATTCCCGGTAGATCTGCATACCTGTTTTTTGTTTGTCTTTGCTTTCGCAAAACGTAGAATTCATGAAAGTACTACTTATTTGCTGTAAAGTGCCAGTCTTCTACCTTTAAAAGGCATAATTTTGGAAAACACGCTTGATGTAAAAGGTTCTTTTGTCACGGTCCTTACTGATTGAACGATCTTCCAAATCTCAGGTATGGAATTTCGACAGAAGGACAGAGAAATCAGTGAATATCCGCCATTTGCCCAAGCGTTCCCAATCCCATGAAGTTCTATTCTGAATCCCATTAATCCAGGTTATACGCGGCTTCAATTGCTCCTAATCAAACAATGACCAACATGAGTGTAGTAAGCTCTACCAACTCGATGCTCCCCTTTTGGATAGTGGCGATTTTTTTTCTCTTCTGCTCCTTCGCCGCCACCGCCCAGCCGGAGCAGATCACCGTCACCGGCGTCGTGACCTCCGCTACCGAACGAGAACCCCTGATCGGCGTCAATATCCTGGAAAAGGGAACGGATAACGGCACGATTACCGAGGTGGACGGCAGCTACAGCCTTCAGGTTCCCGCCGAGGCCACCCTGGTATTCAGCTACGTCGGCTATGAGCAGCAGGAAGTTCCCGTCGACGGCAGGACGAGTATCGATGTCGAGCTGGAGCTCAGCGCTAATGTGCTCGAAGACGTCGTCGTGACCGGCTACAAGCGTGAGATCAGGAGCGACGTATCGGCCGCCATCTCTTCGGTGCGGGCCGAAGATATCGAGAACCTCCCCGTGCTCGGCGTCGACCAGGCCCTGCAGGGGCAGGTGCCGGGCATTCAGGTGACGCAAACCACCGGCGCCCCCGGCGACGACATTGCCGTGCGCATCCGCGGCGCGGGCACCTTGGGTAACAACAGCCCACTCTTCATCATCGACGGCGTGCCCACTACCGGCAATATCAATATGTTCTCCACCAATGACATCGCCTCCATCGAAGTACTTAAAGACGGCGCCTCGGCCGCCATCTACGGCGCCCGGGCCGCCAATGGTGTCATCCTCATCACCACCAAGAAAGGAGCCGCCGGGAAACCACGCATCACCTTCGACGCCTACGCTGGGCTGCAGGAAACCAACACCCTCCCTGAACTGCTGAACGCCGAAGAATATCTCGGCATCCGCAACGAAGCCATCGCCAACGCCAACGAGCTGCGCGACCCGCGCCGCCAGCTCGACCTCTACGACCCCGCCATCCTCGACACCCTCCCCGATATCAACTGGCTGGACCAGGTGTTCCGCACCGCCCCCATCCAGCGCTACTCACTCAGCGCCACCGGCGGCGGCGAAAGCGGCAACTACTACGTGCTCGGCGAATACATGAACCAGCAGGGCGTCTTCCGTGGGCAGGGCTTCGAGAAATACCTGCTGCGCTTTAACGGCGAGATCGGCGGCGACCGCCTCAGCATCGGCAACAACATCGCCATCTCCTTCACCGACCGCGATATCATCGGCAGCTCGGGCGATGGCGCCGGGCCCGGCAACGAACTCAGCGGCATCCGTTACGCCCTCATCGCCGCCCCCGTCTTCCCTATCCGCTACGACAACGGCGAGTTCATCAACACCTCCACCGAACTCAGCGATCCCATGCTCTTCGGCGACGGCAACGCCAACCCCCTGGCCTTTATCGATGCTACCGACTGGAACATACAGCGCTACCGCATCTTCGGCAATGTCTTCTTGCAGTGGGACATCCTTCAGGGACTCAACTTCCGCACCAACTTCGGCGTCGACCTGCTCTTTTCCAACGAAAAACTCTTTAAAAAACGGCTCTCCGCCGCTATCTACGATCCCTCCTCGCTGACCGAAGGGCGCACCTTCAGCCGCAACCTGGTGTGGAACAACCTGCTCGACTACAACCGCAGCTTCGGCAAACACCGCATCTCGGGGCTGCTCGGCATGGAAGCTATCCAAAATAATGATAACTTCCTGGGGGCCTCGGCCAACAACTTCTTCCGCACCGATCCGTTGTTCCGCTATATTGACAACAGCATCGCCGAAGACATCAGCAACGTCGGTGCCTCCGGCATCGAAACAGAGTGGAGCCTGCTGTCCTACTTCGCTCAGCTCGGCTATACCTTCGACCGCCGCTACGTGCTCAATGCCGGCGTCCGCCGCGACGGATCCTCTCGCTTCGGGGAAGATAACCGCTGGGGCCTGTTCCCCTCCCTCTCCGTAGCCTGGAACATATCCAACGAGCCCTTCTTCGCCAACATCGGCGTCATCTCGGGCCTGAAACTGCGCGCCAGCTGGGGCAAACTGGGCAACCAGAATATCGGCATCTATCCTTTCGCCTCCCAGATCGAAACCGGCCGCCGCGTCTATCCCTTCAACGGGCAGATCGTCACAGGCGCCCGCATCATCGAAACCGGCAACCAGAACATCAAGTGGGAAAGCACCCGGCAGATCGACTTCGGCCTCGAATTCAGCCTCTTTAACGACCGGCTGTCTTTTACCGCCGACTACTACGAGAAAAAAAGCTCCGACATCCTCGTGCGCGTGCCGATCCCACAGGCAGGCGGCTCCCTGAATCCGCCCTTCGTCAACGCCGGCGAAGTGGAAAACAAAGGCTTCGAATTCGCCGCCATCTACCGGAATACGATCGGCGACTTCCGCTACAACATCAGCGCTAACATGGCTACCTTTCAAAACGAGATCCTCTCTCTGGCCGAGAGCGAGCCCATACTCGGCGGCTTCGGCCTCTCGGACGGACCCATTACCAAAACCGAACCGGGCTACCCCATGGGCTCCTTCTTCCTCTACCAGATGGAAGGCCTCTTCCAAAGCCAGGAGGAGATAGACGCCAGCCCCTTCCAAACCGACGACACCCGCCCCGGCGACATAAAATTCGCCGACCTCAACGGCGACAATGTCATCGACGATGAAGACCGGACCCACCTGGGCAACCCCTTCCCCGAATTCACCTACGGCCTGAACGCCAGCTTCTTCTACAAAAACTTCGAGCTGTCTATCCTGGCTCAGGGCGTACAGGGCAATGACGTGTACTTCCTCTACGGCAACTTCGCTTACGAAACACAATCGCGCGGCTTCAACTCCTATCGCGATATCCTCAACCGCTGGACCCCCGAAAACCCCAATACCGATATCCCCAAGGTGAGCCTCGACGACCGCAACGGCAACCGCCGCATCTCTACCCGCTTTCTGGAAGACGGCTCCTACCTGCGCATCCGGAATATCACCCTGGGCTACGATTTCGGCGAGCTGATAAAAACGGACTTCATCGGCGGCCTGCGGGCCTACGTGCAGGTGCAAAATGCTTTTACCTTCACCTCGTACCCCGGCCTCGATCCCGAAATCCAGGCCAACGCCAATGACACCCAGGGATTCAATATCTCTTCCGACCTGGCCGTCGGAATCGACTGGGGCACCGTTCCCGCACCACGCATGTATACGGTCGGCATAAGAGCAGAATTTTAAAGGCTGCCGCAGTTAGACTTTTGTCAAAAAATAAAGGAATACATGAAAAATATCATCTTTTTCTTCCTCATACTCACCCTTACGGCCTGCCAGGACATCCTGGAAAAGGAACCGCTCGGCAGGCTCGACGCCGGCTCCTTCTTTCAAAGTGCTGCCGACGCGCGGCAGGCCATCAACGCCGCCTACGAACCGCTGCTGTTCAATAACAACAACGCCAACTTCTACTGGGCGATGGGCGTGGTGACTTCCGACGACGCCATCGCCGGCGGCGACGGCTCCCGGCCGGGTATCGTCGAGATGGATTTCCTGACCTATACCCCCCGAACCCAGGAACTCAACGACTTCTGGCGGGTCAACTACGCCGGCATCACCCAATGCAATACGGTTCTCGGGGAAGTGCCTGACATTGAAATGGACGAAGAACTCAAAGACCGCATCATCGGCGAGGCGCTCTTCCTGCGGGCATACTACCACTTCCTGCTCGGGCAGGTCTTCGGTGACGTACCCCTGCTGACCGAAGTGCTGCCGCCGGATGAACTCAAGATACCACAAACGCCCCTTGCCGATGTCTACGAGCAGATCATCAGCGACTGCGAAGAGGCCGCCAGCCTGCTGCCCGCCCAGCACAGCGACGACGACACCGGGCGGGCTACGCGCGGCGCTGCCTATGCCCTCGCCGCCAAAACAGAACTGTACCGGGAAAACTGGGAGGGCGTACTGGAATACATCCAACGCATCAAAGACCTCAATATCTATGCCCTCGTGCCCGACTACGGCGATAATTTCCGGAAGGGAACCCAGAACAACAGCGAGTCCGTCTGGGAAATCCAGCACGCCAACCTGGAACTGGGTGTCGGTAATTTCCTCAACCAGTGGTGGTCCTCCCGCAAGTACGGCGAGGGATACGGCTTTGCCGAGGTCACCCAGGAATTCGTCGATGCCTTCGAAGCGGGCGACCCACGCCGCTCCTTCAACGTAGCTGTTAATAACGACCCTTACTTCGAATTGGTCTTTAAGCCTTCCTTCTCCTCCACCGGCTACGGCCCGGTCAAATACCTGCAGTCGGATTCGGTGGTTACCCAAAAGGCGGACGGCGATATTAACTACGGCGCTATCCGCTACGCCGAAGTACTGCTCTGGGAAGCTGAAGCCCTCGCCGAGCTGGGCCGCGTGCAGGAAGCCCAGGCACCACTCGAAATGGTGCGCGCCCGCGCCCGCAATATGTCGGACGACCCCGAGAAAACATTGCCGCCCATCAACGCAACCGGCCAGCAGGAAATGATCGAACATATACGACATGAACGCCGGGTGGAGCTGGGCTTCGAAATGCACCGCTTCTTCGACCTGGTGCGCTGGGGCATCGCCGATCAGGTGCTCGAAGGCTTTCGACCAGGCAAACACGAAAGGTTCCCGCTTCCACAAATCGAAATGGACCTGAACCCGCAGCTGGAGCAGAATCCGGGATATTAGGAAAGCGGAAAGTGTACCCTGTGGAATAGTCGCTTCGCGAATCCCACGGGGTTTACCCGCACCGACGGAAGGAGGGGCGGGAAGAAATCAACCCCACCGAACCTGGACGGTCAGGGAAAGTGGGAAATGGAAAATTGGAAGTCTTTAGCAGGATACGTCTAACTACTTCCAGCTTACAAAAGGACATATTTTGATTCAGACGCAAACAAAGAATTCTATGCCCGAACATCTCGATATATGCAACGCTATTTTCGTGAAAAAATCTAAAAGGAACGTCCGGCGACGAGTACCTCGGCTGCTCCCCGAAACCGCCCGGCCAAGCCCGGATAGCGAACGGCGAACAGTAGAAGAAAACACTTCTTTATTCATTCATTACCTGTTGGCAATAGGTCTTTCCCTGGTATTTTTTCTTACCCCCTGCCTTGTCCCTGCCCAGGATAATCAGGTCATCATCCCCCGCATCGAGCAGATGCCCAACGAACCGCGGCCTTTCAATGTGCGCGACTGGCGCGAGGTGGCCGTCCAATACGACTCCTTCGTTTATGACCTTGATAAGACAGGGCAATACCTACCGCTGGTTTCCCTGCGCGGGCAGGGCTACAACTATCCACAGCAGCCCGGCTTTCAACTGGTCACCTACGTGGGCACCAATCGCGCGCAGAGCAATGAGGCCATCAACGTATTGCCCTCCCTGGTGGGCGCCACCCTCGCCGGTGTAGACAAGTCAAACCACTACGGCCAAAACTGGGTCTTGATGAGCCAGGACTTCTTCAACCGCCAGAACGGCGAAAACATATACCTCAATAACGTCAACGGCGGCAGCGGCAACGACTGGTGGTACGACCTCATGCCGAATCTCTTTTTCTACCAGCTCTATGACCTCTATCCCGGTATCGGCGGCGATGCCGGACATCAGTTTACTTCCGTCGCCGACCGCTTTGCTGAAGCCGTCCGCGCCATGGGCGGCAATGACGCCCCCTGGTCCAAAGCCTTTATGAACTACCGGGCCTGGGACTTTCTCGACATGCAGCCCAACGACAGCGGCGTCAAAGAGCCGGAAGCGGCCGGCGCCTACGCCTGGGTGCTCTACCATGCTTACAAGAGAACCGGCCGGCCCGAATACCGTAAGGCGGCAGAATGGAGCATGGAATTCCTGAGTGAGTGGGACAGCAACCCCTCCTACGAACTGCAGCTGCCCTACGGCACCTATGTCGCCGCCAAAATGAACGCCGAACTCGGTACGGATTACGATATCGAAAAGATGGTCAACTGGTCTTTCAATCGCGGCCCCCTGCGCGGCTGGGGAACCATCGTCGGCAACTGGAACGGCTTTGATGTCTCCGGACTGGTCGGGGAGGCCAACGACAACGGCAACGACTATGCTTTCCAGCTCAACGGCGTGCAACAGGCGGCCGCACTAGTTCCTATGGTTCGTTACGACAAGCGCTTCGCCCGACCCATCGGCAAGTGGGTGCTCAACCTCGCCAACGCCACCCGCCTCTTCTTTCCCGGCTTCCTGCCGGCCGCCCTGCAGGACGCCTCCGAATGGTCGGAAACCTACGACCCCCAGCGGGTGATGGGCTACGAAGCCCTGCGCGAACGGTGGGAAGGCAAGTCGCCCTTCTCCACCGGCGACGCCCTGCGCGGCGGCTGGGCCGAAACCAACCTCTCGCTCTACAGCACCTCCTCCATCGGCTACCTCGGCGGTATGATCGACCAGACCGAAGACGACAAAATCCTGCAAATCGACCTGCTCAAAACTGACTTTTACCGTGACGACGCCTACCCGACCTATCTCTTTTTCAATCCCTACGATACCGAACGCAGTATTACTCTGGAAACAGGCAACGAAGCGGTTGACATATATGAAATGCTTTCCGAAACCTTCATCGAACGGAACGTCAACGGCAGCGTCGAGCTGCGCCTGCCGCCCGATGAAGCGGTCGTAGTGGTGCTGACGCCTCCTGCCGGCGAAGTAAGCTACGAGTACAACCGTATGCTGGTCGACGGCGTGGTTGTCGACTACGGACAAAGCCGGGAAGCTTTTCACTATCCTCCCCGCCTGCAGGCCCTGGCAGCCGCCCGGGACACCCTGGAAGTTCGCGATTCCATAACCATCTACAGCAGCGTCGACGACCGTGATTCGGAAAACTTCACTTACGAGTGGAGCCTCAGCGGCGGCGACCTCCGTGAAGGAGGCGACAGCGCCGTCTGGCAGGCCCCCGAACAAACGGGCACCTATGAGGTCCGGCTGATCGTCAGCGATGAGACCGGACTACGGGATACGGCCACCCTGCAGCTGACCGTGGTCGCCGAAATCAACCGGGCGCCCCGCATCCTGGAAATCCTTAAAGGGACCGGTTATGTCGCCCCGGGCGAACAACTGGAACTCAGCTGCAGCGCCGAAGATGCCAACGGCGACCCCCTGACATACTCCTGGAGCGCCGAAGCCGGCGCCCTGAGCGGTTCCGGGGTAACGGTCGACTGGTCAGCGCCGGACGCGGAAGGCATCTATGAGATCAGCGTAGAGGTAAAGGACGATAAGGGCGCCGCCGCCACCGCCGCCACTACCATCCTCGTCCGTGATTTCACACCCGTTCCCGGCCGGCTACTGGCCTATTATCCCTTTTCGGGGAATGCCGAGGACGCTTCCGATAATCAACTGGACGGATCGGTTTTCGGCGCACGCCTGACCACTGACCGGGAAGGCATGGCCAACAGCGCCTACCGCTTTGACGGGATCAATGACCGCATCAGCGTGGCCAATGCCCCCGTACTGAATGTCGAAAACGCTATCAGCGTGAGCTGCTGGATCAACCCTTCGGCACTCCCCGACCGCGAAATGTTCATCCTCTCCCACGGCAGCTGGCAGAACCGCTGGAAGGTGTCCGTCATCCCGGACCGCCTGCTGCGCTGGACCGTCAACACCCGCTACGGCATCGCCGACCTGGATTCCGAAACCATACTGGCGGAGAACAGCTTTTACCACCTCACCGCTACCTACGACGGCGAGCTGCTGGCCCTCTACATCAACGGCCGCCTGGAAAGCTTCCGCAATTTGAGTGGACGGATACGGACCAGCTCCCTGCCTCTCCTGATCGGACAGATGTTGCCCGGTGATGAACAGTTCAATTTTCCGGGTGTCATCGACGAGGTGCGACTCTTCGACTACGCCCTCACGCCTGCGGAGGCCACCGAACTATACAACCAGGAACTGACAACTTCGATTACACCGGCCAGACAATCCATAGATATCCGGCTTTCGCCAAATCCGGTGCGGGAACAGCTATATATCCATTTTGCGAAAGCAAGTGACCAGGCGACAACCTTAACGATTTACGACCTCAATGGAAAAATGATCACCCGGCAACGGCCGGGCGACGGACAGACGATCCTGGAAATCTCTACCGGTGATTGGCCCGCGGGGCTGTACCTGCTGCGCGTGCAATCACGGGAGGGAACGGGCATCGCCCGCTTTGTAGTGCAGTAATGATTGACGGGGATACTGACGGGGTGACTTTTACTGACAAGAGTTTAGAAGTTTAGACACCGCTCCTTCGGAGCGGCTGGTTTAGAAGTTTAGCAGGTCTGAAAATGAGGTTTCCGGTTTCAGGTCTGCTAAACTCCTAAACAGCGAGCCCGACCGGGCGGTCCGTAGGAAGGGCGAAGCGCTAAACTTCTAAACTTTTCCCAACAGGTCCGGTCCCCACTATTCATTTACTGACTTCAAGACATCCGTCAATGGATACTCAGAAACAACATTCTTAACCCATAAACTTTTCACGTATGAAAGCGCCTTTACGATTTACCTACGCCCTCACCCTCAGCCTGCTGATGGTCGTGACGGGCAGCCTGACGGCCCAGGATACGCTAGCCTATTATCCGTTTTCCGGTAACGTCCGCGATGCTTCCGCATTCGGTAACGACGCTACGGTCAACGGAGCCGGCCTCACCCAGGACCGCTTCGGCGTGGCCAACAGCGCCGTCGAATTCGACGGTGAACAGGACTACCTCCTGGCTGCCAACGCCGATTATCTCAATACCGATTTCACCACCGTTGCTTTCTGGATCCGGGTCGACAGCCTCCCCCTGCAGGGAGAAGTGTTTCTACTCTCCCACGGCGGCTGGCAGGAACGATGGAAAATCTCCCTGCCTGGTCACGGTAAGCCTGTTTTCACCACCAATAACAGCTCCGGTATTTCCGACATGGACTCCGGCGACGGCAACGAATTGCAGATCGGCGAGTGGACTCACGTCACCATGGTGCACGATGGGACGGATGACAAGATCTACATCAACGGCGCCCCGGCCAACACCAAGGCCGTTGCCGGTGAGCTGAACAGCACCACCTACCCGCTGGGCATGGGCTTCGATCCCATCGGCGGCGCCCTTTTCTTTAAGGGCGCACTGGATGAGGTCATGATCTTCGATGCCGCCCTGCCGGATCAGGCCATCGCCGACCTGTACACCGACCAGAGCACCCCGCCGAGCTTCGATCAGGGGCTGGTGGCCGCCTATCCCTTTAGCAACAATACGCTGGATGCCTCCGGCTTCGGCAACCACGCGAGTTCCACCGCTGTCACTCCGGCGACCGATCGCTTCGGCTTCGGCTACAGCGCCTACGACTTCAACGGTATGAACTCCAGCGTTACCGCCGACAATTCCGCACAGCTGAATTCGGATTTCACCAGCATCAGCTTCTGGGTGAAAGTTGATGAACTGCCCGCCCAGGGCGAATACTACCTGCTGTCGCACGGCGGCTGGCAGGAACGATGGAAAATATCGCTGCCCGGCCACGGCAAGCCCGTCTTTACGACCAACAGCAGTTCCGGCATCTCCGATATGGACTCCGGCGACGGCAATGAGCTGCAGCCCGGCGTATGGAGCCACGTGGTCATGACCCACGACGGCGCCGAAGACCGCATCTACATCGACGGCGCCCTGACCAACTCCAAAGCGGTAGCCGGTGAACTCAACGCCACCGTCCACCCCTTCGGCATCGGCTATAACCCGATCGACAACGCCAACTACTTCAACGGCGCCCTCGATGAGGTGCAGCTCTACAACTATGCCCTCAGCGAACAGGAGGTGAGCGACCTGTACAACACCCAGTCTACCTCCGGCGCACCGGCTACCGATCTGGTGGCGGCTTATCCCTTCAGCGGCAACGCCAACGACATCAGCCAGTTTGAAAACCACGCCTGGGTGGGCGGCGCCGAATTGACGGCCGACCGCTTTGGCTTCGGGGCCAATGCTTATCTCTTCAATACGGAAGATTCCCTGCTCGCCGCCAACTCACCGGCGTTGAACTCCGACTACGCCACGGTCAGCTTTTGGGTAAATGTCAATACCCTGCCTGCCCAAGGCGAAGCCTACCTGCTCTCCAACGGCGGCTGGCAGGAGCGCTGGAAAATATCCCTGCCCGGCCACGGCAAGCCCGTCTTCACCACCAACAGCAGCTCCGGCATCTCCGATATGGATTCCGGCGACGGCAACGAGTTGCAGCCCGGCGTGTGGAGCCACGTGGTCATGACCCACGACGGCGCCGAGGACCGCATTTATATCGATGGCGCCCTGGCCAACTCCAAAGCGGTAAGCGGTGAGCTCAACGCTACCACTTACCCGCTGGGCATCGGCAACAACCCTATCGATGGGGGCAACTACTTCGACGGCACCCTTGACGATATCCTGATCTACAGCCGCACCCTCAGCGAGCAGGAAGTCGCTGACCTTTACAACGCTCAGAACATGGCTCCGGCCATCGACCAGGAGCTGGTCGCCGATTATCCCTTCAGCGGCAACGCCAATGATGTGACGCCCTTTACTAACAACGCCGAAGTACGCGGCCCCCAACTGGCGGACGATCGCTTTGATCGGGCCAATATGGCTTACGTCTTCGACGGAACAAATGATGAAATCTCGGCCGCCAATTCGCCGCAGCTGAACTCCGACTTCACTACCGTCAGTTTCTGGGTGAAGCTCGATGCGCTGCCCGCCCAGGGTGAGTACTACCTGCTGTCGCACGGCGGCTGGCAAGAGCGCTGGAAAATCTCCCTGCCCAGCCATGGCAAACCCGTCTGGACCACCAACAGCAGCTCCGGCATCTCCGATATGGATTCCGGTGACGGCAACGAAATTCCGGTGGATACCTGGACCCATGTGGCCATGACCCACGACGGCACTGACGACAAGATTTACATCAACGGCGCTCCGGTCGCGGAAAAAGCAGTGACCGGCGAACTCAACAGTACGGCCAATCCGTTGGGTATGGGCTATAACCCCATCGACGGAGGGTCTTTCCTGGACGGCGCCCTCGACGAGGTGCAGATCTACAACCGCGCGCTGAGCGACCAGGAAATCGCCGACCTGTACGCCGCCCAGTCGCAGGCCCCTGATGAGGACGACGCCACCGCACCGACCGCGCCGCTCAACCTGTCGGCGGTGGTCAACTTCAACAACGTGGAGCTCAGCTGGCAGCCATCGACCGATAACGTAGGCGTGGTCGCTTACAATGTATTCCAGGACAGCGTGAAGATTGCCACTACCGAAAACACGACCCTGTCGCTGCTCGAGCTGGCCCCGCTGACCGAATTCCTCTTCGGCGTCACCGCTGTCGACGCTGCCGGCAACGAATCGTCCATGACGACCCTGACGGTGATGACCGACGAAGAGGCTACACCTGACGTCACACCGCCCACCATGCCCGGCAACCTGCAGGCGGACGCCGGCTCGAGCTCCGTCGTCCTTTCCTGGGAGCCCTCCACCGACGACCGCCGCGTGGCCGGCTACGTGGTGCTGATCGACGGCGTCTTCTTCGACAGCCTGGGCGGCAACGCTACCTCCGTCTTCATCGGCGGGCTGGAATCCGAAACGCTCTACTCCTTCGAAGTCTACGCCTTTGACGGCGCGGGTAACGATTCCGAAATCGCAATCATTACCGTCGAGACCGAACAAGAACTCGATACCGGCGAGCCGGGATTGGTAGCCTGGTATCCTTTTGAAGGAGATGCCAACGACGCCACACCGTATAATAACCACGGCGCCATTGGTGGAGACCCCGTCTTTGAAATGGTAGAAGATCGCATACAGGGCGGCGGCATGGCCATCAAGTTCGACGGCGATCAGGATTCCGTCCTGGCGCCCAATGCCGTTCAGCTGATCTCCGATTTCACCACGGTCAGTTTCTGGATCCGGGTCGACGGCCGCAATCTCAGCGATGCGGAAGCCTACATCCTCGACTTCGGCCACTGGAGCCAGCGCTGGAAGATCTCCCTGCCCCAGCACCTGAAGATCGTCTGGACCACCAACAGCAAGAACGATCAGTTTGACAACTTCATTTCCGATATGGATTCCGGCGACGGCAACGAGCTGGTCGAAGGCTTCTGGTGGTACGTCACCATGGTCCACGACGGCGAGGACGACATCATCTATGTAGACGGCGTGGAAGTCAACCGCGTACCGGCGCCCGGTACGCTCAACAGCACCGACCGGCCACTGGGCATGGGTAATAACCCCATTGACGGCGGGCAGTACTTCAACGGCGCCCTTGACGAGGTCAAGATTTACAATAAGGCGCTTACCGCCGAGGAGGTAGCCAACCTGTACGATACCGGCACCACCGGCTTTGAGGACAACCTCAGCGCCGAACTGCGCCAGTCGATCAAAGCAGCTTACCCCATCCCGGCGACCGATGAGCTGATCATCGAGCATACGCTCGACAACCGGCAGCCCATGCTGCTGCGCGTCTTTGATCTCAGCGGCCGCCAGGTGGACGCCATACAGTATGATCGTTACGAACTGCCGGAAGCCCAGCTGAAGATCGATGTCAGCAACTACAGCCCGGGCGCTTACTTCCTCAATTTCATTCAGGGAGGAGAAAGCCTCGGCGCACTGAAGTTCTTTAAGCAGTAGGACTGGTACTTCGGGTACCAAATGCCTGACAATTTTCGCCGCCTCTTTTGGCGGTATCCTGTGTTGATTGTCACTTCTTCTGTTTTTCTGTTCTGCGGTTCTGTGTTTAAAAGTTCAAAGGAGAACCGTAGAACAGATAAACAGAGGAATATCGAACAGTAGAAGTGCCCAAAATCCGTCAATCCCGGCTCGTTACCGGGAAAAAAGAATTAATTTTTTCCAGATGCAATTACTCTGAGATGACGAGGGGACTTGGAAACTGGGAGAGCGATATCCCCGGATAACATATTCCTTGTCCCCTCCCTCTCAGTCTTCATTTCTTTTGTTCAGGGTGAAGAGCACCCCATTTTTCCTATTCTACTTTCTCACTTAAATAAACCTGCGATAACTCAAAGGAACAACTCATCCAAAAACGGCAAATCATGGCAGTTCTGGCTGAAAGGTTCGAGCAGAACCCGCTGATCACAGCCCGGGACCTGCGGCCGAGCCGGGAAGGTTTGGTGATTGAAGGCGTTTTGAACCCAGGCGTTTTTACCTTTGACGGAAAAGCCTGGCTGCTGTTGCGCGTAGCCGAAAGACCGGAACAGCGAGCAGGTATCGTTTCCTTCCCCCGAATAAAAAAAAGCGGTGACCTTGAGGTAATGGAGTTCCGGAGGAACGATCCGGCCATTGATCTTTCTGACGCACGGTACGTGAAATACAACGGAAGAACGTATCTTTCCACGATATCGCATTTGCGACTCGTTTGCAGTGACGACGGCATCCACTTCTACGAGCCGGGCGACCGTTCGCCGTTCTTGTTTGGAGAGGGCGAGCTGGAGGCCTTTGGTATCGAGGACTGTCGCGTCACCTTTCTGGAGGGGGCATATTATTTGACCTATACCCAGGTGTCGCAGAGCGGGGTCGGCGTAGGATTGATGTGCACGGAAGACTGGCAGACTTTTTCCCGTAAGGGGATGATACTCCCGCCGCACAATAAGGACTGCGCCTTGTTCGGGGAGAAAATTAATGGAAAATACTACTGTCTGCACCGCCCCTCGGGTCTTGATCTCGGCGGTCATTTCATTTGGATCGCCGCCTCTACCGACCTGATCCACTGGGGCGGATACCGGTGCATTATGTATTCCCGGGAACACTGCTGGGACGGCGCGCGCATCGGGGCGGGGGCTTCGCCTATCCGTACTGAAGCGGGTTGGCTGCAAATATACCACGGCGCCGACCGGGACAATCGCTATTGCCTGGGCGCTGTGCTGCTGGACCTCGAGGACCCCACCCGGGTGCTGGCCCGAACGTTGGAGCCCATCCTGACGCCGGAAGCTGAATACGAACGAAACGGCTTTTTCGGTAATGTGGTTTTCAGTAACGGCCATCTTATCCGGGGTGATGAGCTGACGATTTACTACGGCGCCTCCGATACCGTAATCTGTGGGGTGCGTTTTTCGATAGCTGAAATTCTAACCGAGCTGAAAGGTTGCTGATAACAGTCTTTTGCTGACCTGACAAGGAATTCACCACCGGGAGGGCTGCGCTAAGGCAGCGTGCTCTGCGATCCCTGCCCTGAATAAAACCGAATGGAGCTACGGAGTCTGTCGTAATTCGATAAGTTGAAGAGTAGAATGGTTGATGTTGAAGGTCAACTAAGCTAAAGTGGTAGGAATTGATGCCTTATGCTGAATAAGATAAGACGAGAGATTGAGTTTTTCCGGTCGCATCCGCGGGGCATGCGCATCCTGTTGCTGACCAACCTGCTCTACGCGCTGGTGCTGCCGATCATCGAGCTGTTCATCGGAGCGTACATCATGCGCAATTCCGCGCAGGTCAGTCTGGTCGTCGTCTTTCAGCTGGCGCTGTATACCGGTATTCCCCTCACCTTTTTGATCAACGGCTATCTGCTCAACCGTGTAGCTATCGCGCGTCTGTACTCTTTCGGGATGCTGCTGAGCGGGATTTCCATGACGGTTATGATGCTGCTCGGCGAACTCAGCGCCGCCGGCGTCTTTGCCGCGGGGCTGATCATGGGCCTTTCCTACGGTTTCTTCTGGGCCAACCGCGACTTCCTGGCGCTGGAAACCACCAATGACGGCAACCGCAACTATTACTTCGGTCTTGAGACCTTCTTTTACACCATCACCTTTATCCTGGTGCCTTTTTTCGCCGGCGTCTTTATCGCAACCACGGAGCGGCAGGGCTGGTTCGGCGATCAGGTGAATGTGGCTTATTACCTGCTGACAGGCCTGGTTTTTTTACTGACCATACTGGCCTCGGTACTTGTGCACCGGGGCAATTTCTCTAATCCCCGCAAAGCCCCCTTTGTCTTCTTTCGCTTTAACAAACTGTGGAATAAGATGCTGAAACTCGCGGCGCTAAAGGGAGTGGCGCAGGGCTATATTGTCACCGCACCGGTCATGCTGATTATGAAGCTGGTGGGGGAGGAGGGGGAGCTCGGTGTGATACAGTCGGCGGGGGCATTCCTATCAGCCATATTACTCTACCTGCTCGGCCGCGCCGCCCAACCCGGTCACCGGCTAGCGATCTTCACCGCCGGCTTGTCCATTTTTGCACTGGGAGCACTATTCAACGCTGCGCTGTACTCCTCCTTCGGCGTTATCCTGTTCGTGTTGTGCCTGATCTTTGCCCGTCCGCTGCTGGACGTGGCGTACTTCCCCATCCAGCTCAAGGTCATCGATATCGTCGCCGCCCGGGAACGGCGCAACCAGTTTGCTTACATTTTCAATCACGAGCTGGGCCTGTACGCGGGGCGCCTTTTCGGCTGCGGGCTGTTCATTCTGCTGGCTTACTATGCGAGCGATGAGCTGGCGCTGCGTTACGCGCTGGCGGTCATCGCGCTTATCCAGTTATTGTCGGTCTTTGTGGCAAAATCCATCCTCCGCGATACCCGGCAGGATGAGGAAATGGCAGAAAAACAGGAGGCGGCGCTGCTGGAGGCGCCGTGAACCGGGGAGGATTGATTAAAAAAACTTCCTGTTGTAGTCCAAACCAGGAGGCGCTTTCCCAGCGCCTCCTGGTGGGGCCTTCATTCCAACCGAAGCTCCATTCGATGTAAATGGAAGTGGTGCAGGTTCTGCACTTCTTCGTTGAGTTCGGCCAGCAGGGCGGCGTCACAGGTGTCTGCTGTGCGGATCATGAGTTTCTTTTTATTGTAAAGGAACTCTTGAGCCACAATTTACCTACCCGAAGACCCGCGGTTCCTTCTCCGCCACCAGACTAGCCGCCAGCGTAACGGCATTGATATCCCGGTGGCCGGTCCAGGTTGAGGCACTTCGGTTTTTGGATTCCAGCCAGAAGTCTTCGATTTCAGTGGTGAGGGAGAGCAGCGGCTTCAGCGCTTCCAGGTTCAGGTTGGTTCCCTTCGGCGATTGCTCGATGCCGTACAGGGCGCGGATGCCCAGCGTGAGCCCGCATTCGCGGAAGGGAAGTCGCCGTTCGGCGGGCAGATCCTTGTTGTGTTGTGGTGCAAAGATTTGCAGGCTGCGCCGGCTGTCGGCCCACAGCTTTTCGGGGTCGGCAGGTTCCGGCAGCGTAGCGCCTTCGCTTTCCAGCAAGGCCGTTCTGAGCGTATTGAGCAGCAGTCCGCCGATACCCAGTGCATCGGTGGTTGCCCAGTCCTGCCCGGCGCACATGGTGCGGAATGCTTTCATCAGAGGACGGAGCCCTTCCTCTTTGGAGGGGACTGCGTATAGCGCACTGAGGGTGCAGACCAGCCCTTCCAGCGGATCGTGCGCCCCCATGCTGGGCACGAGGGGGCGGGACAGGTCGGTGCTCATTTTCCAGTACATACGCTTCTCGCCCCCGCTCTCATAGATAAAGTTTTTCGTAGCCAACATTAATTCGGCGGCCCAGTGAGCGTATTGATCTTTACCGGTTTCTTCCGCTGCCTGCAGCAGCGCATTACACCAGCGGGTGAGGTAGTGGAAGTACTGCCCGTCGCGCTCCCATTCGAGTTGCGCATCCATCGCTTGCTCTTCCTTCCGCTCGGTTAGTTCCTTGCCTATGCGCAGGCCGCCGGCGGTGGGATGCTTGCGGGCTTCTTCCTCCGGCAATCCGCTGATCCAGCCCTCGCGTTCGTCCTTTGGGTGAAAGCGGCCCAGGGTCTCGTGCACCTGGTCGATCAACTTCAAAGACAGTTCGTGGTAGGCCTTCTCGTCCAGCGCCCGGGCCAGGCCGAAGCAGGTTTGCACGGCGAAGGCGTCGGTCCACAAGTAGCGGCGCTGTGGATCGCCGCCTTTTCCGGTTAGGCCGGTGCGTTCGGCGAAATCGTCGATGAATTGACGGGCGTGGCGGAGGCGGTTTTTAGTAGAGTCGGGCATGGAAAGTGGTTTTCTATTCAAGTCTTCGGAACAGGGGTTTGTTTACAGAGGTACAATGTAGCTGTCAATCAGAAAAGCGACTGTTCCGGAAGGAGAGCAGCAGGGCGCCCGTGGATGGAAAAAGAGATGCTGTTTTTTGTGGGATTGCGGTGTTTGATGTAATTTAACAAGGTGTACCGAGAATGCGAAACTCGGGCATTAAATCATATTTTGAAGATTTTAAAGTAATCCAGGGTTTTAATATCAAAAATTTTAGAAACATAGGCTGGAACTAACATTAGCTCCCTGTCCATGCTAAACGTCGCACGGTAGTTAGCCCAGCCTATTGAACTCCATACAGAAGAAAGCCAACCATCCAAAAACAAAGGTTTGCTGTCGCAGAAATTACGTTACCCAATCAACCGAAATACACCGGGTTTTTTCACTGTAGTACAGCGAGTCTTTATATCTTACGACCAAATTAATTTGGTTTAAAAATGAACCGAATTAAAGAAAAAGGAATTACGCGGACTTGGCTTGCTCAACAAATGAATAAGAGCTATACTACAATAAACGAGTATGCTCGAAACGTCCGGCAACCAAGCCTGGAAGATTAAACCGAATTACAAAAATCTTGGACGTCAATGCTAAAGAATTCTTGAAAGAGTTGGGATTAAAAACAATATGAAAAAGAGCCAAGGCTTAGTTCAAGTACATTGTAATCCTTCCCGATGCTGACGATTGGAACAGGTGGTTCCCGCAGGCGCAAAGAGCTTTCTCGCCAAGGCGCCTGTCAGGTGCTCTCTTAAAAAATTCTATTCAGGAATTATGATCATCGGAGGATGAATATCCTGCAAGCAGGTATCCGGAGACAAGCCGTAAACCGCTTTCCAGGCGCCGTCATCCCACAGACACAGAAGAAGTGAACCACGCCGGTAAAATTCATACTCGTCGTCTTCTTCCAGATCTTCTTCCACCAACCGGAGCAAGGCTTTATTATCACTTTTCCATAGTAGTTCGGCCTCGACCGGCGCCCAACCGCCAAACCATTCGCCGGATGAAAGTGCTCTTACGTAAGCTTTCATGTCATTTAAAGTTTGAAGGTGCTATTTGCCAAA
>Ga0102943_1000570_pt1 | contig 24832 bp, 7 predicted proteins | sample SalPonC_black_MG_FD_78174 | JGI IMG/M metagenome (GOLD analysis project Ga0102943, IMG submission 78174) | Salt pond soil microbial communities from South San Francisco under conditions of wetland restoration - Salt Pond MetaG... | ecosystem: Environmental > Aquatic > Marine > Intertidal zone >...
ATTTTTGTCCATATGTTGTCGTCAATATTCCACCCAACGGGACTTCTTGCCAAGTCCTCATTTTTCTTAGCTGTGATGGAATTCACCATAAAATTCAGTGGGTATTCATCCATAACATATTCATTGAATTGACAATAATCCATAACATGCTTTCTGACATACTTTGGATTAGTGGCGTTCCTATTCACGTTTACTTCTAACATCATCAAATGGTCAAATATGAATCGGAGCCTGTATTCATTGGCTAATACCAAACAAATCATATTTACCAACCCCTGATAACCAGGCATGAATGGAGAGAGATCTGAATTCATTTGGATGGTCGCCCCTTCGTAAGTTCTCTTGTAATTATATGTGGTGGAATCCAAGAATACTAAAAACCAATGACCTGGGCCATTCACATTAGTTGTTGCTTTCAACACCTCGCCTGATGCATACTTAAAACAAAGCATGCACCTAACCTTGCACAAGGGTTTGTTGGTGGTTTTTTCTTTGAGGTCGTATAGCTTCACTTCAATGATCGAGGGCTTTGGTTTCAAATTAGCATTATCCTTTTTTGGTTGTTTTAAGTTCACAGTTAAAGTCACCTTTCTACCTTCATTAAAGGAGTTGGCCCAATATTTCATCCAAGTATCATCGCTACCCTGGCGAGATTTATTCACCTCACTCCTCCCCTTTGGTGTCAAGAAATATTCCAATAATGAGCGCAATCTCTTGGATTCAAGCATTTGTTTTTGTAATATCTCCTTTAGATTCCCAGTGATGGTAGAATAATTGGCACTAATTTCTTCCTCCTCTATTTCGACATTTGGTGGCATATCTTTAGATATGTTTACATTACCAAAAGATACCAAATTAAATATGGAAGTCTCCCTGAATGTCTTCTCCGTAAGATATTTCAAAGATTTTAACTTCTCACTACTATTCAACAATTTTCTATTGTCTTCGATTGTGTTTGAACCAGCTTCTTTCTTTTTCCTAGGATACTTTGTCACCATGTTGTATAAAACTAAAGTCACCATACTTTCGGTGTGGTTGTGTTGTATAGAGAACAAGGAACTTTGCCCGTAGACCAAGTCATTGTACTGATCAATTACCACTGAGAAATTGTTGTATATTTTGAAAAGATCTGACACAACTCCAAGCAAGGTCATATCATAATCAGATTTCGTCAATGAGTCACAAGACATTATTTTATGACCTTTATACCTACCTTCCAACCAACTGTTTGCAGTGACATAAAAGGGATCCATTTCAACGTCCTTGGTATATGCCTGGTAAATAGTCGATGGATCACTTCCTTTGCCATCAGCAAAATACTTTTCAAATGATTCAATTAATAAGTTACTAGGTCCATTGAGAAGTCTCTCTTCTATATTATAATAAGCGGGTAACCAATCCAAAGAATCATCTGTTTGGTTGAGTGAATATAACTTAGGATTTTCAAAAGATGCTAACGTGTTTTGGCCGTAGGGTGTGAGGAATTTTTCGGGTAACTTGCCCACATTAGGAAATACTAATCCTCTGTTTATATCATTTAATATGAGAAAAGCTCTCAATAAATCCATGATATTGTAGCTACCCGCAGCTTTTATATTATAGTTTGATTGATAGACTGTATTTAAGCCATGTGCACTTAATTCATGAAAGCAAAATCCGAGCATTTTGTAACTTCTTCTACTAGCAGTCTTCCAATAATCGCTCATTTTTTGGCTTCTGTAGGACAAAAACATGTTAAATTCCGACTCTCCGTCCTCACCTTTAAAAACATCCAACAACTGGCTTCTCAACAACAACAAATTTTTCCTCAATTTGGCCATTTTCTGATAAAATACCCACATTATGTTCTTAAAGTCTTTTTCCATGGGGGTTCCATCTCCCCCGGACCTTTGTAAATCTTCAAAATGCATAATTTCGTTGTTTCTAAACAAATAGAGATCATAAAATCCATTAAAAACTGACATTATACTTGTAAAAACAGAATCAAACACATCATTGGCTTCACTAAGTACAACATCAGTTGTATAAGTCATGTCTATATCGTCTACGAGATCTGGTTTTGGTCGAACTGTCCTTGGTGTATCATCTTGTTTACGTAGCCTCTTTTTTTCTAGATTACTCCCCTTCTTATTTCCAAATATATCCTTGAGTGCAATTAAATCATTAGATTTGAGCATTGGCTCATATACACCTTCTATTGTTTTTCTAAGCTGATCATCTAACTTTAGAGTTGTCAATACTTTTTGTACACTTTTGATATAGCTTTCATATGAAGTCAAATTCTCTAAATTATCAATTGCAGTGTTTTCTAATTTTTCTAAGAATGTCGCTTTTTGTATGAGCTCCGTACTTTTAAGGTTTGCAAAATTAGTTTGTATTTTAATGATATAGTCCTTAATCGAGTCTTTTAATTCATCCTCCCAAGTCCTTTTAGTTTCCACTCGGGGGGTTTCGAATATTTCTGGAGGTGGTTCTGGTGATTCAAAGTCTTCACTCATTTCTGCTACATTGGGTATTTCCACATCACTTTCTGATACTTTGGTTGCACTTAAATTACTTTCACTGGTCTCAAGCAAATTCCAATTGAAGGGAAAATTACAAACCGGTATACTTCGTAGGATCCCATTGAATTCTATTTGCCGCTTCTTATCATCTATATTTTTCAAATAGACCCAATACTCAAAATCCTCACCACTGTTGAATTTAATTTTAAATGACTTCAAAGATTCAAATTTTTCTATATTGTATAAAAACCTTGTACTTTCTGGAGGAGTGTCAATCAGTGATACATTTTTTACACTTCCTTTTCGTAATGTGCCCAACTCAAAAATAAGAGCCTTTGAGGTAGATAGTCCATCATTTGATATAGTTGGTGAATGTTTAGTACTCCAGTACGCTTGACAACCATATTTTTTAAAGTAGAACCCATCATATTTTTTTAGAACATTGTTAAAAACCAAAGCCAAATATTGATAGTCGGTTTGATGTATTTTATAATTTTTGATTAGCATATCCACTAGGAAATCTCGATAATCGGCCACCCGGACGCCTTCATTTTGGGCCCACCAAAAGTCCACATGAGGTTTAAATATAGCGTTGAGGCTATCCATCGAATCCAAGGACTCACGAATCAAAGTAAAGTATTCGAAAATCCAATAAATTATTGTAAGCGTGTCTTGTTCTCTATTTACTTTGATAAGGCCAATTTTCGATTCAAGGGCATTTATTGTCGACGCTTGGGGTTCAAATGACTCTGTTATAAAATCTAGATTTAAGAGGTCTCCTACAAGAGAAACTTGTGAAAAACGAGGATTGAACTTAGTAGATCTATCCATAGGTATCTCATTGTTGAATAAATAACTCAACGCAGTATGTGGACTTCTGAATGTCAGATTGTCGTCATAGATTGTCCATTCAGGTTCTAATCTCTGATTCTCTTCATCCCCCCAGTTCAATTTAATCCCCTTGTGGGAATTTACGCGCCACGTTGCATAGTAAAATGTTGGATATCTCCCATTTGGATTTACATTTTCTTGAATTGTAAACATATAAAATTTATCTGTTGTTAATCCCACCTTCGCTGGGACATTGAGACTTTGTTGATTGGTTGGTGGTTGTTGGGTGGGTTGGTTTTCATAACTCACTCCACCACGGTATTGGACACCACTGGTTGATGTACTAGATGAAATTGCTTTCAAAGCCCCAAGTATCATAAAAACGTCCCTCTCTTCCATTGCATTGCTTTTTATAATCTTTGCTTGAGTTGAAGTTTCAGTCACGCTTGGAGTGGCCCGAAGATAATTAACGACATCTATCAAAGTCGGGTCACTATTAATTGATGATTTAAACTTAGCAATTTTTTGTTCAAATTCACCTGATAGTGAATTTTTATTTTTATTATAGGCTTCTATTAATTCCATTACATTCACATCTCTGTAATTAAACCAGAGTTCAATCCGTACGTACACCCACGCTTCATTCCAATCAAAGTATTCATTAGAAGAATCTATTATAATTCGGTTCTTTGAGTCGCTATGATATCCCGATATTTCGTCTATTGGTAATTTAAATGTACCGTCATCAATGAATACCAGACCTTTCAGCGTAAAATTTTTAATTAGCGGATATATCTTAGATATTGATATAATCATACTATCTACTGCATTTTTTTGGAGATTAGGAGCATAATAATAAACGGTGGTATTTTGGTTCGACACTTCGTCCAAAAACTGTTGGAAACCTGGCCGTATAAAACAAACTCCACCAACTGTTTTATAATTATATTCATAACCAACGACTCTTGACACTTGATACTCGTATGTAATCGGATTTAGTCCAAAAAAGGTTTTTATGTCTTCCGAGAGTTCGATTAGTTTCTTTTTATCATTTTCGCTTTCATAGGTTTTTTCAAAAATTCTGAGCACCACATCATGTAAATTAAAAACGACGACTCTTTCTTTTCCGGGCAATACATTCAATTGATATTCACTTTGTGATGGACTGTCAGATGCATCATTCGATTGATTAAATATGTCCGTCCAATCGCCGAACGAGTTCGACTGACTATCGGAATCCAGTCTAAATACACCACCCGGTGTCTCGGACCATCCTAGTGGATCCATTTAATATTTACTGATAGATGGTAAAATGATAATGTTCTAACAGATAATGAAACTAATGCTAGCATTGAAGTTTCATTATAAAGTTCCATTTATTTTTATTCCTAATCATTATTTAATAGTGTCAAAAAATGAATTACATTTTTTTTAAAAATGCGCCCATTGCTTAAAATGATAGCATTTTTACATTTTTTTTTAATTAGATTACATTAATAACGTTCTATATTTAAATATAAAGTCATTAGGTGCAACCCAGTGCCCAAGAGAGCTAAGCTTCTTTTAATAAAGCTCATTTAAGTTATCAAAAGTATGCAAATTTATAACTCGACTGCGTGTTTGTTGACGTTCTTGATGTTAGTAGGGATGATTGATGGCATCTTTTCACCCAGTGGTGAAACAAATCTAAAGGTAAAACCAAGCAGGGACGTTTCCTATGGGGACACGTGTCATAATGGAGAAAAATCAGTACATGGTGTGGAAAATTACATGGGAGACTTTAATTATAGACTTAAATTGACGTGGGATGAAGCAGATGCCAATAGAGACGTTTTAACCAATCATTTTTTTCCAAAAATCTCACTGGTTGGCAATATATACTATCGAAACTCCAAAAATCTTGGGTATGATTGTGGTTTTTACGGACAGGTGGATGATTTTCTTTCTTACACCAATTACTTTTATACTCTATTGATTCCTGAGGTGTATGCTAATAAGAGTAAAATGAGTAAAGACCCGTGGCAGACTAGGTTCTTTAGATATGGTCACGTGGCTAATGTGACCTATGTTTCAAGCAGAGAGAAAAACAAAAAGATCATCCCACACTCTATTTACTTTAATTTTGAAAGTGAGAATTTGTTGAATTATATACCTTCGATCTACCAGCTAAATAAACCAGCCGAGCTCTTAGATTACAATGATTTCAGAATCATGGTTTTGGGTAAAACCACCATATTGAACGAACGCCAAGGTGATCTCAATTTAGGTCACGGACCTTCGGTGGGTGGTGAATTTTACAGAGCCTCCTTAATTGGACCCTGGTTTTCAGTTGGCGATGACAGAGATAATATACCTTGTGAAGATCCATTGTTTGAATTAGTACCTAAAAATGCTCACCCCAGTGGTATGTGTGATCACCTGAGAACATTTAAAATAAAGCTATCAGATCACTTTAACCAACAAGAATTAACCTATTTGAAACATGGTGTGGATCAAAAGACATTTTATGAATTTACAAAAAGAGGAGATGGTGTAAGCACCGAGAGGTATATTGAATCCGAGGAAATAAGCAAATGTACGCAATTATACCAATATTGGAGACATTCTAAAATACAATGCATGTGTCGCCAAATATCTGAAAGAAGTGACCAACACATGGAATTGAGCTGTTTTCGAGACAATGATAAGGATTATTATTTAAACAACGGCTATATAACCCCCGGGAGTGTTTTCAATGGATATTCATACGATTGTTATTGCAGAAAAAGCCAAGAAAAGGTCAAAATAATACAAAATAACAATCTAATGCCCGAACCAGAACCAAAGCCCGAACCAGAACCAGAACCAGAGCCAGAACCAGAACCAGAACCAGAACCAGAGCCAATACCAGAGTCAGTGCCAGAGCCAGTGTCAGAACCAAAAAAGGATCGTGGAAATGAATTAAAAAGTAGTATTTTACAATCAATGGATGAATTGGAAATATTAGGATACGAAGTACCTGATTTAACACCGTTTTGTGGACTCACGTTCTACAATGAGATATATGGCGACGATGAAATTTGTTTGTGTAGTAGGGATGTTAATTCAGTAAACAGTTACTCAATGTATTGTACAAACTTGGAAAAGGTCAAAAATGACATTGATTCGAAATTGAGTTATTTTATGGGGGCTATAGTTAATGAAGATCATTACCTGGATTGCGTTTGTAATGTGAGAGCCTTTAAAGAATTAAAGACTGGTGATTTAAGTGAATTAAAAAGTGGTATTTTAGATACCATGGATAGACTGGAGATATTAGGATACCAAGTACCTGATTTAACCCCACTTTGTGGACTCATGTTCTACAATGAGATATACGGTAAAGATGAGATTTGTTTGTGTAGTAGAGACTTTGGTTTAGTAAACAGTTACTCAATGTATTGTACAGACTTGGGACAGGTCAAAAATGACATTGATTCGAAATTGAGCTATCTTATGGGAACCATGGTTGATGAGGAACATTACCTGGATTGTGTCTGTAATGTAAGAGCCTTTAAAGAAATGAAGAATCCTACTTTAGGAAAGCCTGTGGAAAATGGGACCTCAGTGCAACCGGATATACCAAACGAAGCAAATGACGGTGGCGTGAACAAATCCTCTGGTCAATTGATAATATTAGATCACAATGAGTATTTTAAAATAAAGCCCTTTGTGGAAAACCAGACCTTACCTGGTATCCAAAATTACGACCAATGTCACGCTATATATGAGAACGAAACTAAAGACCAATGTCATTGTCTAGTCTATGATGGCATTGATGAAATTGAAGTATATTGCAAAGAGAATGGGAAATTAATGAGGAATATCACATATGTAAACAAAAACAAGGAAGTGGTGAGAGACTGGTTTTACCCAGGTGAAAAATACGAGGGGGTTTTTTACAATTGCCTCTGTGAAAAACAAAACTATGCCACATGTAATCTCTTTGAGTGGAAGAATCCGGATGTTTGTGGAATATTATCAATAGCAGTCATGGTATTTTTAATCTTGCTGACCTTGGTAATGTATTGTACAGGTTGTTTAAGTTGTGCAAAAAAACTGAAGGATGCTGTAAAAAATTGTTGGGGACGGCTGTGCTGTACTTGTTGTTGTTGTTGGTGCTGTAATTGTCGCCGAAAGCGTTTGGACGTGGAATTAAATGAAGTGAATTCAATGTCTAATGAGACTTATGATGGCGATAATTTCATTGAACTTGAGTCAGTAGGGAATTCAAATGGTGGTAAATTTGGCACAACTCGTACTAAAAGTCAATCAATGAAAAGTGGTTTTGCATACCACACTACATCATCAACTGATGGTATTACATCACAAAAGCCGAAATCTGATGATTATCTAAACTTTTTTGATAAATCTGATACGTTCGGTGGCGAGGACAGTGGTTCTGTAAATAGGAAAATGAAATAAATCAAGTCTTGGTCAATTAAATAAATAAAAATAACATGGAGCACGTGTTACTTATTTGTGTTTTTATTTGTAAAAAAATCAAACCAGTTTAAATTTTAATCATTGGTAATAACTCGTAAGTGTAACTTTAGTAATAGTTTTGAAAAATGCCAGATGATAATATACCTTTTACTTTCTCGACCACCGGTAGTTATGATAATGTAGATTGGCATTCTTATGTAAGATTTTTAGTGGCCATGTTGTTTATCGTAGGTGGATTTATAGTGGCCATGTTGTATAAAACCTTTTCTGAATGGTTTTTGAGAGATTTGACTGGAATTCAAATATGGCTCAGTGATGAAGAATTGAATAGGCGTTTGAATTTACAAGAATTGGTGGAACATAATACATTTGGCAGTCACGGGCACCCTAAATTTAACGAATTGGGTACCATATATGATTATTCTAAAAAGCATTCATTTGATAATGATGTTGTAGAAACCTATGACGATGTTTCTATTAATGTCTTTGACGATCGCGAAAGATATATTAATGACGAAGGTCCTCGGACAAATATTCACCGACACAACCCTCATTGTGAAAACAATAAACCAAAATGGAAAAATTCCTTTATTAAAAAAAGATCATTGTTGAATAGATCGAGAGGTAGTTTATTGGATTTCTTAACTGCACTCTCATGGACAGGCATCATCGTAATATCCTGGATATCTGCGTTTTTCACCTTAAATGTAAAAATAGAATCATTAGTCGCTGGCGTGGGGTTTGCTAGTTTTCTAGCACTAAGTCACACGAGTGATATATTTAAAGGTTTTATAAACTATTTGATGATACTGGGTACTGGGACTTTTGAAAGAGGTGATATAGTCGAAATATCAGCCAGTGTGGGTAGTTTTGGCGGAAGCGTGACCGGTGTTGTTGTGGAAGTAATACCCGGCTCTTTGGTACTGTATTGCAATAAACCATATAGGGCCTTGAATGTTCATTCAGTAAAAATAGAGGCTGAGAAATATTTAAAAGAATTCCAACCCAAAGAAAATTACAAAATAGGTGGAGACGATCATAGAAGAAAATTAATGGTTAAAAAATGGATAAACGAAGAAAGATATCACGTTTACATCTCTTTGGGTACGGTATTTGATCTCCCAGTTACTTACCACACTGGGTGGAAAACAGTCCAACAAAGAGCCATTTTGAACATATGAATACAATTTATTGTGATTATTATTGCAGACATTGATTGATTGATTGATTGATTGATTGATGGTGTTGATACCATCTTAATTTAATACAATATCATTAAAGTCATTTAACATCTCTATTGACCGTGAACATCGGACGTTGTGAGGAAGGGAGAGTGTTTGCTGATACATTGGTTCAAAGGCACTGGGTGTGTATAATAGGGAGTACACAACGCCATTGAGTTTTGTGCTTATCTTAGTCCTTTGAATATGAATTTCTCTCAAATGTTTGAAGAGGAGTTCTTTTTCCTCCTTTTGGTATGACGTCGAGTGTTTAGTGAGCCAATACTCCACACAATTAAAGAAAAGTTTCCAGTAATAAACCTCTTCTGATCCATGTTGGGCGGATCCCGCCGGAAGTAAATCCCAACTATCTTCGTGCCAAAGGGACATTTTTGTAATTATTTTTTTCATCACAGTATTCATTTCTTGACTGAGTGAAGGGATATCACTTATGGGAGCATTGCTGTTCAGTCCCTTCATTTTCCTCCTTTTTGGAATTGGGGCCATATCTGAACTTTCCACTCGCTTTCTTTTCTCACCTTTGGTTAAATCAATAACCACGTCATTGGGATGGTTAGAATTTACCTCCAAATCTCTATCATATAGCCATTTGAACCTCTTTTCATTCCTCTTTTCCAACTTATACATTTCTTCATCTTCCTCGTCATTCTCGTCAAAAGACTCTTCCACGTAAGTTTCCCATTGAGTTTCTCCATCTGCCATATCATCTTCATAATCCTCTGTTTCTTGAGACTCTTCATCAGAATCTAAGTCAGTCAAGTTATCAAAGTCCACAATGTCTTCATCTGGTTGTTTGCTTACTTTGGGATTGTTGATTGGATCATATTCTGACTCCTCAGAATCTTCACTAAAACTAGAATCACTCGAATAGAACTCGAGTTTGTAGTTTTTACTTCCCTGTCTTGGCGCCTCTCTCAGAGCCCATTTATTTTTCTTTTTTCTATCACTTTTGATTTCATTCTTCTTATTCTTCTTGTTCTCACCTTTAAAGGTCATCAAATCTTCTTTTTTAGTCTCCTTTGGTATTTTTTTTGAAACAAGTTTCCAATGATCGTATATGTTTTTTTCACTATCACTTATGTATTGACAGTCATAACATATGGTTATACCAGGGATAGCACTTTCCACATTAGGTGAAAGTATTGAAATTTCACTTTGGTGCCAGTTTATAAACTTCTTTAACCCATGGAAAGTTCTCGAAAAAGTCTCTATGATTATTTTTGCATCAGCTGCAGTCAATTGCTTATTCACCATCTTTTTTTCCACATCACTGGCGGAAGTTTGCTCCAATTCTTCTATTAACTGACCACATTCCATTGTCAATTCCACCAAGGATTTGAAATTAAATATCTGTGTCGTCAATGTTAATCGAGTAGGGTTGTAGGGATACATTACTCCCCTTTCACCCCTATCCTTTTTCAGATTCAATAATTTGCTACATTTTTCTTCCATCGTTCTTACAAAATTAGAAAAACTGAGCTCTCTTGTCTCGCGGACATCCAATGAAGCCAATGCTTGTGATATTTTTTCTCGATCCACCAACCATTGGTGTTGATGAGCAGATTGTCTATTGAATCTTTTATCCAATCTATTATCATTAGAACAATACCTTTGCATACTGTTTAACAGGGCGTTTTTCAAGATCAATTCCTTGAAGACAATTTCCAGTGCATCTTTAAAGAGCCACTTATCTCCTTTGTTGGTATTTCTTTCTGCCAATGTCATGGATTTCCAAAAAAACCTGAACAGAAAATCACAGCAAATGCCAAATTTGCTACTCAAATATTCCAACTCCAACGAGTTGTATTTTTTCAAGAAATACCCTCCTTGTATTCTTTCAAAGACATCCACAAACAATTGAAAGCTCTTACTTTCCTTCAATACACTTGGTATAAACATGCCTGTTAACTCGCTATACCAACACTCCTTTGATTTCTTACACTTCATCAACATGCCTTTCAAATCTTTTAAAAATGATTCCTTACTTCTCGATTCATTTTTTTCTTTTGTCAAATTCGTCATTCCATTACCTTTTTCCAGCAGCTCATTTTTACTAAATATCTTAAATAAAGGATATTCATATGTCAAACTGGTTGATGTACTGAGCGCCGAATTGGATCCCTTGTCATTCTCTTTGGGATTTTTGGTGACCACTTTGATTTCACGTAAGTTTTCGCCTGGTGTTTTATCCAAATCATTGGTTAAGTCTATACTTGAACCCACCAGCGCTTCAAATTTGATCTTGTCTTTCACGATCAATGTCCCCCTTATCTTGGCGTTTAAAAAAACAGAAACTTGGTTTAAATACTCCTTGTTGGTTGAATGGTTCATTTGAGCTGTTTTTTAAAGAACTGCCTGGTGTCTGGGTTTTATTTTCACTTTTATTTATTTTTTTCTACCAAGAATGCTGATTGGAGCATAATTATAATATTACTGTTATAAAAATATTTTTATTATTGTAGGATTATAATACCATAAATATATAAAATTTAGTATGTACATGTATATGTATATATACGCACCTATTTGTGGTGTATAAAACCTTAATAAATGAAACTCATCTTCATTTTTATTTCTGTCGTTGTTTTGGCGGCAACGGAATCCTTACCAAAAGATTGGTATCAGTACAATTACAATTTGAAAAATACCAGAGCCGTGCCATACTTTAACTTGTCTCCCCGGAATGTTAGACGTGTGTCACACAAATGCGATGTTCTCTTCACCCCTGGTGAAGCTGCTAAAGCTAGACACCAAGCACAACCTATCATCGTGGACGATGTGATGTACATCTCAGGAAATTATGGTCTTTTGAAGGCCATCCGCCTAACTTCTGCCGGTTGTGAAGAAATGTGGTCTTTCGACGTTGGTGTCAATGTGTTTGGCTATGATGGGTCTATACCCGTTCAAGCCAGGATAACACCTGCCTACTATGAAAAAAGAATAAATCCCTCCATTGTAAAGGGTAAAATTATATCCATAGGACCTGGATTCCCACTCACCCTACCATTCTCTGAATGGTTCACTATTCGTACTAAGATTTTTCAAATTGACGCTGAGACTGGTACACTCGATTGGAGCACTGATTTAACCTTATCTGGTTCGGAAAACGTTGAAGAAGCACTCATCTCTTCATGGTCATCACCCACCATCGTTGATGGTGTTGCTTATTTTGGCCTATCTGGCGCCATCAATATATTTCCAACAGCCACTTTGCAATTTTTTCTTGGTGAACAGTTCCCCTATCGTACCAGTGGTTTGATTTTTGCCGTTGACGTGGCTAATGGCGGACAAATCCTATGGAAAAAACCCACTCTACCCCGTAAACCCGCCAACTACAATGGAAAATGGTTCTCTGGTGGTGGTGTCTGGAGCTCTGGACCTAGTGTGATCAATAGAGGACCAACAAGGTCCCCCCTACTCTTGTTTGGGTCTGGTCAATTTTACTCTGTAACCAATGTTACAGAAAACTGCTTAAGCACACCACAAATTAACGCTGCGTTTGGTACAACGTTCAAAGGGGAAACTGGTGCTGGACTCCTTGAATGCTACGACGCAGCTACAGCACACGCCATCTCACAAGGTGCCACACAACCTCTGGCTGCTGGTTCAGCCTTTGCCATAGACGCTAAGACTGGTGACTTTGTTTGGTCACGTAATCTCATTGGTGCTGATACCTGGCTCGTGCCATGTGGCCTTGCACCTGTCGCTGGAAGCCCTGGCTGTGATACACCAGTTCCTGGACCTGATTGGGATGCGGCTAGCGGACAAGCACCAGCGTTGATCAAATTCAGAGGAAAGGAACACGTTTTTACACACACCAAAGGTGGTCTTTTGTACATTCTAGATCCAGAGACTGGTAAAACTATTGAAAAATGGGACATTTGCCACGGCTCCGCTGAAGGTGGTATTCACTTGGGATTCTCCTATGACCCAGTCACTCACAGACTCATTGTTCCATGTGCTGCTGGCGTTAGATATGAAGATTTAAACGCCATTCCCATCTCTGAACCAGTCACTGTGTCTACCTTGGCAGATGGAAACAAGCGATGCCACTCTGGACACTTGAACGCCATAGACTTGGACTCAGAAAAATTGATCTGGCAGGCTGTACCTGCTGGTACCAATGACCCAGCTGCATTCAACGTTTGCCAGAACCCCACTTCGGTAAATTCAGTCGACAGGCGATTCAAGTATAACATTGGCGTCACAAAGACCTTCAAAGATCTGGTTGATCCTAACGTCAAGGTTGTCTACTATGACAACTTCATCAACAACCCCTACCCCATACAAAACGATTACAAATCCTCCATCCATGGTCCAGGCATCATTGGTAACAAATTAGTATTCTGGACCACTGCTGGTGGTAAAGTTTACGTGACTGACACTCGAACTGGTGAATACGTACATGATTTGGACTGTCCAGAAAATGGTGGTGGCCTCATGGGTGCTGGTGTCTTAATTTCTGGCAGAAGAATTATGTTTGGTTGTGGTGATCAATCTGTACCTGGTAACAAGGTCAGAGTGTATGAACATCCTTCAAACTAATATAAATAAATCATTTGTTTTTCTAACCCTAGTGTTTTTTTAAAAGTTATACTGATTGGAGCATAATTATAATACCACTGTTATAAAAATATTTTTCATTATTGTAAGATTATAATACTATATTTTGATTTGAATTTTTATCAATTTTCGTCACGGGTTGCTTATTTAGATTAAATTAACTATGCAAGCATACCTCAAGGATCGCACTTATAATGATGCTTTGAAATTGAGCAAGGGTGGTGTTAAAAAGCTAGTAGTATTTGAAATTGATGGCTTGATATACGCCGGTAACGACCATCATGAGAAAACAAGCAAATGGGCCCAATACCTCGGAGCTAAAGACTATTTGAATTCTGATTATGCGGTGGTTTCATGCAAGTACAAATCTTATGGTCGCAGTAATGCGCAAAAGAATTCTACAGGGTACATGGATGATTGTGAGCGATTGTACACCATTCCTGAGAATAGAGGATTGATCAAAATATCTGGAGAGTTTCCCATACTTCAATCCTATATAGAATATGTGGCTATTTGTGAAGAATATTTCGATAGTAACAGAGAGGAGAGATCGATGCGCCTTTTGAATGTATTGAAAATAGGGTTTAGAAGATGCTTGAGAATGAAAGATTTGAATTACATCTTGAAAGGTGAAAATAATGGAAAAGAATTATTTGATATGGTCTGCATAGCATATGCGGAAATAAAAAGAAAGCACGTAACTGGTTGCAACCAATTGAAACTTGATGACTTCTTCCATTTGCCTCTACTGACTTCCAAACCAACCTTGTCAAAAAAGATACAACAAGTGATGGACTCTTCTGGTTGGAGTTCAGTTAAAAAATACCCAGCCATATACAAAATATTCATACATTTAGCGCCAACCTTGGTTAAAAATATGAATGAAAGTGAGCTAGTGAAACTGAATGACGCCCTTTTACATAAAGGGATGGCTTGGGAGATGTTATCTTTTGATTGTATATTGAAAACTTTTCCATTCTTGGAAGGGTGTATCAAATACACTCTCTGGGTGAATGAAATCAAAGCTAGGTTACTTGTTGAAAATCCCTCGTTTTTTAAAAACAAAATCAATGAGGAGACCAATTTGATCAGGAGTTGGTCAGTAGATGATTTCTTGCTTGAAAGTTCATTCAGAGATCCTCTTTCATACAATTATGCCAAAAATCTGTTGGAAATGATGAGAAGAATGACCCTAGACGAAGTTATACGAGCCATGTCTATGGATAAAAGCACTTCATTGAGACTGGTTGATATGAAGAGAAAGTTAACATTGAATACCAGTGTTTTGAGTACCATCAATGACAGTAATAAGCAGAAGAATATAGAAGCAATAGAATTTCACAATGAAGTGATTTTGACAAAAATGGGTCAAACAGGAGATACTATATTTAAATACAAGGATATAAAAGGAAGTGAAAAGGACTTGAAAGATTTGGAACATCTTGGCATTTTGACATCATTGGGGTATCTAGTTACAAATGAAGATGTGCACAGGAATGGTTGCTTTAAAAATCCTCTGATAAATGACTTTATGAAAAGTTTTACTAGAAAAAATGATGATGGGCAAGATGATGATGCTGAGTTGAAAAAAAGGGTGTATTACACTATTCCAGAATATGCCAAAACATCGCGGGAATTCTTTGAGAACATAAAGACGTTCCACTGCCAATTGGAATCGCCATCAGTTGCCCGGGCTTTGTCTTTGAAAAGGTTTACATACAAGCGCTTGGATTTGATGTTTACAAATGAAGTTCAAAAAGATATCTTTGCTAAGGGACGCGTCCTTGATTCACTGAATGGAAAATCCATGGATTACTGGAACAGTGAGGTAAGCCTCGACGTCGATCAATTTGAATGCTTGAATGCAATTGCTTCCACACCTCTTACGGCAGTAGTAGCATGTCCTGGTAGAGGTAAAACAGTGGTCATAGAGGCTATTTACAAACTATTCGGCGGGAATGCTGAAAAAAAGGATTATGTTTGTGTAGTCACTCATGGTGGCTGCATGGCGTCTGGTCTTAGAGAAAGAGGTATTCTGAAAGCAAAGACCATATCCAAGGTGTTGGAGGATAGTATTAAGTGCAAATATATGGACAATGCTGAGGCAATAGACCCATCATGCCATGGTGCGAAACCATCGAAAATTGTGGATAGCATTCAAAATAGGACTCTGAATCACAATGACGTTGAAATATTGGTCATAGATGAAGCCAGTAATGTATCTCAAAAACTGATGGCTGAAATAACCTCAAGAACCACATTCCCAAATCTAAAAAGAATAGTCCTGGTATTGGACATTACACAGACACTGCCCATTGAAGCTGGTTCACCAGCAGTTGACCTGGTGAAAAATTCTAAGAAATGGGGTTCTACTGCAAACACAAAGGATCCCAAAGCTTCCCCAGCAAATAATACATTAGATGGTTTGGTGACCACTTGTATCCTCACAAAGGCACATCGATTCCATAAAAATATATCCACCAATTGTTTGAATGATGATTGCATATTAGGATCAAAGTTGAATTATGTCACGTTCGGCGAAGTGCCCGTGGAGATGGTCTCCAAGATACTCCGGGGTGATCCAGTGATTCCAAAAATCAATAATCATTATTTTAATGAACTGAACAGTAGTGGCGAGATATTTGTAAACAGTTTTTCCATAACCAACGACCAATTGGGGAAGTCATTGATACCAGAAGGTCCAATAAGCGAAGAAATGAGGATAATACAAGTGATAGCAAATATGGATGGCTTCTATAAAACACCATATGGGGTTGATATAAACACGGTGGTGAAAAATCAAAGTGGAGTGAATCAAAAAAATGTGAAAAGCAACAAGGTGGTGGATTATATAACATGTTTAAAAAGACTGAGTGATACTGAAGTTAATGAATCAATGCAAATACTTTCTTTATCCAACAAAGTGAAGGATTGTATAAATGAAATATATGATCATCAATTTGGGCCTAGATCTACTCAAAAGAGGTTAATGTACTATGGCTCCGGTTATGATCACGCTGGATTCAAGCAGAGACGTGAGAGCGGATCCTGTGAAAATTACTTGGGTCGGAAGGTGATATTTAAGAAAAATGTTCCAAAAAAGGTCTTTGAAGTTTGCAATTTTACATTGACTGACGAGCAAGTAGGAAAGTTTAAATGCAAGGCCTCGGCACAAACCAAAAGAGTACCTTCTCAAAACACCTCCACCCTAGTGGTGAGCAAGTATCTTCAGAAATTTGATTTGGATGATCTAAATGATAATGGATATTATGCTCAAACAGCCCTCTATAATGGAAAACCAAGCGTCTTCATAGGAGTGGTTAATTTATATGTTGGTCCTCTAAATGATGAAGATGTCGAGAGATATTTGACCAACTACGCAAAAAAGGGAATTCATTTGAGTAATACCAAATGTCTTTTTAAAACGCTGAGTCACTTGATAAATATGAAGCGCTGGGTCCCGCATGACATGATATCTGGAGAATTTAAGTTAGAAAAAGCTACCAGGAATCCATTGAAAGTGATGAACCCAGTTGATCTAAAAAAGGGAAATGAGAATCAACATTCTATATATTATAAGAAGTTTGCCTTCTTCAATGACGGTAGTAGAATATGTTTGGACGAGGCGAGTCGTGAATTAATACAACCTGGTTGGTGCTTAACAACCAATGCCTCACAAGGAAGAGAATATGAATCCACAATGTTAGTCATTGAAAAGGAAAATCTAAACTCCATATTTGGATTGAGGCATATACACGTGGCGCTGAGTAGAGCTAAAAGCACTTTCATTTTAGTTGGTGGCGTTGATAGATTTTTATCCTTGGCTGCAAAGGATTCAGATATAACAGAATCTCGAAGGACTTATTTGGACTTGTTATTTAAATCTAAGATACTGTGATAGGAACATCATGAAATAAACCAATAGAATGGTAATTTGTAATTTTTAATAAATAATTTGTATTTTATGATCCATTTTAATTTAGTTCAATTGATTCAGTTTGTATTGCGTTAGGATAGATTGGTCATTCAAAGTTTTAAAATATATTTTATTAAATGAACGCTAAAAGAGGAAAAGGAAAAGGTAAAAGAGCTTCCAGAGGTACTTCTATGGTCTTAAACAAATTAGATGTGAATTTTAGCGATTTTGAAATTGACTCACCCATTGATGAATCGTCTGAAATGACTGACGGAGTCAATGGCGGTGACCAAATCGAATCAGTAGAAAATAACACCTCGACAACAATAACCACCAATGACGATCCCGATTCAACGTCGATATTGAGTATTGAAGAAAAAAAGATGAATGACGAAGAGGGTAATGAAATCAAACCACAATCAATATTAGAGGTAGATGAAAAACCAGAGAATGGTGTAGAGAAGGGGGGTGATAACGAAGTACCATTATTGAGTGATGTAAAATTAGAAAAATTGGAAGACGGGCTTTCGGCGATAATAGAAAGATCTGGTGAGGAATCCACTACGCCTCGAACCATAGATGATGCCATTCTTGGATTACAAGAGAATGCCCAAAGAGATGGAGAAGCGAGCGTGGTTATAAATCCTGAAGCCAATGATGGTGATTCTAAACACAAACAAAACTCGCCCACAATGGGGAACTCAGAAAGTAAGTACAAAAATTTGCAAAATTTATCAAATAAATCTAAACAGGGTGGTGAGGAGAAAACTACATTTGAAACATATGTAGAAAAATTAGAAGAGCTTCTTATACCAGTCTCCAGATTGGAGCAATATGGGATTGACGCGGAGCTGATAAACGATGAACTAGAAGTAAACTTCTTTGGTGTAGCTAGTGGGCAATACCAGATATTACAAGCCATTTATAATATAAGCCAAGGAGAATCTGGTGGTGAAAAAAAAGATTCCAAAGTTACATTGGAGCTTTTAGATGCTTTGAAAAAACACAATGCTGAAATAGAAAGCGTGGGTGCCATAGTGAATGGGTTTGCAATGAAAAGTGTTGAAAATTCACAAAAAATGACAGACGACAATAAAGCCGTTTGGGCGGACTATGTCGAGGAATTGAAAAAGAGCAAGAATCAAGTCGCTAAAGATAATGAAAATTTAATGGAATTGTTAAAAAATGAACAGGAAAACAATAGAAAGTTAGAAGCCACTCTTTCCGACATGCAAGTAAGTTTAGATAAAACCCAAGTGGAGAATGCGAGATTAAACCAATGGGTCCAGGTTCTAGTTAGCCAATCAAATGCCATGTGTGGTGGTAGGTACGGAAGATCTAGATATAGAGAATCCCAAGCACAACCCCCTCTACTTTCTGAGCTTTCTGAAAATTCATTAAGCCCGTCTGAAGAGGGTGATACTTCTAGTGGACCACCAATTATTTCCGCAGAGGTCATGAAAAAAATATACAACTCGGGGACTTATAATAGGCAAAATGCAATGATGAATCGTGAACATGCTTTGAGTGCAATTAAAAACAAGATTAAATACTAATAATGTGATAGTATTAATAAAGAATGATTACCGCCACCTCACTGATTTTGATATGCGTGTATTGTTGATAAAGTTTAAAGTAAATAAATGGATTATTGTTAGTAACTTTAAAATAAAATGGCCCACTTTCATTTTTTTAAAATGGTGTTTTTATTTTTTCAAATTACATTAAATATATATACGTTCTTTAACCTAGTTTAAATATACACTTATCAGTTGTAGAAGTATAGTTTGGATACATTACTAGATATCAACTTTAAGTATATTATTTTATTGATAAAACAATAAGCACCATGACCTCACCGGTTATATTATACGACACAAACTATATAAAGAACAAAAACATTAGAAAGAGGCAAAAACGAACCTTGGCTGCGTTAAGTCAATTATTGGGCGTTTCCTATGATAGGGTTTTGTTGCAAAAAGCTTTATCTGACCCCAGTAGGTGGAATTACACTGCCACAACGCTCCCTTTGAATAAAAAGGTGAAATATTCATGGACCAAGCCCAATGGTAAATCAATTTATGTCAAAGCGTCGCGCCATAAGACTGATAAAGTAAACAAAGTTACTATGAACCCATCTTTTAAAGCAATGTCAAGCGTAGTGACTCCAGAGCAAAACCTCTTTTACATAAAAGCTTGGATGGAATTTCATAAAAATAGACATCCAAACCAGGAATGGTTGCCTGCTTTCCCATTAAAAACCGCCGGGAAACTTCCTGTTATCTGCAAACCAGTTCCCATGCTCAATAACTTGAACTACAATAATAGCAACACGAAAAGGCATATTAAAATACAGAAATACTTCAACGTGATGCTGAACCCGGCATCAGATTTCGGGACTAGGTACATGGTTGACGTGGCCGATCCAGCGTGGTATGGTAAGCTTCTGAAAAACACTGAGTTGGCACTGAAGCATAGATTGGCCATTAGTGGCGACAAAAAAGGTGCTGATGATTTGGTTTTAAAAGAATTGGTTACTTACCCAAAGTACAAAAAGGCAAAAAAATTAAAGCTGAATAAATTGGAACAAAGAGGTGAGATTAACTTAATCCCCATCTTTGTTATCACACCACGGGTATTTGGTCAATCTAGAAGTGGCGCTGGAATGTCAATTGGTGACAACCTTTCAGTCTCTCGACAGAACGTCCGTGGTGGTGTTAATACTATTGGGTCCAAATATACTGCAAATGTTGGAGAGGATCAAGATTGCTGTGACTATGGACAAAATGTTGGTAGTAGGATATTTTCTTCTTATTTTATGAAAAATAGAACCAGGCCCGATGGTACAAGTGTTACACACAGTTCTTTAGGCACTGGTTCAACTACCTACCCACCACCACCGCTACCTCCCATAGATCAACCATTAGGTTTCCAAAGTGCCTGTGGTCAGAATAGATATAGTGGATGTGGTAATGTCTATCCTGCAAAACCCAACCCTGTAAAAATCAATACCGGTGGAGAAACTACTACCATCACATTGACGAGTACAACCAGTGATGGTGCCAATAATAATATTGCAACCACATTCAATAACAATAGTTGCCGGGAACCTGTCAAGTACACTTGTATTAAAAAGGTAAAGACGTTAAAATGTCCTGAATCTCATCAAACAACTGGTAACCCATATTGTAATAAGTATACTCTACCTAAAACAAAATACCATGATGGTCCTTACAAAGAAGGTAAACCTTATGTGCACATGTGTCATGAAATAGTTGATTCTGATTGTCCAGAACCAAGTTCTCACCATTCTATGGTGAAAACATCAGATCTTCATGAAACAGTCTCACCTTGTGATTATAACCACAAAAGTGTTAAAAATAGACCAATCAATGACGTGTGTTTGAATGGGACCCTAGCCACACCACCTATTTATAGTCCAGATAAATTGTGTAAGTTGAAGCGGTTTTTTAAGCTCTTTAGAAAAAGTGTAATCACTGAACTCCCGCAAGTACTGGCCACGCTTGATAGTGCCAATGATTATATAAAATTTATGAAAGGTGAGGAGACTGCTTGGGCTGAAAAGTCAACCATGTTGGATGTTTTGAAAAAATACCAAGAGGAAAAGAAAAACAAAAAAGCTACCATCTCTGAAATCACGGAAATGGGTTCGAAATTGGATATTTCTGGGAAAGATGAACCCACCACCACCACCACCACCAATGAGAAAAAGGGAACTCAAGAGACTGGTGTTCAAAAACTTTCTGATGAGGGGAATGAAATATTCCAAGACGAGATTGGCGCAAAAAGTTATTCAAAAAAAGAGGTTGGGAAAATGACCAGGGAACAACTTCTTAGAAACAGTAGTGCTTCTTTTGTTTTTCAAATAATAACTGGGGAGATAAAATACAATGAATATGAGTTGGGCGATAATTTTGAAGAGTTTTTGGCCATATTTTTCCCCAAGGATGATTTGAGAGTCATGATGGCCGTAGTTGAAATCATAGTGCCAGAGTTGGCTGATTTTATACATAACCTGTTAAAAGATAGAGAAATTATGAAGTCAGTCTTGTCCAAGAAACAGACGGAGAGTACCATTAGACGACAATTGAGTACTCTGGACCTATTGATAAAGGGTAAAATAGACGAACATAAGAATTTAATAGAGTCCGCCTTCAAAGAAGCCGAGGTGCGAAAAGAGGAAGAGAAGTTGAGAGCTGAAAATGACATTTTACAAACCACTGGAATAGTGGAAAAAATGGATAACACTACCGTGGTTTATAACGAGGTTGACAGTGATGAAGATGATGGTGGTGAAGAAACGACCACTAAATTTGGCTTAGCTGAGGCTATGCAAAGCAAAAAACCGGACATAAGTGAGACATTGATGGGGTCTGATAAATATAATGATGACATTTCTGAAACATTATTGGAAAGTGAAAAATTACCAGAATTCATTGATCCAACCACCAAATTTGCCATAGAAGAGACTAGGAAATTGATAAACGATTACGAATCCAAAGTCAAAAAATTGAACAATGACTTGGAGAATTTGAAAAAGGAGGAAGTGGCTCACTACACTATTCTGGTAAAGAACAAAGAGAAACAATATTTGAATTTTGGAGAATTTCAAAATACAGTCTCTTCACTAAATAAAGATCCCCGTGTTTCCACCGAGGAATACACCAACATGCTTAAATTGATGTCAATTGGGGCCAGGGTTAATGAAAATGGTGAATTTTCATTGGAGGATGAAAGCTCTGATGGCGAAAATAGTAGTGCTTTCGACAATCAAGAAGATCTTTATAACCAGTCAAGTGATTGGGAATCAAAGAGTCCACAGACATTTTTTGAACCTGAAAGAATTGGTAGTAACATGAGTAGGCCACCTTATGTAACACCAGCAGATCTTCTAATTGATCATCGCGCCATTGAAGATACTATGTTTGAGGTCCCTGAAAACTGCTGTGGCTACAATTCATTTGAGGCTAATCTGGTCTTGAACGAGGATAAGTTGGCCACCCGTGCCGAAGTTTTAAAAGCACTGTCTGATTACAAAAACGACACCTATGATTTGGAGAATCAATTAGATAATGGCATGTTGGAAGCCAGGGTTAAGAACGAAGCTTTGAAGCCAGGGTTGAACGACGTATTCACGGATGATGAGTTTATGAATTTGATGAATGGTTATTTAACCTACGACAAAGACTTAGTTACAAGAGACGAGGCCTCGCTTATCGCAGACGAAACAGTATGTAAATATGTGTCTAAAAAAATAACAGAACAGGATGAGAAATTAGAAAGAATGAGATTGGCTGCATTGAAAAATCAAGCGGCTGGAATATGCAACCCGCCAGTGGATCAAAAAGGTGGTACTACTACCATAACTTTAACAACTAACAGTTCTGACTTTCAGTGATTGACCACTTAATGAAAATAAAAACAGTGATATAATGTTTTTATAACTTTATTGTGTCATTCACCCATCCTCGTTAACTACTTTATTAAAATAACATTCAATAAAAATCCACCAAGGTTTTACTTTAACTGTTACCCGTTTGTTTTAATTAATTAATTAATTGAGAGTTAATCTTCTCAATGAATCTTTTAAACTATAATATTTAGGGTCGCACAGTGAATGGTTAAAAACTAGACATTGTAGTTAATATGAATCCAAATAGTCAAGCACCAAACATATCCCCATTTGATGTAGTTCATGGAAATGCCGCCAATATGAAAACAAATGTTAAAAATACTTCCACCGTGAAAAAAAGAAGTGGACTGGATGAGAATATCATGAGTTATGAAGTCAGACATGATATCGACGGCCAGACTGCATTACAAAGAGCCATCGAGGATAAATATAACGGGAACGTGTCTGTTGACTTTAAAAAGATCTCGGGTTTCAAAGATAAGAACAACAATGAGGATGAGATTGAGTATTTTAAATCAGGGTATGAGGCGGGAAGGAAAGAGTATGCGCTAAATGACTCCAGTGAAGAAGAAATCTACCAAGGTGAGAAAAATGCCTCTTTTAATATAAATGAAGGAAAGTTCAAAAAGTTTGGTATTGATTATATTGGTAAGAGCGGCGAAGATAAACTACGGAAAGAATTGGGCTTACCAAAAACATCTAAAGCATCGGGAGCATCGGGGGGTGCCGCAAAATCCGGAGCAAAAAATGTTAGCCCACCAAAACCTGACTATGGTGGTGGGTTAACTGCCCAGTACGACGCTTCGAATGGATGGATGTTGACCAAGGATCCTTTTGGAGGTGGTTCTTCCTTTTTGTTGAGAACTTTGAAGTCAAAATACATCGACATGTCTAAACCCGTGACGAAGTTTGCATCAGCTTATTTGGCGGCATTGGGCCAGTTGGATGAATCAGAATTACACACATTGATAAAGGTCCGGAGAATATCAGACATAGATGTTGATTTACAAAGAAATGATTTTGAAGACTTAATAAATGAAATATATGAACAAGACCCTTCGTTGGCTGGCGAAATGATACGCCATTTGGGTGAAACTTTGAAAGAAGTAAATGACCAAGAGTTGCATTTTTCGGGGTCGGATGATGAAGTATCAGCCATGGTCAACACTGTGGAGCAGAGTGCGAAAACATTGTTTCCAAAAAAAAACAATAAAAAATCCGAAAAAATGATTCCTCCCAAATCCTCAGTGACCGATACAAATACACAATTATTGAGGTTAATAAATGATATTCGCAATAAGGGTCATAGAGTTGCAGCCACTAACATATACTCTGGATATAAAAAACTTATCGAAGCAATTGAAAATCTACACGCAAAGAAAAAAGATAAAACAGACTGGAGAAAAAAGTACATATCCGACGAAAGCAGTTTTGTTAATACATTGATTGATAAATTAGAAAGAGATGAAATAAAAATCAATGACAAGAACAAGCTAAAAGAGGTTGAGTTAGCAGAGCCCGAATCAGACGAGTTTAATAAAATATTGAATTCTGAAAGTGAAGATGGAGATTTAAAAGTAAGTTTAGACAAACCAGCGGGTAAGTGGGCATTTTTATTAAATAGAGAATTGATAGATAGATCCGGGTCATCGAGCGTAGTGTCTCAAACAGAAATGAGAAAGAGGAAAATACAAAGAATTATCCTCAGACTAACGATGAATTACCCTAACCTATTGAAAGGAAAGGTGGAATTTTTATTGAATGAAATTTTCAAAGCATCTGCTGAAAATACAATATCTTTGATAAACTTGTATACTAAACAAGGTAAATCAAAAATAACCTTAAATGACATCATCAATTGTTCCACGTATCCGAAAGG
>Ga0102943_1000572_pt1 | contig 24767 bp, 23 predicted proteins | sample SalPonC_black_MG_FD_78174 | JGI IMG/M metagenome (GOLD analysis project Ga0102943, IMG submission 78174) | Salt pond soil microbial communities from South San Francisco under conditions of wetland restoration - Salt Pond MetaG... | ecosystem: Environmental > Aquatic > Marine > Intertidal zone >...
AGAATCTACCGCAGTTATCACTTAGCGAAGCCTTAAATCAGAGGAACCGTATGCGGGAAAGCCGCTCGTACGGGTCTGTGGGGGAGCGGGGAGGTAACGAACCGCTCTACCCGGAAAGCGGAAGTCGGAAGTCGGAAAGCTATCATTTTCCTCGTCGCTTCGCTCCGAGGTTCGTAAAAAATTGGAAATCGCCCGTTGTTCGGTAAAAGTGAGCAGCTATCAAGTAGAGCAATAAACCAGAAAAATAGTTTTAGATCAGCATACTAATGGATCAGTCAAGCAAAGAACAATTAAAGGAAAAGGTCATTGCCGCTATCAAAACCGTTTATGACCCGGAAATTCCGGTAGATATCTACGAGTTGGGGTTAATCTACGAAATCGATATCGATGATGACAGCGTTGTCCATGTCAACATGACTTTGACTTCACCGGCTTGCCCCGTAGCGGAGAGCCTTCCCATGGAGGTACAGGAAAGAATCGTTGAGGTAGAGGGTGTCCGGGATGTCGATCTGCGCGTCGTGTTCGATCCGCCATGGTCAAAGGAGCGGATGAGTGAAGAAGCGCGCTTCGCCCTGGACATGTTCTGAGAAAGGTGTTCTTGTTTTCTGCATCTTATAAATTATATACCTGATATGAAAATCACTGCACTGGATGAATATGGACTGAGGATTTTGCTGCGGATCGCCCGCGCGCAGGGCGAAGAAGGGATCAGTATTCCTCAGCTCAGTGAACAGGAAGGCTTGTCGGCATCCTATGTCGCCAAGCTGACCCGTACCCTGCGCAAAGGCGGGCTTATTAAAAGCAATCGCGGACATAAAGGGGGCTATGTTCTTTCCCGCCCCGCGGGTGAAATAACCGTCCGGGAGGCGCTGCAAGCCCTGGGCGGTATGCTTTACGACAAGGAATTCTGTGGCAGCCACTCAGGAGAGCAAACCTTTTGCACCAACTCTGTCGACTGCTCGATCCGTTCGCTATGGCGAATGGTGCAAGAGTCCGTCGATCAATTGCTTAACAATGTGACTATTGAGGACCTGATGGGTTCCGAGCGCGAATCCGTCCACGTGCTGAAGCAGTTTTTGGAAGAAGAACAAGATGTGGAGGCAAACTGATTCGATATCGGCAATTGTACCTCGTTAATCGTTCCCTACAGGTTACTTTGAACCAAATCCCCTTTCTGATCTTTCTATTGTTATACCCGACGTAAATTGTTTGAGAACATTCTCATTAGGTGTTTAGCGCTAAATCGTTCCTGTTAACCCTGATACAAATGTTTAAAAATCAATGATCTTCGATCATCTGTCGTCATTATTCGTGGATTTACCATGAGTAATCCGGGTTAAGGAGGTTTAGCAGGTCTGAATCTGGGAAGCTCATTTTCAGACCTGCTACTAAACCAGCCATTCCGACCATACGGTCCGTAGGAAGGAATGGTGACTGAACTTCTCAACTTTTTGGCCGATCTGATCCATTGGTGACGCCTAATACATACCCCTCTCTAACAATTGCGACGTCAGGATATAAGTCTCTAATAGAAAAACACAGCCATGACCAAACAGCCACCCAAGCTTCCTTTCTACTCTCCCGGTATTCAAAGTTTGATTCCTCTTTTTTACGTGGCCTGGGCCGACAAGGTGCTGAGCCCGTCGGAAGCGGAATTTCTGCGCCGCCGGGTCGAAGAGCTTGACCTGGTGAGTGAAGAAGAGCAGGAAGTCGTTGAGCAGTGGAGTGATCCTTCTTCACCGCCCTCCCGCGAATTGTTTAAACACTGGGAAATCGAACTGCGGCGCGCTGCCCGGCAACTGCCGCCCGACGCCCGGAAGTCGCTGGTCGAACTCGGCCTGCAGATGGCCCGTCGCAGCGCCCGTCAGAAAGGAGAAGAGAAAATGCGCTGGGCTTCAGAAGAGACCCGGAAGTCGCTGGAAGAAATCGAACAGCGCCTCGGCCTGGTCAAGTCGGAAACCTACCACAGTATTTTCCACGACCTCGGCCTGGAATCCCATAAAAAAGTCGAAGAAGAAAAAGCTTCTTTTCAGGCAAGCGCCATGACTGCCCTGCTCTACGACGATTACGCAGAGACGCGTGAGCGGGTCAAAACCTTACTGAAAGACCCCGTCTTCCGCTACCGCGAACTCCGCCTCAAAGAAGATTACCGCGAGGTGGTGCTGGAATGGACCAAATTGCTGGCTGAGCAAGGGCTCGGCGCACTGGCCTACCCGGAAGCCTACGGTGGTGAAGGCGAAATGGGGGAGTACGCCGCCGTCTTTGAAATGCTGGGATACCACGATCTTTCCCTCACGATAAAGTTCGGCGTACAGTTTGGTTTGTTCGGCGGCAGCATCAACTGGCTGGGAACGGAAAGACACCACAAAAAATACCTGCCCAGGGTAGCCGCAATGGAACTGGCCGGCTGTTTCGCCATGACCGAAACCGGGCACGGCAGTAACGTCAGAGGCCTGGAAACAACGGCCATTTTTGATCCCGATACCGACGAATTCGTCATCAATTCTCCGGATTACGAGGCCGGTAAGGAATACATCGGCAACGGTTTGCACGGCAGCCTGGCCACCGTTTTTGCTCAATTGATCGTGGAGGGAAAGAATCACGGGGTACACGCCCTCCTTGTCCCGCTGCGCGATGAAGAGGGCAACGTGCTGCCAGGGGTGCGTATTGAGGACAACGGGTACAAAATGGGCCTCAACGGCGTTGACAACGCCCGCATCTGGTTCGACGATGTGCGCGTGCCGCGCGAAAACCTGCTCAACCGCTTTGGCGATGTGGATGAAAACGGCGTATATACCAGCCCGATCGAGGATCCCTCCAAGCGTTTCTTCACCATGCTGGGTACGCTGGTCGGCGGTCGCGTCTTCGTGCCGAGAGCAGGCCTCTCCGCCGCCAAATCCGGTATCGCCATCGCCGTCAAATGGGCCCTGCGGCGCCGCCAGTTCGGCCCCTCCTATACCGAGCCGGAAACGCTCTTACTGGACTATCCCAGTCACCAGCGCCGCCTGATGCCTCTGCTGGCTAAAAGCTACGCGCTGCACTTTGCCCTCCGGGCGCTTACCGGACTGTTCCTCAACCGCAATGAAGCTAACATCCGCGAAGTAGAGACCCTGGCGGCAGGGATGAAAGCTTACAGCACCTGGTTTACCACCAGCGCCCTGCAGGAATGCCGTGAAGCCTGTGGCGGTAAAGGCTACCTCTCGGAAAACCGCTTCGATCGCCTCAAGGCGGATACCGATATCTTCACCACTTTCGAAGGTGATAATACGGTTCTTATGCAACTGGTGGCCCGCGGCGTTATGACCCGCTTCCGAAAGGCCTTCAGCGACGAAGGCGTGCTCGGCATCCTGCGTTTTGTAGGCAGTAATATCGCTACCGATATCATGGAGCGCAACCCCATCATCGTCCGCAAAACCGACCGCGAACATCTGCTCGACGGCGAGTTCCACCGCAGTGCCTTTGAATACCGGCAGGATCGCCTGCTGCGCAGTGTAAGCCTGCGTATGCGCAATATGATCAGGGACGGAATGAATGCCTATGACGCCTACCTGCAATGCCAGACCCATATGCTGGCGCTCGCTCATGCCTTTGTCGAACGATACGTGCTGGAAAAATTTCAGGAAGCCGTGCAGGCCTGTGAAGACGAGACTCTCCGCCCCGTTCTGGAAAAACTTCGCCAACTCTATGCTCTCCACACCATCGAACAACACAAGGGCTGGTACCTGGAACAGGGATACATGGAAAGCAACAAAACCAAAGCCATACGCCGCGCCATCGATGATCTTTGCGCCGAACTGCGCAACGACGCCCTGCCGTTGGTGGAAAGCTTTGATATCCCGGATGAGCTGCTGGCGGCCGAGATTGCAGTAGGCAGCCGGCGGTAAGCAGAGCCAGGCCTCTCGAAAGGCGCGGCGCCGGGTAGGTGTTTTGCTATTCAGGGCTGGCTGTGCCAGGAGTTGCCTATCGATTGTGAAAGCCTGGCAGAGCTGCGTACAGCGAATAGTGAAAACTTCCGACTTAAAGTCATTCAAGCACCGGCTCCTGCACCCGGAGCAGCAAATCTGCCGCCATCAAAATCTTGTTGCGTAGTCTCGAAGGGTAGTCCGGATGTTCGTCCAGAAAATCGCGGACGATCCGGGCGGCTTCCGGCGAGCGATGGCCATTCAGTGTAGCGCCGATCCACTGCCGGGGAAAGAAAATATCACCGGTGGCCTGAATTTCCTGCAACCATTCCAGGCTGGGGCGGATATAGGAGATCGACGCTTCGGCGCGCAAGGGATGGTGCAGCAAGTTCACCGCGTCGACCACCCAGGGTTCGTAATGACGGTTTTCCACCTTCTTAAGACTGTAGAAAAAGGAGTCCCGCACGCTTTGCTCGGCAGATAATGCCGGCCGGATGAAGGCGAAGCGCTGCCGGCGGTCCGGGTTTTCAATGGATTCGTATTGTTTATCAAGTATCTCTTCGCAGCGATCCGGAAGACGAAGCGCCAGGGCCTCCGCCATGGCGATGCGGTCGTTTTCCGAGAAGGGCAGTTCCGGCATGGATTCGTCGCCCGACCACACGGCATACAAACGCTCCCTGCCTTCCGGAGTGAGTGCGAAATTGCGATAAGTGCGGAAATAAGCAGCTTTGGTGCTCACCTTCCCAGCCTCGCGGGTGCGTTGCCACAGGCTTTCCTCCAGCCCGGCAGCGCGGGCCAGGCGCTCGGCCGGCGGGATGAAACGCCAGAAGAGTGTACTCAACTGGTTGGTGAGATTTTGCCGGTTGAGCGGATCTTTTTCATCCAGCAGGGCTGCCTGCAGGGCGTCGAGCAGCGGCTCCGGCGCCAGGTCCCGGCGCATCACCGCTTCGTGCAGCGCCAGCCAGGCCGCGCCGCGCAGCAGCGGATCCTCCAGCCCGGCAGTATTTTCCAGCAAATACTCGCGGCTTTGAGCATCGAGTTGAAAGTAGCCGTAAGACATCTCCGAGGCGTTGGGTAAAACAGCCAGGGGGAGGGGGTACCCGGTGGCATTAGCGACCTCAGTCGCGGCTCCGGTAATATCGACAGGAAAACGGACCACACTGTCGGGGTAGATCAAGGCTACCGTCGTATGCTGGGGCCAGTAAGCGCCGTTAGGGGCCTGCGTTTCCTGGACCAGGCGTAGTGATTGAATCCGGTTACCGGAATACTGCAGAGTGGTGCGCAGGACGGGCATGCCGGCTTGTTTGACCCACACCTCGCTCCAGGAGGCCAGGTCAGATGTGCTGTGGTGGTCGAGGATGGCAATCAGCTCGTCCCAGGTGGCGTTGCCGAAGGCAAAATTAGTGAGGTATTCGCGCAGGCCCTCGCGAAAAGCTTTCTCACCGGCGAGCTGCTCCAGCTGCCGCATGACCACCGGGGCTTTCTGGTAGATGATGCGACCGTACAGGGTGCCGGCTTCCCGCAGGTTGTCGAGCTCCTGCTGAATGGGGTGGCTGCCAGGTGAACGATCTTCACCGTAGGCGGCCGGCCGGTGGCTGAGCATGAAGCTCAAATCGTGGTTGATATCGGGAAAGCTGGGGTTGACCGCCTTGGCGGCCATAAAATTGGCGAATACCTCCTTGAGCCATACATCGTTGAACCATTTCATCGTCACCAGGTCGCCGAACCACATGTGCGCCGTCTCGTGGGCGATCAGCCGGGCCCGGCCGAGCTGCTGGTTCTCGGTGGCCGACTCGTCGAGCATCAGACTGCGCTGCCGGTAAAAGATGGCGCCGGGATGCTCCATGCCGCCGTACTGAAAGCCGGGAATGAGCGCAAAATCAAATTTTTCAAAGGGTAGGGGAATGTCCGTGTATTCCTCCAGCCAACGGATAGCCTGGGCGTGCAGGTCAAAGATGGTGTCGGCGTTTAAAGCTACCTTGGAGGAGTCGGTTTCCCGGTGATACATCGTCATACTTCGGCCGTCCCGCTCGCGGGTAACGGATTCAAAACGGCCGGCGGCAAAGGCAAAAAGATAGGTGGAGATGGGCAGCGTTTCTTCAAAATGGTAAACCTGCCGTCCTGCCTCCTCCGGTTCTTTGTTTTCCAGCGCTCCGTTGGCCACTGCGGCCCAGGCGTCGGGCAGGCTTAGCGAGAGGCGATAACGGGCCTTGATATCCGGCTGATCAAAACAGGGAAATAAGGTTCGGGCGCGGTCGGGGACCAGCAGTGTGTAAAGATAATCCTCGCTGCGGTTGAGGGACATGTCGCCCGCGGTAAAGTCCAACATCAATACGTTGTTCCTTTCTTTGAGGCAAGAGGCGGGGATGCGAATGTGCTGGTTTTCTATCCCCGTCTTGATCGTTTCTTCAGGTGTGCTGACCATGTGAAGTTGTTCAGGGGCGCCGGCGAAATCGAGAAACAAGGGTTTCGTAGCATCGGATAAGTTGAAATGCAGCTCCAGCCTGGCGGGAATGGCGCTCCCCTTATCGGAGGGAATGTCAAAGTGTAAGATATAGCGCACAGAATCCAGACGGGCGGCTCGCTGCTGCGCCAGATCGAGCGGAACCCCGGCCGCCGGAGGCTGGAGGTCCCGGGGTTGACAACAAAAGAAGAGTAACATGGAAATAATACTACTTCCGATCAGCCGGAAAGAGCGAGGCATCCTCATTTTTTTTGCGAAAAAATAGTCATTTTCCCTAAGTCAATCAGTGATTGCTTGCCATTTCCAGGCAAAACGAATTCTTTTCTGACGGGAGAATGAAAAAAACTACGAAAAAATGAGATCAGAGAATATTGATGTTTCGATTTTTGATGCTAATTATATTTGAAAAATATTAAATTGTTTGATTTTTAACCAGTTTATTCAAGGGTTTAGGCTGTTTGTTGAAATGCCTGAGCTACATCGTGCTCGATCAGGGTGTTGAAAAATGCGTAAAAGAGTATTTGCACCGGCTGTCGTTTGCGCTTACCTTTGAATTGTCAATTAGATGAAACACTAGCAATTAATTAGAATTCCACGAAAAACGTAAAATCCCATAACCGATTTTTTTACTGATAAATTATAATCCCGTTTTTGTTCGTTTGACAAATTTATTTTCCCATGAACTGTTTTGTTTGACCTATTCCCAACACTGTCCCATGAAGAACGGCTCCCTTGGAGGAGCGACAAGATGCGAGAAGTGGGTAGAGCGAAGTGATCCTGAAAAGTGAAGACGGAATCGCTCTACCCATTCCGCAAAAGACAACAGCCGAAATCCCTTAACCGATACATATCCCATAGACGTTTTTATGCTTTCAAGAGCCGGATTTTTTAATCCGGCTTTTTTTTATGGTGGAAGCCACAGCCTGAGTGGCAGAGAGTCTGTATCACCCTTCTTACCCGGTGGAAACAAAATAATCCACAAATTTGTATTTTAAAAGGAGTGAAAAATTCTTCTATTCGCATCAAAATAATATATTTGTTGTTGTTCCAGTGTAGGTGTGATTGGCGTTTTGACCGGAACACCTGCTAAACGGCTGGTGTTGTAAGCACCGCACGTCATCTTATCTCCCCCCGATATGGCAGATCTGTCTTACGGCCTCCAGGTTTTGGATGGGCTGGGTATTGTCTGTCATCTCAAAAAATCCCTGAGGCCGAGCATTTGCGATGAACTGAAAAGCTAAACCTTATGTCTTCTTTCGATATCTTCGACAGTAGGGATCCTTCGCAGCGGCGCGACCATGTCCGAAACCTTCTGGCAGTGGCTTTTGAAACAGGGCCGGTAACCACCGCTGACCGGGATTTGCTCTTTCGCGTAGGGCTCAGAGCTGGACTTGGGCCTATGGAGGTAGAAGGGATTTTCCGTCGTGGCCGGCGCTTATCTTTTTCCATGCCCGCCAATATCCGGGCCTGTATCGAGCAGCTTTACGATGCGGTGCTGGTTCTTTTGCTGGACGGGCAGCTGCGTCCGCGCGAACTGTCGCTTTGCCGGGTCACGGCGCGTCGTCTGGGGTTTCCCAGGCCTGCCGTTGATTCCCTCATCGGTCAGATAACCAGCGCTATCGATGCCGGACAGCCTCCGGAATCGACGATTGACCGCCTGATGAAAAAGATTGTCTGAATCCTTCCTTGGCAGGGGCTCCTTTTCGGCTATCCAACATCTTCATTTCCCGCCTTGTTGGAGAAGAAAGCTCGTTCTTTCTCATCTCTAACCCATTGCCGATTATGAGACGGTTGTATTGTGTCACTATACTATTCTTACTGTTTTGGAGCCTGTCACCGGGACAGGAACAAGAAGAAGTTGAATTCATCACAGGAGCTTTCCGGAGCAACCGGGTTATCAACAGCCACGCTATCGAGAGCACGCGAGGCGGCGTGCTGGATATGAAAATTTCCCACCGTTTTGGAACACTCAATTCCGGCTTTTTCCAGTTTTACGGACTCGATAATGCTATGATCCGTCTGGGGGTGGATTACGGTATCAGCGACCGGCTGACCGTGGGACTGGGAAGGAGCAGTTTCCGGGATATCTGGGATGGCTTCGTCAAATACAAGTTCCTGTGGCAAAGCACCGGAAAGCGGGAAATGCCCATCACCGTTGCCGGACTGGTCGCTATGGATCTCATCGGAACCAAAAATAACCCTGATCCCGAAAATGTTTTTTCCTCCCGATTTGCCTATACCTACCAACTATTGATTGGCAGAAAATTCAGTGAAGACTTTTCCCTGCAGCTTATGCCCACCCTCGTACACCGCAACCTGGTGGAATTTGATGAAGAAAATGACGTTTGGGCGATTGGAATCGCTGCGCGTCAGGATATATCGCCGACGGTGAGCATCACGGCAGAATACTTTTACGTGCCGGGTGATCAGCTGCCCTCCGGCGACGACAGTGGAAACAATTTCCACAACTCTCTTTCCCTTGGAGTTGATATCCTAACCGGTGGCCATGTTTTCCAGCTGCATCTTTCCAATTCCACCTCCATGGCCCACAGCGGCTTCCTCACCCAAACGACCGGAGAGTGGCTGGAGGGCGACATCCACTTTGGTTTCAATATCACCAGGATTTTCTTCCTGAATAGATGAGCCTTTCTTTTTGATTACCTTTCAAGCGATTTGCTATGAAAATTTCCACCCGTCTTTTGTTTCCCGCCTTACTCATTTCGGTATTGCTGAGTTCTTGCGAGTACAATCAACTGCCGGAACCGGAAGCTCCGGACCTTTGCGATACTCTACGCGTTACTTACGAGGATCAGATGAAATCCGTCATCGACAGCAGCTGCGCCTACTCCGGCTGCCACGACGGCGCCGGCGGCATCGGCCCTTTCGATTTTACTAATTACGAAGGGCTCAGCCAGGCGTTCGATAATATTCCTACCCGCGTAATCGACCTGCGGGATGATCCTGCTCAGGGTATGCCGCCCAATAGCTCGGTATTTCCCCGCTCCCGCAAGAATAACCTCAGCGCACGGGAACTGGAGCTGTTCCGGTGCTGGATAGAGGCGGGGTTTCCGGAGAATTAAGCTTTCCGGTGATTTTAGACGGGGTTGACAATACTGACGTCGAAATGGTTTGAGAAATCAAACCATCTTCGAGTATAATCTCAAATTAAATCTGTCCCGGCATTCACATCGTCTCCTGCTCGGCGCTGGCTTCCATCCCGGGTTCCTCCATCGGAGATTCCGGAGCGGGCATGCTGGAATTCCAAATATCGCGGTGGATTTTCCAGTCTTCTCCTACGCGCTGCCAGCCAATGATGTACTTGATCTCATCGAGCTTATCGCCTTCGGTATTGTAAATGACTCCGCTGCCGGTGACCCAGGCCTCCAGGAGGTGGGGGGCTACGTCCATATTTTCCAGGCTGATGCTGTCGGCGCCCATGGCGAATATCTGCTGCCAGAATTTTTCTATCGCATCCCGGCCTTCGATGATACCCGTATCGGGCGGCATCAGCATGGCGTCGGTGGTGTACAGCCCGCCGATGATTTCGTTGTCTCCCTTATTAAAGGCATCGATAAAGGTATTTGTTGTCTCATTGATTTCCTGCTCTACTACCTCGGCATCCACATCTTGCGGAGCGGGATAGCAGGCACTCAGTGATACGGCTAAAAAGAAGAGGGGAATGATGACTTGCCATTTCATAGTCTTTGTTTTTGGGTGGATAGTCATGGTGCAGGCGCATAGCCTTTGACCATTACTACTTTAAATGGCGCTTCACTTACTTAAAGGGAAAAGGCAGACCGGATGTTGAATTAATACTCGATTTCTGAAGGGATGAGCCGCCGGCGCTGCTCCGGTGTCAGCCCCTGCCGGAAATGACAGTGCAGCTGAATTTCAAAAATGTATATAAAGCAATATTCCTCCGATCTCAGAGCCTGCCGAGCCGGCAAAACGCCAACCGGGCTACTGCAGAACCCTTGACCGGGCTGCACCGGAAACTCCGGTTTGACGATAAACCTGATCAATCCCCGGCTCATCGTAGGGATGCGGTACCGGTACCGGGTCGTGGCGGCGGAGGTGGTAGCGCTCGATGATGCCGATCAGCTTATTCGCGTAAACGGGATCCGTGGCGTAGCCGGCGGCCCACAATCCCCGGGCCCAGTTGCGATAGTCCCAGCGGGGAAGGGACAGCAGGTGGCGATAGCGCTTTTCGTGCATTTTGCGGCAAAAGGCCCGGAAGCTGTCTTCCGGCGTTTCAAACTTGAGATAGCAATCCAGTTCCGCGGTGGAGAAAATCCCTGCTTCGCCAATGCAGCAACGGGGTGCCGTGTCGTTCCAGGCTTTGATACTGAAGTAGTTGTTGCATTCCTGTACGATGGGCGAATCGGCCCGGCCGTAACCGGATTCCAGGGCGGCCACCGAGAGGATGATGGTGGCAGGAACCTTGAAGTGCATGCTCAGCTCAATGGCAAAGAGGTAATACTGCTCAAAAAAGGCTTCGGCATCCCCTTCTTTTTCAGGAAGTATCGCAACAGTGTCGGGGGCGGTAATGGCCGCGAAATGATTGCTGAGGACCGGTTGAGCGGACGTGCAGATAGGTAGCAGGTAAAGCAAAGCGAGCAGAAACAATTGGGGGGCAAGTTTCATGGCGACTGGTTTTTTGGTTCCGAAAATTGATTTTTGGGAGGGTCGTTTTACGGATTTTGGTCTTTGCTTTGTTTATTTTTATAACCAAATCCTTAAACAAAAAGATCACCAAAAGTCAGGAGAAACCGCATCCGGTGGTTTTTTCTTTTTTTCCGGTATTCTTCCGGTCACAGGCGGTGGAAAGCAGTTTTTTCCGGCTGAAAAGGGTAGGGGCGTTTTCTGTTTGCAGCGTCGTTTATAGGAGATGGAAGCAAGATTTACTGGAAGTGATCGGAAGGCGGCCCTCCTCCGCTGAAGCTTCGGCGGGTAAAAAGGCGGAAGGTGGAAAGCCAAAGGTCGCAAAGCTATTCATTCAGCCGCGCTAGCATGGAGCTGCACGCAGAGGCGCTGAGTGCGCTGAGAAAAACGCAAGGCGTTTTCTCTTCGCGAGGCTCTACTTTGCCGGTTTAAAAAGATGTGTACAACTCGTAGCCGCTGAACGCATGCGCCATATCCGGCAACAGCTGCATGAACGGACAGCGATGAACTTCAAAGCATTGTTTTACTTAAGCTGTAATTAAATAGCGCATTAACAACGAAAAATGAACAAAAAAACATCCCCCCCCACCTCCGCCTCCCGACGCAAGTTTATGAAAAGCGCCGCCTTGTCGGCCGCCGGCATCATGATCGTTCCCCGTCATGTGCTGGGCGGGCCCGGCTATACCGCCCCGAGCGACAAGGTGAACGTGGGGGTTGTCGGGGTAGGCGGCCGGGGTAGGCGCAATGTCGAAGCGCTGCTGCAGCTCGACGAGGTGCAGGTGACGGCCATCGCCGATCCCGCGGAGTACTGGGAGCTGTACGACTTCTACTACCAGTCGGAAGCCGGCCGCGGACCGGTGAAGGAGATGATCGACACCTACTACGCCGGGAAAAATATCAAAAGCGATGTAGCGGCGTACGAGGATTTCCGCATCATGCTGGAAAAGCAAGCGGATCTGGACGCCGTGCTTTGCGCCACGCCCGACCACACCCACGCCTATGTGTCCCTGCTGTCGATGCGCGCCGGCAAGCACGTGTACTGCGAGAAGCCGCTGACTCATAACATCTGGGAGGCGCGGGAGGTGGCCAGGGTAGCCCGCGAGACCGGCCTGGCCACGCAGATGGGGAATCAGTTGCACAGCACCGACGGTATCCGCCAAACTGTAGAGTACCTGCGCGCCGGCGCCATCGGTCCCGTGCGCCGCGTACACGCCTGGGTGCCGGCCAGCCGCTGGACCTCAGGGCTGCGGGGCCTGCCCGAAGGGAATTCGCCGATTCCCTGGGGGCTCAACTGGGATCTATGGCTCGGCCCCCGCACCATGCGCCCCTTCCACGAAGCCTACGCGCCCGTCAGCTGGCGCGATTTCTGGGACCTGGGCTGCGGCGCCCTGGGCGACTTCGGCTGCCACGATATGGACTCGACCGTCTGGGCCTTCGACCTGCCTGCCCCGGAGACCGTCGAGCTGCGCCCCGCCGGCTACAGCGATGCCGATATCATCCCCTACGGTGAAATCGGCTACTACCAGTTTCCCGCCCGGGGCGATGCCCCGCCGCTACACTTGACCTGGTACTCGGGCGGCCTGCGCCCGCAACGCCCCGGGCAAGTGCCGGACGATTTTGTCATGCCGAGCCGCGGCGTACTCTTTGAAGGCGAAAAAGGAATCATCCTCTGCCGCGGTAACCAGGCGCCCAATCTGTTTCCGGAAAGCCTGCGCGAAGAATTCACGCCGCCGGAGCCCAGCATCCCGCGCTCCAAAGGGCACCACCGCGACTGGATCAATGAGATCAAAGGCGGTCCGGCGGCCAGTTCCCACTTCGAGTACGCCGCGCGCCTGACCGAGATCACGCTGCTCGGCGTCCTCTCGCTGCGACTGGGTGGTGTGAAGATCGACTGGGATGCGAAAGAAATGAAAGTCAAAGGCATGCCGGAGGCGGATGTGTTTATCCGGGAGCCGGTGCGGGATGGATGGGAAATGTGATAGGGGGTGGGAAGTCGGCCATACGGCTCTTCGCTTCGCTCCGAGAAAGCGGAAAGCCATTTCGGGTAAGGGAAAACAACTTCATCAGGAAAAAAAGAGTGGTTGAGAGTTACATTGAGCCATTATTTGCCCATTTCCTGCCAAAAAAAAAGCCCCTTGCGGGGCTTCTATAACAAATCATAATCTCATGAAAATAATAAGACGACCTAAATCTTATTTTATCTTTACTAAAGGATTAGTTTCAAATTGAATCGGTTTTTGAGATAGCCTGTTCTTGGGATTATGTTAAGGCTTTTTGCGTTGTTATCTCTTTCGTACAATACAAATATGCAAGGCTTTTCTTCTAAAAACGATGACAAAAAACGGCATTTGTTGAAATAAAATGATTGTTTTGAGAACGTATTCGCGTATTAAAACGCTTATTTTCAGTACTTTGGTTGATTTTAGGTGTTTAAATTTATCAGCTTTTGTTTTCTTGAAAAACCTGTTTTTTCTTTGATTTTTCCGTTTTTGGCAGTTGCAGTCCCTCTCCATGGCTTCGCGAAATCTCCCGAATGGCTTTTTTCGGTTCTGAACCGTTCTGTGGCGGTTCTGGCCATAAGCCCTGCGGGGATCATAATGCACTGAATTGACATTGAAAAAATGTTTTGTGGTTTTTAGAGTAGAGGAGGGCTGATTAAGACAAAGGTTTCCGCCTTTGGCAGAAACAATTTAAAAACCACAGAGGTACAGTGGACACAGCGCGCGCTTTGCGGTTAGATGTCCTTTGGGGAAATAAAAAAAGCCCCTTGCGGGGCTTCTATAACAAATCATAATCTCATGAAAAATAAGACGACCTAAATCTTATTTTATTTTAACTAAGGGTTTAGTTTCAAATTGAATCGGTTTTTGAGACAGCCTGTTTTTGGGACTATGTTTAAGGCTTTATCTCTTCGTACGATACAAATATGCAAGGCTTTTCTCCTGGAAACGATGACAAAAAACGGCGTTTGTTGAAATAAAATACTTTTTTTAGAATCTTTTTTTGTATTAAAATACTGATTTTCAGTGATTTGTTTATTTTTAGGTGTTGAAAAATACTGGTTTTTGTTTTCTTAAAAAACCTGTTTTTTCTTTGATTTTTCCGTTTTTGACAGTTGCAGTCCCTCTGCATGGCTTCGCGGAATCTCCCGAATGGCTTTTTCGGTTCTGAACCGTTCTGTGGTTTTTAGAGTAGAGGAGAGCTGATTAAGACAAAGGTTTCCGCCTTTGGCAGAAACAATTTAAAAACCACAGAGGCACAGTGGACACAGCGCGCGCTCTGCGGTTAGATATCCTGTGGGGAAATAAAAAAAGCCCCTTGCGGGGCTTCTATAACAAATCATAATCTCATGAAAAATAAGACGACCTAAATCTTATTTTATTTTAACTAAAGGATTAGTTTCAAATTGAATCGGTTTTTGAGACAGCCTGTTTTTGGGACTATGTTTAAGGCTTTATCTCTTCGTACAATACAAATATGCAAGGCTTTTCTCCTGGAAACGATGACAAAAAAAGGCGTTTGTTGAGAAATAAGGTTTGTAAATAATGATTAATTTTTTTAATTAACAGTAAATCAATGGTTTGTGTGTTTTTATTTGTTGATTTTTATGGCTTGTTTTTAAACTATTATTAAGCTCTTTTTTTAAAAATTCTTCAATTTTCGGCTAGAAAGGACGAATTCAGGCGCTCTTTTTTCCTGGATGGCATGTCTATCAGGCAGCTGGATTGCCAGCGTGTTGCCTCTGCAAGACGATAAAAGATCTGGACTGGGCCGCCGAAACCCTGAAACGGGCCATCCTCTACGGCGGCTTCCGCGATGTGGAAGCGCTGCGTCAAGCCCTTACCCGGCAGGAAGGCGCGCTATACGCTATTCGCGAGCGGGTGCAAAACTTCCCCAGCCAATACAAGGCCAATGACTATACCGGACACGACCGGGATGTGCACGAGTATTTGAAGGGGCTGGTGGGGGAAGTGTTCGGTGAAAAAGTAAATAAGAAATAGGGAAACCCGGGGTATCACTTAGGTCTAATATTTTCCTTTTGGTAAGCCTTGTGCTTAAATGAAAAAAGTTTTATATTTATTTCGCAAACCTGAAAGCCTCACTTCAATCACTACTCTTCAAATTATAGTTTCCCAACAAAAGAAAGAATAGAAAGCCAGGATTTTCTTCCTGCCCTTCGATCTTCGAGCGTGCCGGAATCCGGCTTGCTGTTTAGCCCGTGGGCCTTTGCTGAAAACGGCTTTGTTGCCCGGGGGCAAACATCTCCTTCAGATTTTGGTTTTTCTTTTGGAACTCCAAAAGCGGGAACGCCGGGATAGCCGTTGGATGAGCGCATCCACTGGGAACAATCGTTTAAAGCACACCATAAGTCCGCCGGAGCATTGTTCGCCGGCGGCATGCAAAACACCTCACACACTTTTTCCTGAAACCAAAAACTGTACCCCTTCCTGCCGGTGAGGGTAGAGCACTTTTTTTGTTAACCTCAAATCCAAAACCATGAAGAGTGACATGCAATCCCCTGAAACAACCAACTGCACGCGCCGCTGCGCCCTGGGCAAAGCCCTCCTGGGTTCGGCCGCCCTGATTACAGCGCCCGCCCTGGCGGCAGGCCTGAGCAAGAAACCTGAGCGGACCTACTGGGGCGAAGGCGTAAAGACAGACGTGGTCGTATACGTGCGGGGAAGCTACGACTTTGCCCGCCGCCTGCAGCAAACGCTTGGCATCCCGGTGTGGGCCTCCCTGGCCGTGGCCATCCACGAATCTGCCGCCGGAACGAGCGACCTGGCCCTGGCGGCCCACAATCACTTCGGGATCAAGGCGCAGCGCAATGAATGGAAGGGCGCCCTCTACTGCAAGGAAGTGAAGCGCAACCTGGATACCAATGAGGTCATATGTGAGTACTACCGCTCCTACGAATCGGTGGAAGACAGCTATGCCGACTTCGGCCGCTTCCTGCAGGCGCCGCAGTACCGCAAACTGCGCAACGAGGGCGGCTACGACTACTACTACTGGGTGCAGGCCCTCAAAGAGGGCGGCTATGCCCAGGATGAAAACTACGTCGGCAAGGTGCTCGGCCACGTGCTGCGCCATCGCCTCTATGAACTGCACTACCTGCGGCCCGAGCCGATTAAGCGGGCGTGAGTTGAAGGAGAGGGGGAGAATGGGAGAGGGAGAAGGGGCAGGGCAAACGCTTCAAAGTGTTGTTGAGATAAAAAAGGATGGTGAAGAAGGTTCCTTGTTTCGATACTCTTTAAAACAACCGGGCTTGCCTGGGACACCTCACTCCCTCTCCTTTTTAGGGTGAGGTTTACCTCTAAGTCGGTTTTGGACTACTTCTTCGGTTCGAAATTCATCTGTTTTACTGTTCTGCGGTTCTGTAAGTCTTAAAAAAGGTAAACAACCAAAAAGATCAGAACTGCAGAACAGATGGACAGATGAACCGCAGAACAGAAGAACAGAAAAACAGAAGAACCGATGAACCGATGAACCGATGAAGTGCAGACCCAACCAAAGATGTGGGTAAACCCCATGCTTTTTAGGAGAGGGGCTCAGGCCGCTCGTAATCACCGGCTAATCTGAACGGTTGGGCGAACACTTTGGAGTGGGGCATTGCTTGTCCAAACTTAATTGGCACTCCCCGAAATGCAGTGCGTAAAGTCCTGCACCTCGATACTGAACTCGGGGTACCAGGTGAGTCGCATCCGGAAGTGGAACTGCACCTTGCCCGGGTAGACGCCGTTGATGATCAGGTGGTAGGTGCCGTCCTGGAAGGTGCTGACCTGGCGGGTATGCAGAGGGACTTCCTCTCCGGTTTCCACATTGACGGCGGTGCCTTCAAAATGAGCCACCGAGTGTTTGTTGACCCGGTAGGTCACGGTGCCGGAAATGTGGTACATCCCGCAACCTTCATCGATATAGCGATCGAAGGGAAAGGTATAGGTGTCGCCGGACTGCGGCTCCATCCCGGTGGTCTGTGCAGCCGTGAAAAGCGGCAGGGCGACGAGTAAAAACAAAACGAGTGATTTCATGGTAAAAAAGTTTTTTGTGAAAGAATTGTCTGCAAGGTGGGGGAAATGGGGGAGTGGTTCCAGGGCTGTTGAGTATACGTATGGATAGAGAGAGAATTGGGAGGGGGGGAGTAAGAAATCAGAAAAGCGAGTAATACCTTTATTTTCCGGTTCTCTCCGGGCACTTGGTTTTTTCTGTATATAGTATTAGGAGCGAAAAGCCAAAATAGAGGCCGCCGAACGGGCCGCCGCGGAACTGGAGGAGAAACTCCAAAAGGCCAGGGCGGCAAAGGCGAAGGTAGAGAATAAGGAATAAAGCTGCTCTGGCGTAGTTGTCTGAACCGGGATGGCTTGGATGGGAGGATGGCCTGGATCAGACGTGCTGCTCTGGCGTAATTGTCTGAACCGGGATGGGCTGGATGGGAGGATGGCCGTGATGACGAACCGGTTACCTTCTGCCCCAAGGATTTCGTTAGTCCTTTCTACCACCGTTCAAGTACTTCCAGCTTCTTCAGATTGAATTCGATTTGTTCGTAGAGCAGGTCGTCTTCATCCTCATGGGCTGGGGCGCCGTTGGCGCCGGCGGGTGCTTGCGGTAAGGTATTGGCGGTATTCCGGCGAGTCAGGCGGCGCAGGTCTTCGGTGGCGTATTTCAGATCTACGAATTCGTCGTAGGGATAGCTGTCGTCGGCAGTCTGGCAAATGCGGGTCTCGATATCATAGTCGATAAACCCCTGCAGGTCGGTTAGCAGGTGGTCGACGAAGGTATAGGAGTCATCACCGGTGCGGCTTTGTTCGTTGAGACGACGGGCATGCCGCTGAAGTTTGATCTCTTTGCACTGGCGACGTAATGTTTGGATGCCTTTTTGCAGTTCACGGGCACGTGAAAGTTGAAGGTCGCGGCGTACGGAAAGTTTGAGTTGAATTTTTTTGATATAAGCGTAAGTGGCCTGACTAATTTCTCCAATTCCTTTCATTTGTTGGTTTAGATCCTGGATGTGCTGGTTTAGATAACGGGCTTCGCGACGGCATGATTGCAGTGCTGTTTGGGCGAGGCCGATTTTCTGATCGATACGATCGAAGAGGTTTCTAGGATATCCAAAGGCGTAGGCGACTACTTTTAGACCTGCCAGAATTTGCTGGTGGAATAAAAATATCGTCAGGCAGAAAGTGAGCAGACCAAGCAATATCAGGGTAAGTTGCAGGGAGTGTGTAATCAGGAAAAATAAAGCAGCACCACTGACAAGTATTCTGATAACAATTTTGTAAGTATTGGATAGCATAGCTGGTGATTTTGGGGTTTATATCATCTCTTCATCGTTTTTCCATCCATCTGCCGGGACGAATTTGTCATCGTCAATTTCAATGCCAGGCAGATCATTTAATTCATGTTCTATATGAGCGGCCAAGCTTTGATCGTGGAGTGATTCCAGTTGCATTTCTATTTCGCATAGTTTTTCTTGCCAGCGGTTACGCTGATCTTGCAGCGCCTTCATTCGGTGACTTATGCGGCGGGCATAGGCACTTTCCGGTTGGTGGAATCGAGCCAGCAGTTCTTCAACTTCCACGATTTTAGTATCCAGCAGCATTGTCTGGTGATTTACCTGACGGTGTATGCGAAGAAGGTGGTTTTGGCGTATTTCAAATCTGCCCGCCCGGCTTTGTCGGAAACGATACCAGGAATAGAGGTCGAAGAGTCCTTTGACTAAGCCGATAAAAGCACAGATCATCGTGAAGTAGAGAAGCTGCAGGCTTAGCTGCTCAGCAATCCATGCTCCGTTTTCGTAAACCCAGCGATATAGTTCGATAAGTAAACGAACGACCAGCATAACGGATAATACACCGATGAGATATTTGATCCATTCAAAGGAGGAATTGTACATAACTAAACTGATTTTGAGGGTGAGAAGATGGGGGCTTGGCATTTTCATACTCCTGCAGTAAGGTCAGGATCAGCGGCCAGTACTCATAAATGAGCATTGCCAGCAATATCAGGAATACGATCGCCAGAATGGTCTTGATGCCGCGACGGATGACTTCGCCCAAGGTATTGCCACCGTCGAGCGCGCCCAGTATAAGGATGACGACCAGGGCGCAGATCAGATAAATCGCAATCATGATTCAGTGCATTTTGGTTTGTAAATGGTCTTTCAACAGCTTTGCTGTGCCGGTGATTTCTATCTACAGATACATGCGAAAAGGTTCTAAAGATCCATAGGACCTGCTGTCAATTGACTACAAAATGTTTCAGGAAAAATGCTTGGAAAAATTACTTGGAATGTCATGACAGAGGAAGGGCAAAAGGGGATTATTGCCGAAAACAGGAGGGTGTTTTCAGAAAGCTTACCGTAAGATTAAAGGAATCTTTCAGAAAAATTCCCGGATTTTTAAGGAATTTGTCAGAAAAACTCTCAAATAATTTTAATCTTTATATAAAAACCCCATGCCCTCCTCTATTTCACTGGAAAAAGAAGTCTTCCTGGCCCTGCATGACGATCTCATAGCGCAGTTTAAGAAAGAGTGTAAAGAAAAAGGACAGTCATTTCCCCGAAACCAATATCAGGAGTACGGTCTTGGAAAACACTGGGATGAGAAAAAACCCAGTTTGATTCAATCCATCAATTCCAATCCGGCTGTTAAGGGTTACCTGGAAGAGCTCAATAAGGGTAAAGAGGAGGGGGAAACGGGTTTTGTGGAATTGAAAGGTCAATACTTGTATCGCAAATTCTGGAAAGTAAAGAAAGAGAAACTCTCCAGGGTTAAGTTAAGTAACACCTATCTCACGGTTTATTTGTTGTACCTGGCCTTTGATTCTATAGAAGCCTATCGCCGGCGCCGCTTCCCTGAGGCGCGTTCCCTGGAATTTAGAGGCTATTACTATTCCTATTACTACCGGCGGGTAGAAACTTTCGATATGGCGATTGCCTCCGGCTTTTCCCGTTTTCAGGCTTCCTTGTCCGGTATTCACTTTGATATGCTTGACGAGATTTTTCAAGGTAGCGGCCAACTGGATGGGGCCAGCCTTTTTCTCGATTTCAAGGGGCCGGAGGGAAGAGGCCGCAAGATCAACATGATCGTTTATCCGGCCGACCGGGAGCTGATCAACCGTCCGATGTTTTTTTGCTCCTTTATGACCATTACTTCGGTCAATCAACAGCCGGTAGCCGCCAACGGAATGATTTTTCGCAAAAAGCCGGACGGGGAGGTGCCTTCCGGTTGGGATATGCAGATACGCCGCTATCTCATGTTACTCCAGCATACCTTCTGGGTATCCAGTCCGGCGGAGCACACCCCTGCCAACTTACAGGTGCGGAATATGGGTGTAGACCGTATGAGGTATATTGTCGGCCACTACCGCATGGGCTGGCTCGATACATCGGGTGATCTCATTCTAAGCCGGTTAGTTATTGAACCCGATTACAGAGCCCGCATCCATTCGCGTTACCTAAGAGGCATTGAAGAGCAATTTTGTCAGGTTCAGATGAGTCAGGTGACCAATTTGCGTATCTGCTTCACTTTTCGCACTCCCGATTCCGATGAAGTGACAGCTTTCGCTATTCTGTCAGGTGCGGAGCAAGATAATTTTATAGAAGGAGTCATTTGTTCGGTGGGCCGGGCGGATCATCAACCGGAAATGAAGAAAGTCATATTGCTTAGAGCCAGGGATAAAGGGGAGCAATGGGAGCCGGCTAATATTCCGGTGAAGGATAAAGTAGAAAAAACAAGCCTGGATGCAGAATTGACTATTCTTTGGCAGAAACTCAGCCAGGATGCGGAAACAAAAAGCTAGTGGGCGTCCACTTGCCGGGCGTACTGATTGGCCTTTTGCAGTAAGAATTCTTTTTTAATCTTTCGGTTGTCTAAATTGCTATGTAGCTCCATTCCCTTAAGGCCTTCCTCCAAAATTTGCTTGACGGTAAGGTAGTCTTTTACGAAAAGTAGAAAGTGAAAAGCATTGTCGTCAGAATAGTCTTCAAATTTAACGACATCTTCCGGGAAGGTGTCTTTGATATAGCGTTCTATCCGGTCGGCCTGCCAATTCTGTTCCTGTTTTAACATGAGCGACAAGGCTAAACGGAGGTTATTGATATTCTCGGGCCGTTTGCCAAAGTATCGGTTAGGTGCAACACTTACCTTAATAATACCCCGCTGTTGCGATTCTACGATATTCTCCTTTCGAGCCAACATCTTTTTATGGGTACTGATGCGGTAATGCGATATGGAGGAAATCCGACGCTTCTTGGGGATCGGTTTACCGAGCTTAGGATCAATTACTTTTTTGCGATTCGGGTCCATCATGATATGATGATTTCTTTGTTGGGGTTGAGATATGCAGGCATCAGCGGGGAGTAATTATCGGATTATCCCACAATATAGCGTTAAAAAGTCAGTAAAACCAGGGTTTAGGCTAATATTGTGAAATTTTAAATACATTTGCGGGGTTGTGGAAAACTCCCTTGGTTATGTGGAAAAAATGACATAAAAAGTGTAAAATAGATCGAGGTGTTTCTCTATATTTACTTCCTTGTCTCGCCTTTGATTGACCTGTACTCAAGGAATATTTAAACAGAAAGTTTTAGTTTAAAGTTCGGTTACAATCACTTAAGATTTGAAATCATAGGTTCATTTTCGCCGGTTATTACAAAAACCTGTATCTTTTGGAAGTTGTCGTTCGCCTCGACCGCGCCTTCATGACCGGCTAATATGGCCGCTTCCTAAAAAGTGGTAATATCTGAGAGTAATAATTGGCATCGAACTTCCGGCCCATCGCTGTCTCTACTTCGCCGTAGACGGCCAGGCGGACTTCCTCCACCTGCCCCTCCTCCGGGATGCTCACGCCGATGATGTCGTTGTAAGGATACCTATGGTAGTCCTGCAGACTCTTCCTCACGTCCAGGATGCGATCCAGTGCGAAGGTGCTGATCTTTTTTTCCTCGTGATTGAAGGCAAAGAGGAACCAGCGCTTGTTGTACTCCTTGAGGAGGAACGGGCTGACGATCACCCGAACGACGCGTCGAAATGTCCATAATCCTTATGAATTTCCTTCCCTCCCCCTGAAAGACTTTCCCCTTCTCCTTCGTAAATATAGATGAGAGCACACCTAAAACCATTCCGGAAAGATCTTCGTCCCCGGCGGCGCCCCGGAAACCAATTACGCGGATACCTCTGTATGCTGCCCCGGACGGGCCCGCTGCTTTCCGGTAGCGGGTTTTTCCGGAAAAAACTGCTATTCCAAAAACTGATAATACATCCTCATGCGTTTGCCGAATTTCTGGACATACTGGGTCAGCACTTTTCTGCTCATCGCCTTTCCGGCCGCTTTCTTATGCCTGCTCTTCGGTCTTGTCAAAGCCGGACAGTTCATTATCGGCCTGATACTGCTCGTCATCGCCGCCTCGCTTTCGGTGGGTGAAAGGCAAGGGGAGTCCTGAAAAAATAAAAGGCAGGAGAGCCTGGGAAAGGCCCTCCTGCCGGCGCCTCGCCAGGGTGCGCTTTCCTTGCGCGCCCCGGCTTCACCCCCCTTGGCAAAGCGGCCATTTTCGGAAGGAGTAGCGGGAGGCTGGCAAGCCGGAAAGAAAAATTGTCCATTTTATCAAAAAAAATATGCCAGTTCTGAAAGGATTTTAAAACGGGAAACGTGAAGTAAGTAAAGATGGCAATCAAAGATGTTGCTTGACAAAAGGAGACGACCTGAAGATGGAGCATGGCTTTTTCAAACCGGCTAAATAAATGATCAATGGTTTCCCGAAATTTTAATGATCCAATGGAGTGTGACGAATACATCGGCAGGATTTGTAAAGAACACAAGGAAGCGCTCATTCTTCAAGCCAGGAGAGTCTGTCGGGGTAACAGAGTGGATAATCAGGTGCTTCTGAAGCAACTGATCCTGACTATGCGAAAAAATGCCGAGCAGGTGTATGAAGGCTATGATTTGAAAGAGAAAGGAGTGGCCTACCTGTTGGACTTGCTGGAAAAGACGCATCAGGAAATACTGCACAATCAGGAAAGTACTTTGGTTTAGAAGTTCGAAAGCTACCTATCCTTATTCCGTTCGAAAAGACCGGAAACACCTCCGAAAGTAGAGGCTGTAAAGGTGATGAACCTGTTCCACAACCGGAATTTTCGATGAGGAGGGAAACAGCTTAATAAGAGAGAAGAACCAATAAGAAATAATGAAAAATATAAATCACATCTTTTTAAGGAGGTTTATCCTTTCTGGCTAAATCATTCAATTCTACAGTTTAAGCTTTGTACGATTGCATGAATGCCGACAGGCCGGCAATGACCGGTGCTGTACCAAGATATATATAACCCCAAAATCGAAAGTTGAAGGGACTCATTTGTTAAATCAAAATCCAAAACCAGACCATGAGTGACCAAACTTCTCAACAATTGGACCTCCAAAGAACCGGACAAGCCAGATCGGATCAATTCCACCGCCTGGAAGAACATCCGCTGCTGCTTGTCTCATCAGTCTACCAGATCATCCGTGATTTTCAACCGGTGTTACTGAAATCCCGCCGGCAAAAGCAACACGTGTTCGACATGATCCACCAGTACCTGGAAGACCGGAAAAAGCACTGTTACGAAAAGTTACTGCAGGACGAGCTGAATGAGGAGCTGTTTGAAATGATCAAAGAGCTACGCCTCTTCAAGGAAGACTACAAGGTGAAAAAAACGGAAGACCTGGACATCGTTTTCGACAAGTTGCTCAACAACTCTATGAAGCGAGCCGGTTTATGTTCCTACTAAAATAACTTATCCTCTCAGTTGACTAACAAACCATGAAGATTCATAAATACCGATCCTAGGGATCTCCCAAAACTTCAAAAAACCAAATTCCCCAGGGGGCTCTGAACAATTACTTTGACAGGGCCCCTTTCTTTTTTCGCAATATAGTTTTGGGATTTTGACCGCTTGCATGCGCACAACTACCATTGCGGGAGTTTTTTTGAAAAAAACGCGATTTTTTTTCAAAAATGTAAATCATTTACTAAGCCTTGTATTCTCTTCATTCTTTCCCGCCGGAAAAGCTCCATCCTGCTTTTCTTAAAAAAAAAGTTGGCGATCAGGGCCGGATTTTCATTTGGCAGACGTGAAACTAATAACAGACAGTCTTAAAAGGGAAAGACTGTCTGCTACAGTGAGCTAAAGTGTTTCATTCAAAATGATCTCGATAACCGATTCTAAAAAAGAATAAGCTATGAGAAAGAAAAACTTCCGCAATGATCGGGAACGGAATTATTTCGTGGAAGGACTCTTGAAGGATCACGGATCATCCCTGCGGCTGAAGTCCCGGAAGGCATGCCGTGACAACAAGGTAGATCACGAGGACCTGTTCCAGACTTTCAGTGAGAAGATGGTGGACAAAGCCGATCAGGTTTACAACGGCTACGAAAGACAGGGTAAGGGCGTAGGCTACCTCGTAACCATGTTGAAAAACACCCTTCGGGATATGATTCGCAAGGAAAACCGGCGAACGTTCAAAGAGGATGATTACCGGTCAGTCAATCGATCCCGGTCAATGACTCCGGAGGAGATCCTAATCGAGCGGGAGATCAGGAACCGCTCTCGAGGATAATAAAAAACCCGGCCATTTCTGAAAGGATTTACGCTTGGGAATCGTGATTTATAGGAAATCGGAAATCGGATAGCGCCAAGCTAAACTCGTGAAAGGGGGACCGGGGCAACCCACGAAACCTTTCGAAGGAAACCAGTAGGTAACCAGCC
>Ga0102943_1000573_pt1 | contig 24756 bp, 14 predicted proteins | sample SalPonC_black_MG_FD_78174 | JGI IMG/M metagenome (GOLD analysis project Ga0102943, IMG submission 78174) | Salt pond soil microbial communities from South San Francisco under conditions of wetland restoration - Salt Pond MetaG... | ecosystem: Environmental > Aquatic > Marine > Intertidal zone >...
AATGCATCCGGATTCAACCCCTTTAACTCCTCTTTTACAAATTCACGGCCTTTTCGAATCAGTTCACCGTCGCAATAGACATCGGGGCCTATACAGACAAGGTCCCAGTGTATGTTACTGGAATTTCCGTTTGAAGCAATTGCATAATCCTTTCCAAGAGTCAGATGATTGGAACCGTAAATTTTTTCATCAAATAAAATATCATACATGGGTTCCTTGATGACAGGATTTAGCCCAAAGCTGAATTCACCAAACCGGCGGGCTCCTTCATCTGTATCCAATATTTCTTCGAGCGCAGAGTTATTCGACGAATCAAAATCGACCACGATACCGTCTTCAACTTCCAACTTCACATACTCAAAGGGTTTTCCCTGGTAAACAGATGGTGCGTAGGTGATATGCCCATTTACCGAATCGATGATGGGGGATGAGAATAGTTCGCCATCCGGAATATTTCGCTTGCCAAAACAGGGGATCCAGTTTTGGCCTTTCACTGAAAACTGAATATCTGTTCCATCTCCCTTTAACTGAATTAAATCAGTTTTTCGAAGCAGATCTTCGAGCGGTTTCATGGCTTCTTCCAATTTCTCATAATCAAAAATACAAGCGTTGTAGTAGAAGTTTCTGAATTTCTCTGTAGGCATTTTTGCATTCATGGCAAAAGCGGGGGAGGGGTACCTCAGAACCACCCAGTTCGTGTTTTCCACTCTCTCTTTAAAATGAACAGGATTGAGAAATTCTTTTGAGTAAGCATTATTAGCTTCTTTGGGAACTCCTGAATTCTCGTAGATATTTTCTGCTGCACGAATTCCAACAAACGCGTCCATCTGTTTCATTAGAGGTAGTTGATCGACCTCTGTCTGGTTTGTCCAAAAATCTTCATCGCCTTCTTCTAATAATACCCGGTTTATTTCAGGATCTTCAATTTTAATGAAGGGATGTGCATCTCTCTTTCGAACCTGTTCAACGAGTGCCCGAAGCAACCCGATTCCATTCAGGCCAATCAGTTGTAGCATAATATTTTGACCCGATTCAAGCTCCGTACTGTGATCAAGTAGTTTTTCTGCAAGTTTTTGGTCTTCTTTTGTGTACATGATTTTGTCAGTTGTTAGTAGTTTATGGTTCGTTGATGGTGTGAGTATTACAGGCTGTCGTGAGTACCCGTCCATGCTGTGGTTCAGTGTTCAAGCGAGACTTTCATGGCGCGAGCGTCTCACTCGTGCCCTTCATATTGAGCACAAGCGGGACGCTTGCTCTATCTGTAGTCACGCTTGGCCCATAGCGTTGTGGTAAACAATTTACAATTGACAACCGTCAACAAACCACCGACTTATTATTTTAGTTCTATAATTTCATGGCAATGATCAAGTTCATACTGTTGGTTTGAAGCAATCACAACCATTCTATTTGAATTTTTAAACTGTTCAACCAGGGAAGTGATGATATTTTTTCCCGCTTCGTCGAGATTCGAACCGGGTTCATCCAATAATAAAATATCCGGTTTATGTATAATAGCTGCCGCCAATTTTATCCGTTGCTGTTGCCCGGTTGAAAGCTCACCAAAATGGTTATCCAGTAGCTTTTTTGCCCCAAGTGGTTCAAGCAGATCATATAAGGACTTTTTTTGACTTAATGAACGAACATTCTGAATAAATTCAAGATTTTCTCGAACAGTTAACTCCTCATATAGTTGAACATATGGAGCAGCGAAGCCCAGGTAATTTTTTAATTCCGTTCGTTTTATGTCACGATTATTTACAGTCCATTTTACAGAACCTGTAGTGGGGTTTAGAAGAGCAGCCAGGCATTTTAACAATGTGGATTTACCTGAACCGTTTGCGCCCGCTATTCCTAGAACCAGTGTACTTGTTTCTAAAGATAGGTCTGTGAAAACAGTTTTCTGTCCAAAACGTTTTTCCAGGTTGTCAGCTTTCAGTTTTATCATCAATAAAAGGTAGCTTGAGCAGCATCAAAAAGAAAAGATTTTTTAAATGAAGCTCTAATTTTCTAAGATATCGGAAATGTGATAAATTACAATAAATATCATCATTTAGATTTAGTCATGTAACCTCATCCTTCAACAGATTATGGAGCAGATTTCAGAACAAATAACTCAAGAACTCCTCCAGGAATTACCCGACAAAGCTCAATTTTTCACTCCGGATGAACTGCTCTCATATGGCATTCCATATATTGTTGCAGAAACACTTCGAAAAAATGTGCTTTCGGCCATCAATTCCGAACTTCAAATGCCTGAATTGGAGTGGATTAAACCTTTGGAAAAGGAGGTCCGGCAAGCTTGGCAGGATTTTGTTGAAATATCTATGAAACACCTTCGAGTACCGGCTTCTAAACTTTCTTATATGTTGGAAGAAGCTGTTAAAGAGTGCCTGGAATTAGCGTTAAAACCAAGACAGTCTCTGCCCGATATTATTTTTCGAACTCATGATATTATTGAGTATAAAACGGCTAAAGATCGAGTGCAGTCGCTTGAGGTAAATAAACAGCTTGGAGTGGCACTCATAAGATACATGGAAAAGAAACAGAAAGGTGAGATTAGTATTGACCAAGCACGTGAATTAATTACAAAAGTCGATCAGCGCTTGGTAGAAAATTATCATCCTCTTAATTGGGCGCAGGTACTCAAACCTGTGTTTGACCTGGCAGGTCCTTCTGTGGATACAGAATTATTCCGTATTTTCTTTGATGACAAAGAGAAACCGGGTTACGCCCGTAAATTCGAACAGCTTGAGGGGAATCTCAATGATACAGAATTTATCGAAGTTCTGAGTTCAGCAGATGTACTGGATATAGAAGATGAGGATCAGCCGGAGCTTTTTGTGCAGCGTGAAGAGAAAGCAGAGCAAGAAAAGGAGGTTGAGAACGAAGAATCATTCGACGAAGAAGAAATAAATACGGCTGATGAGGACGAAACCGAGGAAAACTCAGAACCGGATAAGGAAGAATTACTGGCTGAAGGTCCCGAAGATTTTGAAGAGCCTGAACCGGAGCCAGTTGAACGAATGCAATCGGCGGAGAGTGAAGAAGTAGTTGACGAAGAAGAATTTGATGAAGACCTTGAAGAATCCGATGACCCGACAGATTTAGATGGTGAAGATGAAAAATCCGATCGGGATGAAAATATTGTAGACCTGTTTTCTGAAATCAGGGAAGATGACCTGTTTGAGGAAACGCAGAATGAACAGATGATCTCAGTCACAGATGATGAAGATGAGGTAGATGAGGATCTTGAAAAAATCACATTGCTGAGTAAATTTACATTTGATGAAAATGTTGAAGATTCACCAAAGGGTCTTCCGGAGTCTCCGGGAGAGGAAAACGACCCAGGAAAGGATGAGCCTTCATCAATCTACGATGAAATGAACCTTGTAAAAGAAGATTTAACAGAAATTCAGGAAAAAGGTAAATCCTTCAACGATTTAGAAGAATTCAGTGAAGATGATGAGAATGAGGAGGAACTATCATTTAAAATTGAAACTCAGGATAAAGAAAAAAGTGAACCGATTGAAGTAGGATCCTTTGAAACGGATTCCGTAGAGGAGCTTGCTGATGAAGACGAGAAAGATCAGCCTATGTGGCGGTCTTTTTTGGAGAGAGATGATCTTGAAACCGATTCCGGTTATGAGTATGAGGATGAATCTGAGAAGGAGTCCGATGGTGAATTTGAAGAGGATTTTGGAGATGATTTTGCGGAGGAGGAAGATGATGGATTTATCGAAGAACCGATTTATGATTTAAAAGCTGACCAACAAGATCCTGACGAAAAAATTAAGAATATTTCAGATTGGCTTGATGATGAGAAAGATCGGTTTGTGGATGAAATCTTTAAAGGGTCAGAGATCGCATATGATGAGGCATTATTAGATATTATGGATTACGATAATTGGAAATCGGCATCCATGTATCTGGAAAAAGAAGTTTTTTCAAGAAATAATATAGATGTATATGATGAAGCAGCAGTTGATTTCACAGATCGATTGCACAGCTTTTTTTTAGAAAATAATTCATAACTAAAAACAGAGAATAAAAAATGGCAACAAACGGAAAAGTAGAGCGACTACAAAAACTAAGAGAGGAAGCGAAAAAGGGCGGTGGTAAAGTCCGAATCGAAAAACAACATAAAAAGGGGAAACTTACGGCCAGGGAACGGATTGATATTCTCGTGGACAAAGGCAGTTTCGAAGAGATAGACGCCTTTGTGACTCACAGAAGCCAGGCATTTGGCCTGGACGGACAACAGGTACTGGGAGACGGCGTAGTAACCGGTTTTGCAAAAATTGAAGGGCGGCCCGTCTATATATTTAGCCAGGATTTTACAGTATTCGGAGGATCCCTGTCAGAAACACATGCTGAGAAAATTTGCAAGATTATGGATCTTGCCATGAAAAACGGTGTTCCCATCATCGGATTGAACGACTCGGGAGGAGCGAGAATCCAGGAAGGTGTAAGCTCTCTCGGTGGATATGCAGAGGTATTCTGGAGAAACTCAATGGCATCAGGCGTTGTGCCGCAAATATCAGCTGTAATGGGTCCATGCGCAGGCGGAGCCGTGTACAGTCCTGCACTGACTGATTTCGTATTTATGGTGAAAAACACAAGTTACATGTTTGTAACGGGTCCCAATGTGGTGAAAACAGTGACACATGAAGAGGTAACTTCCGAGGATTTGGGCGGTGCAAGTGCACACGGTACAAAATCTGGTGTAGCACATGTTACCACCGAAAATGATGCTGAATGTCTGCGACAAATTCGCGAGATGATGACCTATGTTCCGCAGAACTGTGAGGAAAAAGTACCGGAGCAAAATTCAGTTGAACCGGATTCAAAAAAAGCAGCTAAATTGGATGAATTGGTTCCACTGAACCCAAATAAACCATACGATATTAAGGATGCAATTGAAGGCGTGATGGACAAAGGGTCGTTTTTTGAGATCCATGAAAATTACGCGGACAACCTTGTTGTTGGTTTTGCCAGGCTTGATGGACGAACGGTAGGAATTGTAGCGAATCAGCCACTGTCACTGGCCGGAGTACTCGATATTGATGCGTCTCTGAAAGGAGCCCGTTTTGTTCGCTTCTGTGATGCATTCAATATTCCCTTGGTTGTTTTCGAGGATGTTCCGGGCTTCTTGCCGGGTACAGATCAAGAATGGGGTGGTATCATTAAACATGGTGCAAAACTTCTCTATGCGTTTTGTGAGGCTACTGTGCCTAAAATGACCGTTATTACACGTAAAGCATATGGAGGAGCATACGATGTAATGAACTCCAAACACATCCGTGCAGATTATAATGTCGCGTGGCCAACTTCAGAAATTGCTGTAATGGGTACAAAAGGTGCCGTTGAAATCATATTCAGGAAAGAGATTGCAAATGCAGATAATCCCGAGGAGAAGCAAAAGGAACTGGAGGATGAATACAACGAAGAGTTTGCACATCCATACAGGGCAGCCGCTCGCGGATTTATTGACGATGTGATTTTACCTTCGGAAACAAGAGAAAAACTGATTAAAGCCTTTGAAATTTGCCAAAATAAGGTTGATACCATTCCGAAGAAAAAGCACGATAACTTACCGATTTAAACGAAGCACGGCTCGGTCCAAAGGCCTCCCTTTGGGTGAGCCGTGAATTTTAAAAGGAGATAAAGAACCTGGCAGAGTTTGAATGAATCAAAATTCTGCCGGGATTCTGAAAAGGGCTGTGGTAATCATTGAACAGGTTCCTCTGCTAAGTGATTATACCTTGAATAGATTATTTATTTCTCAGAGCCATTATTTAGAATTGTTACATTATGTTCACTTTGCATTCGATCTTCTAACTTTCGAAGATATTCTTCAGCCTTCCTTTTCTCCTCACCGGTTAATTCATTAAATCGAAGTTTAGCATCTTTAGCCTCATCGATAAATTTCTTCATTTTCTTACTTTTGCTCATAAATCAATAGGATTATTTACAAGATGAAATAGCACTTCATTTACTAATGTATTTTTGGCAGAATCAGAATAATAGAAAAACACTCATCCGATGAATGATATGAATATTAGGTTCCGCTATTTATCGGCTCGACGAGTCGATGTACATCTTCTTATCCCGGGTAGCTGCCGCCGGCAATGTAATTGCGGAGTGAATTGATTTCTATCTTTTGCTCATCGATCACCGATTTTACAACATCACCAATTGAGATGATTCCGCTCAATTTATTGTTATCTAAAACCGGCAGATGACGAATTTTATGTTCGGTCATCAGTTTCATGCATAATTTCACATCATCGTTGGAGTTTACACAGAACACGCTGGAGGTCATGATATCTTTTACAGGTGTATTTTTAGAATGACGCCCTTTCAATATCACTTTATCCCTGTAATCTCGTTCAGAAATTATCCCGTTTAGTTTTTCATCATCAATCACTAAAAGTGCACCAATTCCAAGCTCCGACATTTTTTTGATAGCATCGTAAACTGTATCATCTGAACCAATAGAGTATATCTCATTTCCCTTCTTATTGAGCAAATCGATTACTTTCATTTTTTCCTCCCGTTTAAATTAGTGGACATCTGTTTTTTAATAAACGGATTTTTCTGTGACTTGCAAGAACTTTTTAATATTTAAAAATATTGGTTAGCAGCTATTTCAACCAGCATCTTGTTGAACGATTCCTTCATTCTCTTTTATTAAAAGTATCGTGTTACTCTTGATATTGTTTAATGTGTCAGTTTGTCCTGATGGCCACTGGATAATCATATTTTCTACTGTTGAGTTTTTTAATCCAAAAAAAAGAGATTTACTACTCGAACTTGTGTAAGAATTACCTGCCTTCACAGTTTGAATTTGCTGAAAACCATCTTTCCTGTTGAGGACGACTTTAGTTCCAATCGCATCTCGGTTGGATTGAACACCTTCCAAATCAACCCGGAGCCAATTATTTCCAGATGTGAGATTCTGTATGAGTTGTGAAGGTGTCCCGTCAATATTTGAATAGATAAGATCCGGAGTTCCGGAGCGGTCAAAATCAATAACAGCCAACCCGCGGGTTAGTGCAGAATTTGAAAAATTAATAACATCATCTGTGACATTCTTAAAACCATTCATACTGTTTATAAATATGAGGTTTTTATTTTCCAGTTCATCCTCGGGATCCCATAGCGCTCCGCTACCCATTGCTATATCCTGCAATCCATCCAAATCCAAGTCCACAAAAACAATTCCCCATCCTGATACCCGTTCAGAGGGCATTATACCGGTATGGTATGTAACATAATCGAAACGGAGATTCCCATAATTTTGAAAAAGGCTGGTCATCTGTCCAATTAAATTTGTCGTTAGCAGATCGTAGTTTCCATTTTGATTGAAGTCTCCATCATCTACTCCCATGCTGCTTTTTGATTCATTAACATTTGCGGCTATACCAATTTCAGAAAATGTTCCATCCTTTTTGTTGATATATAGCCTGTTGGGAGTCATATCATTCGCGATATAAATATCAGGCCAACCATCATTGTTTAAGTCCGACCAAACGGCGGAAAGCCCTTTTCCATCTTCCCGATGCCCCTGTTGATCTTGGTTCGTTACACTGCTCTGCTCCGAAACATTTGAAAATGTACCATCACCATTATTTCGAAAAAGTATAGTGGGCTGCCCGGAATAATGTATAGGGATCAGTGTTCCCTGCCCATAATATCTTGGATTATCAATATTCCAGTTTACATTATTCACAACCAAGAGATCAAGATGTCCGTCGCGGTCGTAATCAGCAGCAGAAGCTGCGGCAGTAAAGCAATCCAATTCACCACAATATCCCTCAAGGCTGAGCCCTGCATATTCTGTTGCATTTGTAAATGAACTGCCATCATTTCTGAAAAGTTGCCCTCCACCATAAGCAGATACATATAGATCCTGGCGTCCATCGTTATTGTAATCAAAAAAAAGTGCACCTACGGGGTACCCTGGAATATCTTCAAGACCACTGTTAACAGTAATATCTTCAAATTTACCATTTCCAAGATTTCTAAAAAGGGCAGATGATAAAGAATGTTTGGCAGACGAGGAGTCTGATAAACCTAAATTTGGCAGGAAAAAATCTTCCCAGCCATCATCGTCAATATCACCAACAGCAACGCCTCCCTCCATAACTTCCAGGTAACTGGTGTTGGCTTGATTGATCGGAGGTCTGGAAAAAGAGCTTATACCGGCTTGACCGGATACATCTGCCAATTGAAATGTTGGCGCTGATGGAAAAAATTTCTGAAGGAAAGGTATTTGATATGCTCCCGAAATCTGGAGAAATATCAAACACAGAATAGATCCTAAAATGATGATAAAAGAGGTTAATGGCAGAGAAAACCGTTTTAATAGGAACTTCTTATCGTGCATGTTATGAATTGATTAAAAAAAAATACATAATAGAAAATTGCATATCCTTATGCTAGAACTCATCTATCTATAGAGTAATAAATCATCAGTATGAGCACTATAAAAAAAGTATTGATCGGTCTTACAGTCATTTTGCTACTACTTATCATCTTTTTCCAATTAAATAAAAAAACAGGTAATGGCAAAGGCCAGTCAATCAATTATTCGCACATTCAAGAGGGGAAACAATTATCAACAATATATTGTGGAAGCTGTCACAGAGTTCCAGACCCTGACCTTTTACCGTGGAGAACCTGGCGGTTTGAAACCCTTTCGGCCATGGCGCCATTTCTTGGAATTGATGATCCTCAATCGTCAAATAATCCATCCCGAAATCCCTATTTGCCAGAAAATTTCTATCCAACGGAACCGGTCGTCAGTCAGGAAGATTGGCAGAAAATTCGAGATTATTATTTGTATGAATCTCCACAAGAGTGGAATTTGCCTGAGAAAAAACCTGCAATCATAACAGATACATTATTTTTTAAAGCTCGTTTTTCTGACGTACCGTCCGAGCAGCCACCAACAATTACATCTGTGAGATTCGATCCGGGTAACCGCTTAATTTATGCAAGTGATTATCAGACCCATAAATTCATTGTTTTGAATGAAAGTCTGGAGCTTGAACATAGTTTAGATATTGAATCGACTATTGCCAGCATCAAAATGATGGAAAAAAATGTACAAACGCTACCGGGTTACAGAGATTTACTTCTTACATTTATTGGTTATTTAAATCCTTCAGATGCACCCTATGGAAGCATCCAAAAGGGATGGTATGATCCATCGCGCCAGCAAGCTGGAATAGATTCCATACTTGTCTCAAAATTAACCCGGCCCGTTGAGAGTATGTTTATTGATCTTAACAGTGATGGAAACGAAGATCTGCTTGTCAACGAATTTGGTCACCGTACAGGGAGTCTTTTCTGGATGAAAAATAGTGGGGAGAGGAACCTGTTCGAACGAAGAGAATTAATAAATACACCGGGTTGTATTCAATCTCATGTGATGGACTACACCCGAAATGGATGGCCTGATATTATATCACTTTGTACACAGACAGATCAGGCAATCTACTTGTTCTCCAATGAAGGAGAGGGTCAATTTGTGAGATCTACATTACTGGAGTTTGAAGTAACAGCCGGTTCCAGTTCATTTGAGATTCATGATTTTAATAATGACGGCCACCCCGACATTCTCTACACAAGCGGTGATAATGCTGATTTCTCCAAAATTTTTAAGCCTTATCATGGTGTATACATTTTTTTAAATGATGGAGAAAATCAATTCAATCAACGTTGGTTTTACCCAATCAATGGAGCATTTAATGCTAAGGCACGGGATTTTGATGATGACGGACTTTTGGACATTGCTGTAATTTCATTCTTTGCAGATTATGAAAATACCCCGGAAGAAGGGTTTCTTTACTTAAAAAACGAAGGAGATTTCATGTTTACTCCATATCATCATCCAGCTGCAAGAACAGGAAGATGGCAGACGATGGACGTAGCAGATTGGACGGGTAACGGAAAGGATGACATAGTGCTTGCAAACTTTTCTATGGGCCCATCTATGGTTTCAGATTCACTTCAAAATATCTGGAAAGATACCCCACATATTTTGTTGCTGGAAAACCAAGCGTATTAAAGGATTTCAGGCCGTTAGCAGAATTGATTTACATAAATGATAGATCAAGGATCAGTGATCATGATTTTGGTTTTCTGCTTGAAAGAGAGTTTCAAATACATGAATAATATATCCGCAACTTTTATGCTAAGGATATTTTTTCAGCATTAATCGCTTCAAAAAAGTATTATCTAGGGCTAATCGTTCAATATCTTGCGATAAACAAAATTTTATTATTCTGAATAAATTGCTGAATAATTGGATAAACTAAATTTATACGCATAAGTAAAAGGTTTAATAAAAATACCTTTTTCAAAAAGTTTGGAATTTTTATTTGAAAGTTCGCAGGAATTTATTTTTTTATGAAAGCGCTTTTGCATATTCGCGTTTTCCATTCATATAAAGTGCGTAGGGCAATTGAACTTTGTACGTGGACAATTGGTAAAATATTTTTCCTGTAAAAATATGATGGTTTTAGTGGAAAAAGAACTCGATGAAGATCATAGGTGGATAATATCAGGTTGTTTAGCATTGTGAATTTATTTGCCTGAATGAAGACGTATTGGGACTTGGATTTTAATTTTCATAAAAGTTTGTATTGGATTTTTCCACTTGATGAATAATGTGTACCGTCTACTGAATTAAATGAGCATTTGAAGTATATCAAACTATAATGCATGCATAATTGACTAAATAAATTTGTATGAAGGCCTTGTGAACCGAACCACAACATCTACCAAAAACAATAACAACAAAAAAAAGGAAAACATGGAGCGAATGGCGACAATGATACGACTCATCGTGATACTATTGCTATTCCAGCTTGTTGCATCAGTAGATCTGCAGGCTCAGGATAATAGTACACTTGCAACTGTGTACGATGGTACAGAAGGAAAGGTTGAGTTCCAATCTGAATCAGCGACACAATCACTACAAGAAACAATTACAGGTACCGTAAGAGATGCCATGACGGGCGAAACTTTGCCGGGTGTAAACATTACGGTTCCGAATACTGACCGTGGTGTTGCTACTTCTATTGAAGGAACCTATGAGATTGCAGTTTCATCACTAAGTGATACTCTAATATTTTCATACGTAGGTTATCAGAGTCAGACAGTTCCAATTAATGGCCGTACATCAATCGATGTTGAAATGGAAATGGACATTTACCAGGCAGAAGATATTGTTGTGGTTGGGTACGGAACTCAATCACGAGAAACTCTTTCAGGTTCTGTAAGTTCGGTTTCAGGTGAAAGAATTCAGCAAATTCCGGTTACAAACATGGCGAACTCATTAACAGGTCAGCTGCCGGGAATTGTTACCGTTAACGAAAGTGGTTTGCCGGGAGATGACGGTGCATTGATTCGTATCCGCGGTGAAAGTACATTGAATGATAATCGGCCATTGATCGTGATTGATGGTGTTCCGGATCGTTCTGGTGGATTGGACAGGATCAATCCACGGGATGTTGAAAATATCAGTGTCTTGAAAGATGCATCAGCTGCAATTTACGGTTCACGGGCTGCAAATGGTGTAATTCTGATTACAACCAAACGAGGACGAAGTGGTGCTCCGCAGTTTACACTGGATTTTAACCAGGGCTTTAACCAGCCAAGTAGGGTACCCGATATGGCAGATGCCGAGACATATATGACAATGTTGAATGAAATTGATACATATCGCGGTCTCGAACCCCGCTATAATCAGGAACAGATCAACTGTCATGCACAGGTTCAGGATGAATGGCTATGTCCCGACACTGACTGGTTTGGCGAAGCTTTGAAAGATGTGTCTTACCAAACTCGAACAGATATGTCTGTTGCGGGCGGAAGTGAAAATTTCCGGTACTATCTTTCTTTCAGTGGGCTTACAGAGGATGGATTTTACGATAACAGTGCCGTTGGTTATAATGAATACAGTTTCCGCAGTAACCTGGATGGCCAGCTCTCAGAAAATATATCCTTATCTGTAGATCTTTTGGGACGATTTGAAGATAGAAATTTCCCAACAGAGAGTGCCGACCAAACATTCAGAATGCTGATGAGGGGCAAGCCGAATGAACATGGTTTCTGGCCTAATGGTCTGCCGGCTCCGGATATTGAAAACGGTACGAACCCGGTCGTCACAGGAACAGATGCAACCGGATATGACCGAGATGATCGCTATTACTTCCAAAGTAATGCAAAACTACGTGTTGAAGTGCCGAATGTAGAGGGTCTTTCTGTTACGGGTACCGTTGTTTATGATAAGGATTTCCGTAATCGTAAATTTTGGCAAACTCCCTGGACGCTTTATGATTTAGCAGGCTTTGATACAAATGGCGATGGTCAACCGGATGGAATGGATACCGGTGGTACACCCATATTCAATGAGAGTTTAGTACCGAACCAGGATGCCCGTTTGGAACAGTGGTCAGATGAGGGACAAAATACATTGATGAACTTACTGGTGAATTATGATGTAGATTTTGAAAACCACTCATTTACTGCATTGCTTGGAACTGAGAGACAAAATATTCAAAACTCCGGTTTTTATGCTTTCAGAAGATTTTTCCCAACTACGCAGATTGACCAACTTTCATTTGGGGGTGAAGATCAGCAAAATATTGAAGGAGGAAGTTCATCATTAGGTGATGATATCGAACGTCCTAACAAGGCAGTCCGTCAAAATTTCTTTACTCGACTCAATTACAATTATCAGAGTAAATACTTGGTTGAAGTCATAGCCAGGTACGATGGATCTTACATCTTTCCTGAAGGTAACCGTTACGGATTCTTCCCTTCAGTTTCTTTAGGTTGGAGGCTAACACAGGAAGATTGGTTCCAGGATGCAGTCAGCCTGTTTGATGAATTGAAACTTCGTGCTTCCTATGGACAGACAGGGAATGACCGAATTGAAGAGTGGCAGTTTTTATCGACGTACCAATTTGGCGCGGGACATGTATTTGGAGGAAGTTCAGTTCAGTCGATCTTTCCCGCACGTACACCCAATCCGGATGTAAGCTGGGAGGTTTCCAACCAGTTTAATGTAGGTATTGAATCATCGATGTTCGATAACAGATTTACTCTTGAAGTCGATTACTTCAACGAATTGCGAGAAGATATTCTTTGGTTTAGAAATGCTTCTGTACCTCAAACTGCAGGTATTAACTTGCCCAGGGAAAATATCGGAGAAGTAAGAGCCAAAGGTTTTGATGGCCGTATTGGCTGGAGACAGCAATTTAGTACGGACTTTGTTCTTGATATCTCACTGAACGGTGGATATGCCGAGAACGAGATCAAGTTTTGGGATGAACCCCCGGGCGCACCAGAATGGCAGCAGAGTACAGGAAGAAGAATGCAATCTCCTCTGTTGTATAATGTAATTGGTGTCTTTAGTGATCAGGCCGAAGTCGATAGCTATCCGCATTGGAGCGGGGCCCGACCCGGTGATCTAATCTTTGAGGATGTGAATGGTGATGGTCAGATTAATGCTGATGATAGAATTCGAGTTGAACGCAACGGCGTTCCAAAATGGAATGGCGGATTAAATATTAGTGGACAGTTCAGAAACTTTGACTTTGTTATGCTGTTCCAGGGGGCCGCAGGAGCTTCTCAATGGATTCAGACACAGTCTGGTGATTTTGGAAACTATCTGAATGACTTCGCGAAGAAGAGATGGACTGCGGATAACCCTAATGCGTCTGGACCGAGAGCGTTTAACCGAGCAGATGAATATTGGATCCGTAATCAGAACACCTACTTCTATATGGATACAGATTATATCAGGCTTAAAAACCTCGAAATCGGGTATAATTTACCGCAGAATCTGACATCCAGCTTAGGAATAAACAGGATGCGAGTGTACGCAAATGGATTTAATCTGTTAACATTTAGCGATTTTCCATTGGATCCGGAAGCCAGAAATGCGTCAGGTTCTTATTACCCGCAAAAGAGGGTCATTAACTTAGGTCTGTCACTGGCATTTTAATCACCAGGGTCTCGGGTACAACCGGGACTCTGATTACTAAACCATTTGAGTTTAGTGATTGCGAACATTTTCAAATTAAATCACAACAAAATGAATAACACAAAAGCATTAAAAAAGTTACCCATAAAAGTACTGCTGGCGGTCATGGTTTCCGTGCTTGTATTCAACTCATGCGGTCAGGATGCATTGAATGTGAGCCCCACAGATCAGATATCAGATGATAACGTTTGGCAGGATCCCGCACTGATGGACCTCTATTTGTCGGATGTCTATCGTCAGATGCATCACGGACAAGATGAAGTGAAAATATCCTCATTAACCGATGACTCTTTCTTCACTCACGGATATGGCACAGAAGACCTTGTACAAGGAAACTGGAGCCCAAGTAACCTGGGTGCACTCGGACGTGGTGACCTTCGACAATATCGATGGGATCATCTCTACTCGGCCATACGGCAAGCGAATATTATCTTAGCAAATATTGACGAAGCTACGGCCAGTGAATCATTCAAGAATGATATAAAAGGTGAAACTCATTTCTTGCGAGCTTATTTCTACGGCAACCTACTCAGAATGTATGGTGGTGTACCACTCATCCTGAATCCTGTTGACCTCTTTGGAGGTGAGGATTTGGCAGTACCCAGAAATACATTTGAAGAGACCGTTAACTTTATCGTAGAGGAAGCTGATCGCGCAGCTGCTCTTTTACCTGACGAACCACGAGATTTAGGGCGAGCATCTAAAGGAGCCGCTTTGGCACTTAAATCGAGAATTCTCACTCATGCAGCAAGTGACCTGTATGCGAATCCCGCAAGTGATTTGACTGGATATACATCAGGTAGCCAAGAATCCCGATACCAGGCAGCTAAAGCTGCAGCTGAAGAGATCATGAATATGAACAAGTATAGTTTATATAACCAACATGATGATCCTGCTGTAAATTATGAACAGATGTTCCTGGTGAATGGCCGGCATGAAGAGACAATTATGAATCGATATTTTCAAGCAAGCAGAGACTGGACGGATCGTTATTTAACTCACCAAATGAATGGGCCCAATGGATATCGCGGATGGGCTGGTAACACTCCGTTACAATCATTAGTAGACGCCTATGAAATGGCAGATGGTTCTGAGTTTGACTGGAGCAATCCGGATCATGCAGCTGCTCCCTACGAAAACCGAGATCCCAGATTCTATGCATCCATTCTTTATGATGGCGCACCTTGGGTAGAACCGCCCTCATTCAGACAACCCTACGATCAATTTGGAAATATTCAAACGTTTGAAACAGTAACGTTGCCAGATGGAAGTGAAGCGGTTGGTGTAGACACAAGAAATGGCCCGATCGAGGATTGGAATGGTAGTTGGACACGATACTACCTGAGAAAATTCATCGACCCAAGCATGCCGCCTCAAGAACGACAGGAAACGCCGTACACATATTTCCGATATGCTGAAGTTCTTTTAAACTATGCTGAAGCGTGTATAGGCTTGGGAGAGGAAGTAGAAGCACGTCGAGTGATCAATATGGTTCGTGACCGTGCCGGTATGCCTCCAATCTCAGACAGTGGGCAGGCATTAGTCGAACGGTATCAAAACGAACGACGTGTTGAACTGTTTGGTGAAGAACATCGGTTCTTCGATGTGCGCAGATGGATGATTGCACCTGATATTTATACAGATGCGTTTGGAATTACCATTACTGCGGAAGCGACCGACGTCACAGATCGCAGTACATACTCAAACTACTCATACGACCCGATGCGATTTATCCAGTCGAGGTCTTGGAGCGATAGCCATTATTTTGCTCCGATTTCATTAGAAGAGATAAATAGAAATAGTGCATTGGTTCAAAATCCCGGCTATTAATTTTTAACTCTTTTGTGAATTACTTTAAAGCCTGCCAGGTTATCTGGTTGCATTCATGTGAATTGCAACCGGATGTAACCTGTCAGGTTTTTTATTTTCTTAATAAACGATTACAGGCTAGTAAATCTCTAATATTCATTTGTGGATTTTTACAATTTTATCAGTGATTTTAGTCACTCAAAAAATTGATATCCATAAGTGGATATTGAATCGATCATCATTTATCGTGTCCATTATTTTCATCTTCTAATATGCTCTACCAGTGGAAAAAAGCCGTAACTTTTACAATACTCTGCTTTTGCCTTTTTAGCTGCAACCCGTCAAATGAGCTGGAATGGAATCAAGATGATGGATTTCGCTGGAGTGAAATATCTCCCGGTTTTTTTGGTGAAACAGGCTTCTCATCTCTCGCTTCAACAGAAACAAATATTTCGTTTCGAAATGATGTAAGAGATGAATTAAAATTTCAAAACAGACATTACCTGAATGGCTCAGGTGTAGCCGTGGCCGATGTGGACGGAGACGGACTGCAAGACATCTACTTCGCATCTATAGACGGGCCTAATAAACTCTATAAAAATTTGGGAAATTTTCGCTTTGAAGATGTCACTGAACAGGCCGGTTTGGCACATGAGGGTTATAACTCCACTGGTGTCGTTTTTGCCGATGTGAATGCAGATAGAAACCCTGACCTGTTCATTAGCTCATTAAGTGATGAAAACTCACTCTATATAAATGACGGGAATGGAAACTTTCAACTGAAAACTGACAGTGGTTTAGGAGAAAGCCGGGGTGCACATACAATGGCTTTGGCAGACATCAACGGTGATGGACTACTGGATCTATATATCACAAATTACAAAATCCAATCTGCTCGCGATATATATTCAGCCAAAGAGCTCTCAATGGACAATACCGTAGAGGTGATCGATGGAAATCTTCAGGTACTTCCGGAATTCGCAGATCAGTTTACAATTGTTGAGACAGCAGAGGGGTCCTTCAGGAATGAAGTAGGCGAACCTGATGAACTATATCTTAACAAGGGAGAGGGGAGATTTGAACCGGCGGACCCACTTGAATATTTCTATAATGAGGACGGGATTTCCATCGGATTAACACCTGACTGGGGCCTGACGTCCACTTTTCGTGATGTAAACGGCGATAATCATCCGGACCTGTACGTGGCTAATGATTTCTGGACGCCTGATAGGTTTTGGATCAATCAGGGGGATGGAACGTTTGAAAGAATCAATCGAAATGGAATCAGAAACATGAGTTTTTCATCTATGGGGGTTGATTTTTCTGATATAAACCGGGACGGTCATTTGGATTTTGTGGTGACTGAAATGTTGAGTCTTGAACATTCAAACCGGTTGCAACAATCTTCTGAGTTTCTGCCTGAATATGAAGGACGTACATTACATAATCGCAATTCGGTGTATCTGAATAGGGGAGATTCTATTCCCAATTTTGCCCAAATAGCTTATTACAGTGGACTTGAAGCTACTGAATGGTCTTGGGGTACCTCATTTTTGGATGTTGACTTAGATGGATTTGAAGACCTAATCGTCGCCACTGGTTTTACCAATGATTACCAGGATATGGATACCCAAATTGCTATGTATACAGCGGATATGTCGAATAATGAAAGAGGGGGGGATATTTTAAGATATCCGCGACTCGAGTTAAGAAATCAAATCTTTAAAAATAATGGAGATTTAACATTTACCGATCAGAGTGTAAACTGGGGATTCGAAACCGAAGATATTTCTATGGGGATGGCCCTTGCAGATCTCGACAATGATGGAGATAAGGATATCATTTTCAACAGGCTCGACAATGTAGCCTCACTCTATGAAAACAGGTCCAATCACTCACGAATCGCTGTTCGATTAAAAGGTACTTCACCAAACACCCAAAGTATAGGAGCGAAGGTAGAACTGATAGGCGGATCCCTGGTTCAAAGTAAAGAGATTATTGCAGGAGGAAACTATCTGTCGAGTTCACATAAACAGGTTGTATTCTCCGCCGAAGAAGGCAAAAATGATTATTCAATTAAAGTAATTTGGCCGGATGGTAACTATAGCCTTATTGAGGGTCTAAGTGCCAATAGAATCTACGAAATTGATCAGGAATCGATAGTACTTCGTACAACTGAAGCTGGGGGTAATTCGGTCAATGAAAATCAACCGGCATTTAGTGATCAATCAGGGAAAATTGATCATAATCATCAAGAGAATTCTTATGATGATTTCCGTTTTAGTCCTTTACTTCCATTAAAATTAAGCAGATTTGGCCCCGGTGTAGCATGGTTGGATCTAAATGGTGATCAGGTAGAAGAACTGTTGGTTACTGCAAGTAAAGAGGGGCGGGCTGCCGTTTATTCCAAGTTGGAAAACGGAAATTTTAGCAGAATAGAGATGAATCCAATCACCGGAGTGGCCCCGGGCGATCAAACGTCAATTTTAGGGTGGTCTGAGGAGAACAGATCAATCCTTGTAATCGGTAGTGCCAACTATGAACAGGGAAATCCAAGCGTACCCTCAGCATTTGTTTACTCGATTGATACCGGTGAGGCTTCAGTTTCTTTGAGCAGCGATGCAGTTTCCAATGTGCAAGCAATTCCGGGAATTTTATCAACTACAGGCCCAATAGCTGCAGCTGATTATACGGGAGATGGTGCTGTTGACTTATTTATAGGGGGAAGGTTTAAGCCCGGTCAATATCCTGTTAATGCCGATTCCAGACTTTTCCGGAATAATAATGGGCGCTTTGAACTGGATGAAAGAAACTCGAGAGTCTTGAGTAATGCAGGCCTCGTAACAGATGCTCTATTTTCTGACATGACCGGTAACGGTGAACAGGATCTACTGGTCGCTACAGAATGGGGCACGCTTATGTTATTTGAAAATCGAGGTGCTAGATTTGTTGATATTACAGAAGAGATGGGTCTAAGCGAGTATAATGGCTGGTGGAATGGTATAACAGTCGGTGATTTTACAGGTAACGGGCTACCTGATATTGTTGCATTAAATATTGGATTAAACAGTGCTTATCAAATTCGTGATAACAAACCCATTCGAATGTACTATGATGATTTTAACTGGGATGGACGTCTTGATATACTTGAAACCTATTACAGTAATGAAATTGGCAGTTATGTTCCAAGAAGAAAACTACATGATTTTGAGTCTGTACCCACAATATTATCAAATGTAAGTACGCATGAGGAGTTTGCGGAAGCCTCCATTGAGGAAATCTTTGATCAACCTTTTAATGATGTACCCTACAAAGAAATTAATACTCTTAAACATATGATCTTTGTTAATACAGGAGATGCATTTGAACCTAAATCCCTACCTGCTGAAACTCAGTTTTCAAACGGATTTTACTCGGGTGTAGCAGATTTTAACAATGATGGAAACGAAGATCTTTTTATTGGGCAGAATTACTTTGGCTTCCCAAAGAGTACTCCCCGGCTCGATGCAGGACGAGGAATCCTCTTGCTCGGAGATGGGAATGCAAATTTTGAATCTGTATCGGGCAATATATCGGGAATTAAGGTTTATGGAGAGCAGCGGGGGGCGGCATTGGGAGATTATAATCAGGATGGAAAGACAGATCTTGTAATTTCACAAAATAATGGCCAAACAAAACTGTTCGAAAACAATGTAAACAGAGAAGGAATTAGAATTCAGTTAGTTGGTTCAAGCTTGAATAGAAGTGCGGTTGGTTCTTCTATTCGTTTAATATACAATGATGGTGAAAAAGGACCGTCTCGATTCATTCAGGCAGGGGGCAGCTATGCTTCTCAAAACAGCTATACCCAAGTCCTTGGAATATCAGTAAATAAATCTCCATCAGTGATTGAGGTGAACTGGGCTGATGGCAGTGTCCAGAGAGTTAAGTTTGTGGAGGGAAAAAGCGATTATCGAATTCAAAAACTTTGAGTCCTCCAATGAAAGATTTAAAATTTAGTGTTTGTCTGCCATAGTAAAATCATGAATTAATTGATTTTCAATCCACTTGCTCTCGAGACTTACTACTTCTACCTTTCGATATGGATTTATTTGAAAAAGAAAACTCAGGTAATTCACTAAATGAGGGTTACGAAGATCAACCTCTAGCCACTCGCATGCGCCCGCAATCCCTGGATGAATTTGTTGGACAGGAGCACCTGGTTGGCAAAGGAAAAATGCTTAACCGGATGATTAAAAGCGGGGTGATTGCATCACTTGTATTTTATGGTCCTCCAAGCTCCGGTAAAACCACATTGGCTCATGTTATTTCAAGAGAAATTGATGCCCGGTTTGAAGTAATCAATGCGGTTCTTGATGGAATTAAGGAGTTGCGCAAAGTAGTATCAAAAGCAGAGCACCAGAAAAAAGCCACCGGGAAAAAAACCATCCTGTTTGTAGATGAGATTCACAGATGGAATAAAGCTCAGCAAGACGCACTTTTACCGCATTTGGAATCGGGTGTGTTAACGTTGGTTGGGGCCACAACTGAAAATCCGTTTTATTCGTTGGTGAGCCCACTTCTTTCGCGCTGCCAGCTATTTGAGCTCTATCCTCTGACTAAGGAAGATGTAGTTATAATGCTTCATCGTGCACTTAAGGATGGAGAACGAGGCTTAGGTTACATTGATGTCACTGTTTCTGATAAAGCTTTGGATCATTTAGCTGATTACGCTGGGGGAGATATTCGAAATGCCCTGAACGCTCTTGAGGTAGCGGCATTGTCTACCCCGAAAAGTGAAGATGGAATAGTTGAAGTTACCCTTGAAATAGCCAGGCAATCTATTCAAAAAAGAAGTGTTCGCTATGATCGGACCGGGGATGAACATTATCACTATGCATCAGCGTTTATCAAATCTATGCGAGGATCAGATCCGGATGCAGCTCTTTACTGGATGAACGCCATGCTTGAAGGTGGAGAGGACCCGCAGTTTATATTTCGACGAATGTTGATATTTTCTTCCGAAGATGTAGGCATGGCTGACCCTTATGCAATTACGGTGGTTCACTCAGCCCATGAAGCTTTTCTGAAAACCGGCATGCCAGAAGGATTTTATTTTTTATCTCATGCTTGCATATTCCTTTGTATCAGTCCAAAAAGCAACAGTACAAAGGCTGTTTTTGAGATTAACAGCGAGATTAAGAAGAAAGGAGTGGGGGATGTTCCATCGCACCTCAGAGATAAGACGGCTAATAAACTGGCATCTATGTATTTAGATCATAAAAATGCGTCGGACGACTACAAATATCCTCATAGCTATCCCCGCCACTGGGTCCGGCAAAAATATCTTCCCGACAGTTACAATGACCGTTCCTGGTTCGAGTTCGGAACGGAGGGAAGAGAACCCATCCTTCGAAAAAGGCTTGAAGAAATTAAAAAAAGTAAAGAGAAGTAATATCCGGTTCATATAAAAAAGCAAGCCCGGAATTTTCCATTCCGGGCTTGCGAAGTATTGGAGCTATTGCTCGATGTCTACCATAACATGAGTTCTTCGTATTAGGAAGTTCTTTATTGTCAATCACTGGAATAATGATAGGGTGTTTTGATTAGAAAGACAAATAAAATTAGGCAAAAAGTTTAAATAGCATAGATAATTTAAGAAAAAATGTAATTGTAAGCGCTTTTTTTAGGCTTTAGAAGGATTATGGGAATTAAAAAAATTCAAAATTATTTTATATTTGGTTAAAGTTTACCGTCATCAACTGTTATAAAGTCTAATGATTGAGTTCCGAAAAGATGGAATGAAAAAATTTTAACCCCTGTTTTCCTGAGAAAGAAAAAATTTATGGCACAGATACACATTTTATCAGCGACCGATCGGCCTAACTCGAATGCATTGAAAGTGTCGAGATATACCGAACAGTTTTTATCAGAAAAGGCAACTACTGAGATCTTCTCGCTAAAAGATTTCCCATTGGGGGATGTGATAGGGGGGAAGTACAATGACAAACCATCATCTGTAGAAGAGTTTAATAATCAATTTCTGGATGCAGACGGATTTGTATTTGTAATTCCTGAATACAATGGAGGATTTCCAGGAATTTTGAAACTATTTTACGACTATCTTCCATTTCCTAAAGCATTTAACAAAGCTCCTATCTGTCTGATTGGCGAGGCGGCCGGAGCGTTTGGAGCGCTACGACCTGTTGAGCAATTCTCCCAACTTCTAATCTATCGACAAGCTCATATTTTCCCGGAGAGAATGTTTATACAACGTGTGAATGATTCTTTCGATACAGAGGATGGTCTTTCATCAGAAAAAATGCAGAAACTTTGGGAAAAGCAGTTATTAGGCTTTCCTGATTTTGTGGAAAAAATAAATGCGGAATTAGTTGAGGCGTAGCATATAGCCCACACCGTGAAGTGTTACCAGGTATTTGGGATCATCAGGGTTCTTCTCAATTTTGGCCCTCAATTTCGAGATGTGAACATCAACGGTACGGGTGTTTGTGCTGTACTCATAACGCCATACTTTTTCAAGGAGATCGTCCCTGGAAATAGGGCGATTAGCATTTGAGAGAAAGAATTCAATGATCTCCACTTCGCGTGTTGAGAGCTCTTCTTCTTTTTGATTCGGCTTAAAGACTTTACCGTCATTCAGGTCGATTTTTATATCGCCGAGTTTCAGCAATCCAGCAGGACCTGATTTAGAATATGCGTTTGCCCTGCGAAGTCTTGCACGTATCCGGGCCAGCAACTCCTTTACACCAAATGGTTTCGTGATATAATCATCAGCTCCAAGATTCAGCCCGGTTACTTTATCGATTTCCTGGTCTTTTGCAGTCAGCATGATGATTGGGAATGTATATTTCAAATCCCGGATCTCTTTACAGATTTCGTAACCGCTGACATTTGGCAGCATCAAATCGAGAATCATTAAATCCGGTTCAAACTGTTGAACGGTTTCGACGGCCTCAGCCCCGTCTTCAACTACATTTACGTCGTAGTTTTCAGCTTCGAGAGTGTCTTTTAGGGTAAAAACAAGACTAGGTTCGTCCTCTACAATTAAGATTTTTTTTGATTTATCCGACATAATTATCTAATTCAACGCTCTTTGGAATATTAATAGCATCATCACTTTCTTGTCTGTCATAGTCTTTGGGTGCTTCAACAAGTGCCTTGAAGGTTAAGGTGAATGTGGCTCCCTTACCCTGCTCACTTTTAACGCTTATCGAGCCTCCATTTAATGAGACGAGATTTTTAACAATTGAAAGGCCTAATCCGTGTCCCTTGGTTTTGGCGGTAAGCGAATTTTCAACACGGTAAAATTTATCAAAAATGTTTTTTTGGACTTTTTTGGGAATTCCTTCTCCATGGTCGGCCACTGAGAGTTTAACCGAATCAGATTCTGAACGAAGTTCAATCTGAATATTTTTCTTATCGTGACTGTATTTGAGGCTGTTTTCGACAAGGTTATTCATAATGGTTTCAAGGTGATCCGGATCGATCATAACCAGCGGGACCTTCTCATCTGATTGAAACTCAAAAGTAAAGCCTTTCTCTTCTATGTAAGATTTATTTGTTTGGTAATACTCCCTAACCAGGTTTTTCAGTTGATAAGGAGCTTGTTCAACGACTGTTTGGCCGGAATCTACTTTGGCTACATCAAGAAGCTTATCGATCATTTTTCTGAGACGTATCGCCTCATTATAAATATGAGATCCATAATCTTTCAATCGCTTGCCATCCGTAACCCTGCCATCTGATATATTTTCACCTGCAGCCTGCATTACAGCTAACGGAGTTTTCAGTTCGTGCGTAACATTGGCGAGAAAACCGGCCTGTCGTCTTGCAAATTCACGCTCACGTTGTGCATTAATGAACATAAAAATGAAGGCTCCAAACAGTATAAATACCGCAATCCCCAACAACACAAAGTTACGATTTACCGAAGCTCTTGTAGCTGTAACGGATGGTGATTCAGTGAATGAAGCATACAAGACCCAATTGTCTAATAAATCAGGAAACCGTTGTCGGAGATCTACTTTCGCCCTGTCGTACGTGATGTCTCCACCACTGCAAAGTAAGATATCATTCTGCATCCAATCACGCAGCCAAACCACAATGCCGGATTCTTCAGGGGAACCGATTTTTGCTTCCAGTTTAGGCTTCATAATGTTGTTGAGCAGGTACTCTTTATCGATAAGAAAGTTGAGATGGCCGATAATTTCTTTTTCACTGTTATTGATCAAAGCAAGCGTCATAGACCGGTGCGCGTCAAACTCCGTACGAATATTCCACCGGTAATCATCAAGAGAAACGGTATTCATCCGGGTTTTTGAGATTCCGATTCCGTCACATGCTTCTTTAGGAAAATTATTATCAACCACAAATGAAGAAGTTTGCTGGTCGAACCGATAAACGTCACGATCCGGATGCCAGCATCCAATCCTATCATCTGGTGTGTAATAGACATCCGTGAACAGGGAGTCGCTAATCGTATTTGCTAAAACTTCACGGAAATAGGGGGGGAAGTCTCCGTTTTCATTCCAGGATTCCTGAAGATCACTCATATCTAACTTGCTGATGCCACGGAATGGTGAATAAAAGCGGTGACGTATCGCCTCGGTAAACTCTTCTAATTGTACTTTTCGATTCTCTTTTGCCGAATCAATAGTAGATTCACGAAGTGCGTATAACGAGTATACATTGAGTCCGGTTAGTGCAATTACCGCTAAAATCCCAACCCCAAGAAAGAACCAGCGGAGAGTGTTACTCTGTTTATATTTATTGAAAATTGACTTCATAGAAAGCCTATTCTTGGTAGTTACGTAACTAATTCTGAAATTTAACTGAAAAAAAGAAGATTTTCAGGTGCTAAAAATTTGAGTGCAAGACAAATTGCG
>Ga0102943_1000575_pt1 | contig 24727 bp, 16 predicted proteins | sample SalPonC_black_MG_FD_78174 | JGI IMG/M metagenome (GOLD analysis project Ga0102943, IMG submission 78174) | Salt pond soil microbial communities from South San Francisco under conditions of wetland restoration - Salt Pond MetaG... | ecosystem: Environmental > Aquatic > Marine > Intertidal zone >...
AAAATCGCCTCGAAGCGTGCAAATGGGAGTTAAAAAAGCTCCAAATACCTCTCAAGGAGCGGCTGCTGCAACAACATCAGCCGACTGTTTCAATTTTAGTCCAAGCAGTTTTGAGACTCAAAAATCAAATCCGACAGGCTGCTAGCCTTCAGACCTCAGGTTGCGTGTGACATTTTATAACCCTGTGCTGCAGCCTATGTCTTGTATAGCACGCCTTCAGCGCTGCATATACAACAACTCCTGGTCCTTTAATTTACCCGCGCCCACAACCCCAATCGAGTACTGTACAAATACCCCGTCACCGGTTGTCCAAAAATAGCCTTGAGCGCATCGACATAAGCACTGATTTGCGGCCCGTAGATAGCCAGCAATTCCTGCGCATCTTTACCTTTCAGTTTATCGGTCTTCCAATCCACCAAAATCCAGGCGGCTTGCTCGGGTTGATAGGCGACTAAATCGATGTAGCCATCGTAAGCAACAGTGTCACTGCGCCACAGCAACGGCAATTCAGTCCGCACGTGCTCACCACAGGTCCGCAGGCACTGCGCAGCAGCCGACTGCATGAACTGCGTCCACTCGTGCGTACCTCGTTCGACATTTGGACAGGTGGCCAAGGCTTGCGTGATATGCGCCTGCCAGGCCTCTTCGTCCTCGGCCCAGGGCAGATGTTCCATAGTGGCATGCCACCAGTTGCCATAGTCCGCGCCGGCTTGCGCGGCTATCTCCGCCGACACTTCGGGGAAACTCGGTTCAGTGCCAACATCGCGCTCATCGCGTTGATGCGCAAACGCCGTAGCGTGCTCGGCCAAACTACTGGGCAACACACGGCGGATGAAGGTATGTGCACGAGCACGAGCGTCAGCCACCCCGGCTACCACAGGCGGTAGCCCAGTAGTGTTTACGTCGAACAAGGCCGGTTGCACCACCTGTTCGTCGACAGGAGGCAGCGCTTGTGGTGGGGTTCCCGAGTACGGAGCCAGCTGCGCCCAAACATCGCGGTTTGTTTGTGTATCCAAACATTGCATACAATCGGCCAATGAGCCTTCGTGGCGTTTATAAAACGCTGCATCGTCGACAATGTAGCACTGCCTGGCCGCACGGGTCAGTGTCACATAACACAAGCGCTGGTTTTCAAAAAAGGCATTTTGGCTCGCCCACTCCACGGCGTCGTGGGTGGGTTGATACTTATCATAAATCACTAGAGGCTGATACCCGGCGCCTGGGTCGATAAAACGCGGATAACTTGCAGGGCGCGAGCTGATGGGTTTGAAAAAAAACGGTACCAGCACGACCGCCCACTCCAACCCCTTCGACTTATGGCAGGAAAAGAGCTGCACATGATCGGCTAACGGGGTGTAGGATTCGGCAGCCGCATGAAACGCCTGTTCCAATTGCAATGACCAGTCTTTCAGTGTCGAGCCCTGCTCCTCGGCTACGGTTGCTTTTAATAAAAGTTGCTCGAGAGTGGCATCTATCGTAGCCGCTTCCCAATCGGGCAGCGCGTGCAAGCGATCGCGCAGGTGCAATTGATCGACTGCCAGGTGCACGGCCTCGCGCAGCGGCTTGCCCAGGGTGGCTAAACGCAACTGCTGCAGTTGGGTCAGTGCAGTGGCAACAGGTCCAGAGCCCGCAACCGTGGTCACCAGGTTTAAAGGGTGCGGGGCATCAGCCCTCGATCGATGCGCCTGCACGTAGGTCGCGAGGGTGTCGTCAGCGATACCAAACAGCTCGCGCAACAAACCGGCGATTTCAAATGCGTCATCCGGTTGGACCAGCACGTGCAGTAACGCGGTCAGCCAACAATACGCGGGGTGATCGCCCAAAATATCTTTACGCGAATGCACCTGTACGGGCACGCCGCGACTTTCCAGAGCCTGTGCCAGGAGGGCCAACCATTCATTGCGCGGGCACAGTATAACTGCTTGTGACCAGTCCCCAACGCCAAAGTCGTCGACAGAACGGGCGGCCAACCACTCGGCAAACGCCTGCGCCTGCGCCACATCCGCTGCTTTGCTGCTGCGTCCGGTGTCTAAATCCGCAGGCGGTTGCAGTTGGATTTTCTGCACGTGCCCCTGCCCGGCAGCGGGCCGGGCGCGCAGCGGTACATAGTCGACCTGGCGCGTGGGCCCGGTGCGTTGCTGCAAAATATTTGGAAACAGGGCGTTGACGGTGTTGACCACCGCCTGGTCGCAGCGCATGGTCACTTGAAAGGTCAACGACTCGGTGACCGCCGCCGCACACAGGTTCGCGTGCACATTTAAATAAACCGATAGATCGGCACGACTGCTGAAAATCGATTGTTGCGGATCGCCCACCATTGAAAAGCGGCCCGGTTCGGGCTGGATGAAATCGCTGTCCGGGATCGCTGCCTCGGGGTGTCCGGTCACACCCAACAACACGTCGAATTGCTCGCGATCGGTATCTTGCGCTTCATCGAGGATGACCCGATAACCGTTGCTGCGCACCAGCGGGCCGGCCTCTGGATGCCGCACCAGTTTCCGCGCCAGTCCCACCATATCGTCGTAGGTCAGCTGGCCACGGGCCACGCGGTAGTCCCGAAAGTCTCTGGCCACACCGATGGCCAGGGCCAGCGTTGCTGTAGCCAGCCATTCGCGCAGCGGCTGAAAAGTGGCCTGCCACACCTCTTGAAAGGCCTTGCCGCCTTTGCTGTATTCTGGCAAGGGCAAGGTGGTTGCACCTCGCTCCCGCGCTGCATCCCAGGAACGGATCAAATGCTTGCCCGCCTCAATCGAATCTAATGCCCGGGCATTTTCCGGTTTAAACTGCAATATCGGCTCAAAGTCGAGGGAGGGACACGGCGCTAACGCGGGAGCTGCCATCCGATCGCAGGGTATTCGCTGCGCCAATTGCAACGCTTTGTCCAACGAGCCATAACAGGCAAACGCAGCCCGCGCTGGCTCCGGCAGGTGCCGCATCGCCGTATCTTCATTGCGCAAGAAGGCCAACCACAACGCCGCCTCGTCCGCCACCAGAGAAAAACGACTCGGCAGGCCGATCAGGTAACCGTACTGCTTTAATAATTCTAAACAAAAACTATGGATAGTACCAAAAAACGCTTGGTTAAATTGCATCACCCGCTGCGCGTCGACCGTTTGCTCCAGCAAGCGTTGTCGTGCCCGTTCCTGCATCTCGTTCGCCGCTTTATGGGTGTAGGTTACCAACACCAATTTCGGCAGCATCGGCGTCGAACGCTGTTGATCGTGTACGGCAATGGTCGCAATCCGGGATACGATCGCAGTCGTTTTACCCACCCCGGCAGGGGCAATGACAGAAAAGCCCGCGCCGGTCTCCCGGACAAAACGGTCGCGTGCAGCTTGATCGATGAGAGACGGGTACACGGTGTGTTTAGTGGACATCGGATTGTTCAGGTGACGGCGGCGCAGCGTATTGCTGCTCGAGAGCTGCTTGTGTAAGTTGCCATTTTTGTTCCAGAATGAGCGGGTCGACCGGCAACGTCGCCAAAGGGTAGTGCCCGGTAAATGTATAGGCAGAACGCACTGCACCGCGATCGCCCAGACAGCCGCTCCGATGCATACGCCACAAGGATGCCCACAATTCCGTTTGTTCGAGCACGGCCGCCACATTCAATTGTGGCTGCAAGGGAACATCGGGACGCAAAATAGACAAATCCACGGTCGCCACTCCCAGCGCCTTCAGCGCGAGTGCATACAGAGCTAATTGTAGCCCATCTCCGGCAGCCAAGCCACGCTTGGACAAGGGTGCGTCCGCGCCCGTTTTAAAATCCACTACCCAGGCTGCCCGCGGGCTGGCCGCATCCTCAGCCAACAAAGTCGTTTGTTGACTGAGCAACAGATCGATACGCCCGCGGAGCGGCATCGGCCCCAGTTCCGGGAGGGACAGCGTATCCTTTGCACGCAAGGTGAACTCGCCAACCCCGTATGCCCACGATGCGTGCGCGGCGATTTCCCGAGCGAACTGGCGGGCCAGTCGCCGGGTTCGTGCCCAGTCCACCTGCCACCAATCCGGCAACGCCCGCTGCGCTTGCTGGTAGGCCTGGGTGACAATTGTGCGCTTATGCGTAGCAGCGCGGTGAATCGTCTCCAGCCATTGCGCAATTGTGGGTAACGGACGCAGGTGTTTCTGCCCGGGCGTTGGGTTGATCCACTCGTGTAACCAGGTGCCGACGGTTAACGAGCGCACATCCTGGCTCGCAGGGGACACGGCCTGCCGGACCGACAAAACATGTGCATACCACGCAGAAGCAGGCCGTTTACAGGCGGTCTCCCATGCCTTGCACGACAGTTGCAAACCGCCATCTGGCGGCTGACGATAGCGGAAACTGTATTGGCCAAAAGGTGCTTGCGGGTCCCTTCGCTCGATAAAGGCACGGCGAACTTCGGGAAAGTCAACCGTTTCGGCAAGCGGCTGCGCAATCCCTCGGCGCAAATATACAGCTGTTTCACTCAACTGCACCGCTCTCACCGCATCGGTGTACAGCTTGCCATGCTCAGCATAGTAGACACGCATCCACAGATCGCTCGGGGCGATGGCCTTGCCACTGCCATCGGCAGCCAATGCACTCGCTGTGAGTGAGGCCCGCCCGCACACACTGCCGAGCAAGTCGAAAAAATCCTGTTCATGACGGCGGCGGATATCCGGTGGCGACAGCAAATAACTGTAACCCGCACGCAACACTTCGTGCCCCTCGCCCTGCCGCCCCTCAACGGTGACCGAGCGGTTCAAGTGCGCAATGCGGGCTTCCTGCAGGAACGCACTGCCCGATGCTTCCGGAGGCCAGACCCCCTGCTGCATGCCCGCAAAAATCAGATGCGACCAGGTTTGCCCCGCCGCTTCATCCAAGGTGATCATTTGCACCCGTGCAAACGGTTCCCGGCCCAATGCCGGACGCGTGCGGCCAGGTACGTTCACCACCGAGCGCAACCACGCCAGAAAGGCTTCGCGGTCCATGGCTTCGTTCAGCACAGCCCCCAGCCTAGTGGCCCGCTGCTGTAACACATCCAGACGCGGGGGCCACCCGATGCGCTGTAAAGGCGCTGCAACGGCCGCAAAAAAGAGTTGAAAGGTGCCACTGACCGGCAATAACGGCCAGGCCCGCAAATGCTCGCACACCGTTGCAGCCGTCGAACGCATTGCGGTGACATAGTGCAATAATACATTTAAATCATCCGTCATACACTCACGAAACGCATCCATCAGTGCGGTCTCCACTGCCGCATACACCTTCCTGTCGAGCAATCCCTGCCAGTGGAGTGTTTGCGTAAAGTGCAGGTAGGGCTGCAAACGTTGCGTCGCTTGAAATTCCGCCCAGTTTTCGAACAGCCATTGTGCGGGCGGTTGACCTGGATAATAACCCGGGATATTGTGATGAGGTATGTCAAAATTGCGCAGACGCTCCCCAACCTCGCGCGCTAAAGGTGATACGCGACTGGCAAACACAACCCCCAGGCGCTCACAACCCGGATCGCTCAAGTCGTGCATGACAAGGTCTGCAATGACCGCTGCTTCTTGATGGATATCTTGTGCCATGCAAAATTGCATGTGTGCGGAGCCGGGATCCATTGGTTCCTCTAAGTCAAGGGCCACGTAGCGCTCGGCAGCTTTTGCCAGGGACGCATAGGGAGCAGCCCGCAGAGCCTGACGAACCGCCTGTGATCGCTGCAAGGGCTCGGCGCTGCCAACCGTCTGCTCCCATTGATGCTGCCACATAATTTCTGCCTGCGTGCTCGTTTGCAGCGGCAGACACAGCAATGTATTGGTGGCAAAGTGAGGCGCAGCGGCGAGGAGGTTATATTGGTTCCAATGCTGCGCCGTGAACCCCAGCATCAAGAGTTCGCCGAAGCACGGAGTGGCTGTGAGCGCTGCTTCACGCAGGTGACGGTCGACGCAAAACGCAGTTTGCAACCCTGTTTTTTTCAGGAGTCCGAAATAGGCTGCAGCGATTGCCCGCACATCGCTGTGCGTGAAGCCATTGGCCTGCCAACCACCGCCTTCCAGGCTATCGCACGCTTTCACAAACGCATCCGGTTCGGCCAGGATGGATTGCGCCACTACCTGTTCGGACTGGCTACTGGCGACCATTCTGGCAATCAGGTGCAAGTCCTCGCGAATCGCCAAAGCCGCTGGCATTTGGCAAGCTGACAATAGCGCCGTACGCAACTGTCCCGGCGTCAGAAAGTGTACTCCAAATGCTGACAACCCGTTGGTTAACAAGCGCTCTTTGATATAAGCAACCGCAGCAGCATGGGGCACCACCATGGCAACCGGATGCGGCTGGCGCCAAGCCTCTTTTTCACACGCACGCAGCCAGGGCGCGATAACGGTGTCCCATGCCTCTTCGATCTGCTCGTATTGAATATACCGAATCGAAGGTCGGGTATGCTGCGCTGGACTCAACTATTTCCAATGAAAGGTTAACGGTTTCTCGATATCGGGGTGTAAACTGTTGTGGACCGGACACGATTCGGCAGCGCGTTGCAGCGCATCTTTTTGGCGATCGTTCAACTCGACGGGCATCCACACCTCAATGGGAAGTTTAACAATCCGCCGCGGCGCGTCTTCAGACATGTGTTTATCGATTTTGATTTGCATGCCCTTGAGTTCAATGTTCATCGCAATGGCGCGAATGCTCATGATCGTCGCCATGCAACTCGCCAAGGCCGTCGCGCATAAGTCAGTTGGAGAAAAGCTCTCTCCACGCCCATGATTATCCACCGGTGCGTCCGTTGTCAGCATCGCCCCCGATGGCCCGTGTTTTGCAGAACAGTGCAGCTGCCCTTCGTAATCAACTGTTATGGTTACCATTGATGCAGTCAATAACAGGCTGCTCTATCTATCAATGTTAAAGCAATGCAAATGCGTGATTTGACGATGATTTTTTACGCCTGTTTTCTGCGCCAGTAATGCAAACCTATCAACAGGCAAACGGACAAACCCGCAATCCAGGTGCCCGGTTCGGGAACGGGAGCAATCAACAGTTGGTCATTGCCGAGGGCTAGATTCGAAAACCGAATTTCATCGATAAACCCATTATCTGCCCTTGTTTTTGAGAAATTGTAGCCGTCCATGCGCGTACCGATGTAGACCATCGGCTCAGCTCCGCCGCCGATATCTCCCCAGTAGAGTTGGCTGCCAACCGTCGCCGTATGCGAGCCAATCGACTCGCCGTTAGCGTAGACCGTCCCCACCCCCGTCGTCTCATCATATGTGAAAGCAATGTGGTTCCAGTTGGTAACTCCGTCCCCACGGGGAAGCGTATCTCCATCCATCGCAAAATTGGTGTCAATTGTAATATTGCTGGTCGTGACACCATCGGTTAGCACATACTGAACTTTGAGGTCCTGTGGATCGTAAATTCGAAAGCCATCGGCCACACTGTTTCCGGCTGGATTTGCGGTGTTGGTGCGCGCAATCAGCACCGCCGTCCTTTCTTCCGTCCTGGCAAACAGTTCAACGGTCATGCTACTGACATTCAGGCTCGAACTGTAAGCGGCCGTGGCATTGACGTCCAAAGGCGTGCCGTCCAGGCTTGCAGTATTGGGTGCTCCCGAAATCGGTACGATCGTACTCGGTAAAGACCCTGGATTGGCTGTATCATCAATTTTTCCAGAAGTCGATATTACTGCTGGCTCACCAGCGATTTCATTAGGCGAGTTCAACCGCCTGGCAGCAGGATCGTTATCCACTTCAAAACGCCAATAACTGATTACGCTTCCTTGCACCCCAAGGAATCCCGACATCCATAACAGCCAGATACTGCATAAGCGTTTCAAACCCATATTATATAAAACATACAACCTATTTACATTTTTTTCAATACCCAGAAAGCATTTACAGTGCAAGAATCTGCTGCTTAAGATCGCGTTCTGCGGGCAATAAGTCGGTATCTTCGACTTCGGTTAAAATTTGTCGTGCAGCTTGGTGGTATCCATTTTTCGATAACACCCAGGCGCGGATAATGGCAATAGCGTCACTTGCTGGATACGGCTCCATGGCGTCGAGAACCTGCAGTGCTTTCTGCGGGCTATCAGCCACTAAAGCATATGCATAAGTCGCTCTGAAATAAGGGTTTTGCGGATTAGCTTGGAGGTTCTCCTGCGCCCATATGAGTGGCTGCTCCGTCTGCTTTCCCAACAAAGTGGAGAGATAAATAAAATTGTTCTTGGCAAAAAGATTTTGCGGGAATGCCTGCCATTCCTTCGCTGCATTTTCCCACAAGCCCCTTTCATCATGCGTGTCCTCGAAAATTGCGTTCAAGCGGGCATAGACATAAAAATCCTGCGGGTATTTATCGCGCAACACCAGCAACAGTTTTTGTTCAAATGCAGTCCAGCCCCATAACTGCAAGGTTTGTAACAGGTGGTAATGACTCCCTTGTGCCAGGGCGGTTTCGACTCCATTGTCCCAAAAGCTTTTCCACCAACGTGCCTCAACCCCTTGTTGTTGCGAAACACGGGCAATCGCAACCAATCGTAAATAATCATTATTTCCCCAATCGCTACGATTGAGTAAATTCAACACTTTAGCAAATGCCTGGGTGCGTATTAAGGCTTCAGTGTAGGGCAGACCACAGGCAAACTGCTGGCGTTGACTGGGTGCAAACTGGCTCTCAAACCATGCGATGCAGGCATCGGCGCCAATATTGGCCAACAACCAACTCCCATATTGTATGCGCTCGGCACCCTGGGGCGGCAGTCGATCAACCGTTTCGCTCCGCCAGGCATCCAAATTGGGCGATTGCAACATGGCAGCAGCTTCCAACAGCGCAAAGCGTGCTTGCCAGGAATCAGATAGATACTTCCAGGCCCTGTTTGTTTGCGAAGCCGCTTGTTCTACTCGACCCATGCGAATAAAAAAACGGATCAAACTGAGGTGGGCCTCCATATTTGCGGGAAATTCACGCAGATGTTGCCGCAGCCGAGTTTCCCCCCGCTGCTGCGTATCCAGAGTACCGGAAGAAAGCTCTGAATTGGCGAGATTTACCAGGTGTGCGGCGGTCGGCTCACGCTCATAAATGCGTTGATTACAATTCAAGGCAACGGCATCTTGATGGGTAGCAAATGCGTAAGCACTCTTTAATTTGAGGTGGGACACTGTATCTTTTTGTGCTGCGGGCCAATTCTTTAATACCGCTCCTACTTGCCGGTATCGCTTATATTCCAGCAAATTGAGCCCGAGGGCAAGTCGATGCGCATCTGATTCCGGTAGCTGAGCCAGGATACGTCGGCGCCAATAGATAGACGAACCGTCTTGATACCGATCACCCAATTTCGCCAGAAACAGCAGCGTTTCCAACCGGTCAGGATATTGCTCAATCAACGTCGAGCGAACGATATTCAGCGCGTATGCATCTTCACGTTTCAGACTGGCTTCAGCCTCTACAACAAAGCGGTGAACGCGCCAATCGTGGTAGAGCTCCATGACGACTGGAAATAAATACACCGCAAATACGCCAAACAACACAGTTGGTAACATTCCCCAAACCGCGTATATCATCAATTTACGCCTGGAACTAACGACTGCCATAACAGCCATTATATCGTCCAGTGAGCGAAGTTTGTAAGCGCATCCACAGCATTTCTTAGACAACTGTATAATTACGCACCAGGATTTCTTTGATCTTCCCTCGCCCAGTTCCTTGTGCATTTATATTCCTCGATGCATTTACGCGAACCATTGCGAATCGCTTTAAATGATCTGAAAAAAAGGTGTTCTCACCGGCCACTTGCTCAGGATCGGAATTACTCATCAATTGAGAGATACCTCCGCGCCGATCGAGCTCTGCGAATAATTTGATGAGTCGCAGTTGATCCTCATCAGAAAAACTTTCCTTACTGTAAGCCGTAAAATTAGATGTCTTACTGATAGGTTTATAAGGAGGATCGTAATAGACAAAAGCCTGGCCCTTGACCCATTCCTTTACCGCAGAAAAATCCGCACATTTAATGTCAGCTCTGCCCAGTAGCGTTGCGGCGTTCCTCAGGTTGTCAGCATCAAAAATAGCCGGATTTTTGTATCGCCCGAATGGAACATTAAATTCACCTTTCCTATTTACGCGGTACAGGCCGTTAAAACATGTTTTGTTTAAAAAAATCAACTGTGCGGCTCGCACAATCCATCGAGAATCGTAATTTTCTACAGCAACATTGAATCGATGATCATTAAAGTGTTCTCTTATTTCGTAGAAGTGGGTAGAGCGGTTTTCATCATCGAGCTCCAAATAGTGTTGTGTGTAATCGTGTAAGCAGTCGATAAGTGAATCCACATCCTTTTGCACAACAGTATAAGCCACAATCAAGTCAGGGTTGATATCCAGCAATAACGCTCTTTCAAAACCAAACTGGGGGAATAAATGAAAAAACATGGCTCCACCTCCAACGAACGGTTCCACATAGCTAAGGATGTTTCCAGCTACGACATCCGCAGGCAAATTGGCTCGAATGTCTTGTATAATTTGGCTTTTCCCTCCAGCCCACTTTAAAAATGGCTTCACTTGCAGTTGACTCACGCTGTCAAGCAATTCTGCGGATCCGTATGATGTCAACTCAAATTAAACTCTTTGACCAGGAACCAAATACGCACATACCATCAATCTTTGAACAACCTGTACTTGCCGGATGCTCAGGCTCCAGCTTCGTCGTCATGATGAAAGTGCAACCGAACCAAGTCATCTAAAATATCTCGGTATTCCTCCTCAATATAAAGGCACATTGTGGCCCTTGCACCCGCACTGCCAAATCGCTCGTCGACGGAGCTTATCCCATCATTGATCTCAACTCGAAAGTCGATCTCTAGTTTTTTCAATTCAGAAGCTAATAAATGCCCATCGTTAAGGTTAAAGGTATTGTAGTATTGAAACGCTTCATCCTCATCTACATCTGGCGTGCTCACGTCAAAAGAGTCCTCTAGCGCATTTGGATTGCCGAACAGGGCTATGAGTAATTTTTTGAGGATATTCATATTTCCAGCGATTTGTTGCGGCGTTGTTCTTCCTTAATTAAGCGGTCCCCGAAAATCCCTGACCATTACAAGAACAGCCAGTATTCAGCAGTCAGCAGTCCGAAAAAAATCTAACCGAAATATGTCAGAATTTTAGCCTAAAGGTAGTGAAGCGCAATGCACTAAAAATACAATCCCAAATACGTGAAGTCAAATGCTGAAAGGTTCATCCGTGATGAGCGGGTGTCTTACCGCCTGATCTTTCCCCATAAGTCATCAAGGTGTTTGCACCGCATTCCCTGCACATCCAGCAATGTTGTGCTGCTGACCGTATAGCTCCCCAGACACCCAGGTGCGAAGATGGAGTCTCTTGCTCCAGTATGGACGCCTACATTTTCACAAACCAATCCCCCCTCGCGAATAGGTGCGGATTGACTCCGCGGCATTTCGCAAGCAAAAGCTGCATAAAACACACACCCACTGATGGTTCAAGATCCGCCTATCACGGTTCACACCCTTATCCACTCAGCTCGCCATTCACTACAAACAGACATTTTCACTTATTCTTAGATTGCATTCTATAAAAAACATCCATTTTTTGTTGTAAAATATGCGATGCTGCACTCACACAAAACCTCTTTTCTCACTGTGGTCTGTCCTGCTTGTAGTGGGTTGCCTGTGGCCCTCATGGTTGGCCGGAATCGGCACTTTCAAGCAACAGTTGCAGGGGGCAGTCGGCTATTTCCAAGCCGGTGACTATGCCAACGCATACACTGCGTTTGAGTCACTTGAATCGGTGTTTCACCTGGAACCCGAATTTAAGGAAATGCAAAAGACGATTCTTCCCCTGCATGGCTATGCTTGCCTGAGCGCAGGCGATCATGCTAAAGCCGTGACGCTGCTGGCAGCATTTTTGCGCGATTACCCCGACGCTCAACAACAGCGTACCTTTATCGTGTTCAGCCTGGCGCAGGCTTATCAGGGCAATGGTCAACATCAACTGGCTATCGACACATATCAAACGTATATCGATGCTGCCCCCAATACGCCCGAAGCCGCTATGAGCGCCATGCGCCAGGCTGAACTCTATTTTAAACTGGGACAGCATGCTGTCGGCATCGATCGACTGCTGACTCTGGCGACATCCGAAACCGTGGCCCCCAGCCTGCAAAAACAAGCACGCTTGCGCGCGCTGCAACAGGCTCAATCGGCGCAACTTTTCGAGCGCTCGCTGCAAATTATGTTGGGTGAGCCTTGGTCGATTACAGCAATGCCCGAGTTGGCCATCCTGACATTTGCTGCACTGCGAGCGGGTGAAAATGCGATGGAAAACCAGCGCTATGCCGATGCGATTCGTGCCTACCGCCTCGTACCGCCACTGCAAGTCTTGATTCAGGCACAAACTGCTAAACTGAATCAACTCACGACGACTTTCGAAGAACGTAAAGCACAGGCGAGACGTGGGCACCTCAAACGCAATGCCTGGGACGAACATTACCAGGTCATCATCAAACGCGTTGCGCAACAACTCGAAGCGTTGAAAAACAGCGAAGACTACACCCCTGGATTTCAACTCCGCCTGGGACAAGCATGCTTGCTCAACGACCGTCCACGTGAAGCCTATCTGCTGTTCAAACGACTCAGCTCGGACGCTGACCTGCCCGATGCCATTGTGGTGCAGGCACATTTTCACTGGGTGCTCGCTGCGAATGCATTGGAAAAGTGGAATACTGCCACCGACATCGCGCAAGACTTAGTCCAGACCTTTCCCGAGCACGAACTCAGCCAGCAAGCCCTGTTCCTCATCGCCAGCGCCCATCAACAGCGCAAGCAATACGGTGAAGCGGTGAAATTATTGAGCGATTTGTTAGTAACGTATCCAAATAATCAATATGCCTCCCGTTGGTTGTTCGCGCGTGGATTGAACCGTGCATTTCAACAGGATTACGCGCTTTCCCGCACAGACTTCAAACAATACATCGAGACCTATCCGGAAGGCGTCCTGCACGGACATGCGCAGTTATGGATTGGGCTCACTTTTTTCTTTCAAAAGAACTATGCCAAAGCCATCGCCTTGTTTAAACAGCAAAAGAAGCAGTTACCTGAAAATCACGTATTGTATCCAGAACTTGAGTACAGGATCGCGCATACCTATTACGCACAAAAACAGCACACCCAGGCACTGCGCACGACCAACGCTTTTTTAAAAAAGTATCGTCATCATGCCCGAGGTCCTGCAGCAACCGCCTTGCGTGGAGATATTTTAATGGCTCAAGGCAAACTCGAAGCAGCTGTAAAAGCCTTCGCGCATATTCCAACCAGTTCTGCACCCCTGTTTACGTATGGAGTGTTTCAAACGGGTAAAGTTTACCGCGCTCTCGAAGACTACGAGGCCCTGATCGACCACTTTAAACAATATGTTTCCGCAGAAGACATACAGCCTAAAACGCGGATTGCGGAGGCCCTGTATTGGACCGGCTGGGCCTACACTCAGCAACAAGATCTAGCCCAGGCGTTTCCTTTGTTTCTAAATGCATTAGAGCGCTATGGAAATGATTTAGAGGCTGTAGACATTTCCAGTATCCTGACCGCTTTAAAAAAATTGCACAAGCGCTACCATCAACATGCGCCCCCTTTACCCACAGAGCTGGCCAACAGCGTGCTGGTGCAGGAAACAGATTTTTTCACCTGGTTGGACAGCGAGAAGCGCAGTGCTCTTGAAAACCAGGCATACACTTATTACGCGCGCATCAATGTATACCTTGCTGAAGTGCACCAGCAGCAGCAGCTTCCGGCATTGAGAGATGCGCAGCTGTTCGAAATCCTGGAGCATGTACCGGACGAAGCATTGGATGCGGAAGGTTTAGCCCAGTTGGGAAGGTTGTTGTATGCAAATGAAAGTTCTTTGGCCGAAACCTATTTTCAAATGCTGGTCGAAAAGTTTCCGCAAGCCCCACAACGTGCCGTAGCTTTTTACCACTTGGCCCAAATGCGCTGGCAAGAGCACAAGGTCGAAGCAACTGAAAAGTGGCTCAACCGTTTCATGTTGGAAACCCCTTTTCATCCGTGCAGCGTCGATGCTACCCTGCTGATGGGTGAGGTCTTAACAGCTGTAAAAAAGTATGAGCGCGCCACGCAATACATGGAAGATCTGTTACGGTTAAAATCCGCACGCGGCAGGCCCCACGCACGAGCCCTGTTGCAACTGGCAACTATCCAGCATGCCTTACAACAGCCCAAGAAAGCCATTGCTTACTATCAGCGGATTTACACGCTGTATCCAGCTTATACCGATCTGGTCGCAACGGCTTACTACCAAAGTGCATTGCTATTTGCTGCATTGGAGGATTCAGCAGCAGCTTATAAAACCATCCGCGAAATGTTACAGAAGCCCGGTATCGCCGAGACAGCAGAATATGCGCAAGCAGTCGCTTTCCAAGCAGAGCTTGCTCCACATGCGCCCAACGCAACCATGAGCCAACAAGCAACAACTGCAAACACTCCCCGAAAAGATGGAGAGGTGCCACTATGAAATTCACCCAGGCGCTACTGCTCTACAGTTGCTGTTATCTCTGTATATTGACGGTGCGGGCGGCCGCTGAAGACATTACCCGTGACACATTGCACGAAGATTTGCAGGGTCCGATCACCCTCACCAATACCGCACAAGTTGTCTTTCGGGGTTACGTGCTAGAGTTGCAGAAAGATGCGCTCGTTTTGCAGGAGTATGCAGGTAGTGGCAGTGTTGAATACACGATTCCTGTTGCAGACATTCAATCCATTGAGTTCCCGGGTAGTATGTATATAGACCGGGCACTGGAATGTCTGGACGATGAGGACTACTCACAGGCACTCAATATTATGGATGCCCTTTTTCAACAACGCAGACGGTTCTTGCGCTGGCAAACAGCCGATGCGTTACACTTCTTCAAAACGCATGCCGAAGTTCATCTTCATAACGGCAGCTTAAACAGTGCATTGCAAATTGCGCAGCGATTGCATCAACATGTTGAAGATGCGGTAACCCAAATGGCGTTAGACGATATCATTTTGCTCGCTTATCATCGCTTATGGATGACGGAGCGTGCGGATGCTCTGTCATTGCAATGGATAGCTGAACGACCTGCCTATAGCCACTCCGCATTGGGCTGGTATGTGCAAGCGGAGCTACAATTGAATGCCGAAAATTATCCGCAGGCACTTGATTATGCACTCGAACCCATTGTTTTTTCCAGTCAGTTTCCGATGCTGTATTTAGAATATTGTTACGCGGTGGCAATTCTCGCTGCAGTAGAATTACAGGAGGAAGCGCATGCCCGCGTATTGTGGACCGAAATGCGTGAACGCGGTTTAGACTGGCCGCCCCAGTTCGACAGACCCGTCCCCACCCTTGATTGAATGGTCTGCCAATCCTGGCTAATTCAACACCTCGTCCAATAATTCACTCAGATCGCTGCGATTGATCGGCTTACACAAGAAATTATCGATACCCGCTGCGAGGCACTGCTCTCTTGCTTCGTCAATGGCTCTGGCGGTCAGCGCAACAATGGGCACATTGGACTGCTCACTCGGCAATTGACGAATGTGGTAGGCTGCTTCGAAACCGTCCATTTCAGGCATTTGACAATCGAGAAAGATCAAATCGAAATGCGTGCTGGCAACTGCCTCAATCGCCTGCCTGCCATTGTCAACAATGGTGGTTGCACAGCCCAACAGCTCAAGGTAATAGCGCAGTGTTCCCTGCGCTGCCGGCGAGTTTTCGGCGACTAGAATATGTGCCCGCGCCTTACTGTCAAATCCCGCATGGATGGGACTTAGCGGTTTATCTGTAATCGCATGCGGGAAGCCACATGTGAGGGCATTCACTTTTTTAAACGGCAGGGTGAACCAGAATCGACTCCCAGTTTGGCCATCGCTCTCGAAGTCGAGATGGCCGCGCATCAATCCGACCACGTTCTTGCAGATGGCGAGGCCTAAACCCGTGCCTCCAAAATTGCGGGTCGCCGAACCATCCGCCTGAGTAAATGGTTGAAACAAATTGTCATGCAGCCCCGGTTCAATCCCGACCCCGGTGTCTTTAACCGTGAATTTCAAGACAATTTCGGTATCCGTCTGATATTCGGTAGAGAGTTCAAACACAATGGAGCCTTCGTGGGTGAACTTGATGGAGTTCGACAGGAGTTGACTGAGAATTTGCTCTAAACGACTGGCGTCGCCAATGAGGCGAAGCGGCACGTCGGCATCTCTAACTTCACAAAAATGCAGTCCCACTCGGGTAGCTATCGAACGATAGCAGGACACTGCGCGCTCAATCGTCAGATTCAAATCAAATGGCTCATCGACAATTTTAAGCTGCCCTGCATCGATCTTGGCAAAGTCCAAAATATCGTTGATAATTCCCAACAGCGATTCACTGCATTTTGCCACGTTGAGAGCATATTCCTGTTGCTCTTGATCGAGGTCGGTTTCCAGCAGCAATTCGTTCATCCCCATGATACCATTGAGGGGCGTGCGGATTTCGTGACTGACGTTGGCCAAAAACGCTCTTCTCGCCTCCAATGCGGCTTCGGCTAAACGGCGAGCCTCGTCCAGTTTGGCCTCGGTTTGTTTATGCCGTTCAATTTCCGCCTCCAAAATTTTGTTTGCACCTTGCAAAGCCTCTTCACGGGCGTGCGATTGCTGCACAAGGTCAGCCATTTTGGACCGCGAGGCCTGCATCAAATCCCATTTTTTGGTCAGTGCGTGGGCCAGTTGCAACACTTCAATATTGTCGAATGGCTTTTTTAAAATCACCAAATGATCACTGTGTCCCGCCCAATCCAACAGTTCATTCAGTTGGAAGTCAGTATAAGCTGTGCACATCACAATTTGAGTATCAGGACTGATTTTCCAAATGCGCTTGACCAATTCGATGCCGTCGGTGCCGCCTGGCATCCGCACATCCACAAAGGCAACCGCAAAGGGTTCGTTGATTTCAAGGGAATGCTCAACCGTGCGTAGCCCCTCTGAGCCGTCGTATGCAGACATCACATCAAAAGGTAAGTGCACCGCTGGCGAGGCTTGTAGGCCACTAAACAATTCCCTGCCATGCTGGAAGAGCAAATCTGGGTGTTGTTGTTCGTTGGGCTCTAAGATCTTTTTGAAATCGGCATGTACTGACGCATTGTCATCCACCACTAAAATGTGAAAATGTTTGTGTTGAGTCGATAACATCTTATTGGCAATCAGTGGTTTGCTCTCATCTACAAAAGGTATATTACAAGATAAATGAATACTACGCCCTACCATTAAAATGAGAGACGCTTAGTTGTCACGGGGGAATTCATAGTGTTTATAGGTTATTAATTTACAAAAAACACTCTACTTTACTCAAAATTTTGTAAAAATCTAGTCGAAACTTATTAAGTTTTAAGAAATACCTCAATAGTGAACAAATTAACACTTAGAGCTTGCTTTTCAATGGAAAGCCTACCAACCTTGATTAGCAGTTTAAGAGAAACTGGTTTAATTCGACAACACCACGCAAAGCGACCGTTCTAAATCGACACACATCATGGCAATTAAGAAACAAGCAAATAACAGCTCAAATAGCGGCGGTAACCAAGCGCTGAATTTAGCAATTTCCGCTATCAACAAACAATTTGGTGAAGGTGCCATCATGAAACTGGGTGAAGCTTCAAAACTGGCTGTGGACACGGTCTCCACCGGCTCAGTCGCCATCGATTTAGCATTGGGCGTCAACGGCCTGCCCAAGGGGCGGATCATGGAAATCTACGGTCCGGAATCATCGGGTAAAACAACCTTGTGCCTAAGTGTCATTGCCGAGGTTCAGCGCAGAGGCGGCAATGCCGTTTTTGTGGATGTTGAGCACGCCCTGGACCCCCGTTTCGCAAAAGTGGTGGGCGTAGATCTGGACAATTTAATGGTCGCACAGCCCGAATCGGGTGAAGATGCGTTAAATATTACCGAAACGCTGATTCGCTCTGGTGCGGTCGACATTATTGTGATCGATTCAGTTGCAGCGCTGGTTTCTAAAAACGAACTGGACGGTCAATTCGGCGATTCTACCGTAGGTTTGCAGGCGAGAATGATGAGCCAGGCGATGCGTCGCCTCACAGCGGCCATCAATCGCTCCAATTGCATTTGTATCTTTACCAACCAGATTCGCGAAAAAATTGGTGTCATGTTTGGTAGCCCCGAGACCACACCGGGCGGGCGGGCATTGAAGTTCTTTGCCTCGGTGCGTTTGGATATTCGGCGCATCGGTCAAATCAAAGATACCTCTGGAACCGTTATTGGCAATCGCACGCGCTTGAAGGTCGTCAAAAACAAGGTAGCTCCCCCTTTTACTGAATGCGAATTCGACATTATGTACGATGAAGGCATTTCGCAGAACGGTTCGATTCTAGACCTGGGCATCGAAAATAAAATTTTAGAAAAGAAAGGCGCCTGGATCAGTTACGAAGGCAACCTGATTGGACAGGGCCGGGAAGCTGCCAAGACCTACCTCAAAGAAAACCCAGACGTAACGCTCGAAATCAAAAACAAAATCCTCGGCAATATCGAGGTGCAGATAGGCGAGTCACTGGGCAAGTCTGAAGATGCGGTTGAAGCCGAAGAAACCTCCAAAAAAGCCCTGCAAAAAAAATAGACAGTGGATTTATGATTTGCGCCCATTAATTTGGATACGCAGCCTGTTTACATATGCTGCATTTGACTGCTCAACACTTTCTCCTAAACGGCCAGCTGCACGCTGGCCGTTGTCACTCGTAGCAAAGCCAAAGACCAGAGAAAAATAGCTTTGTCACTCGGCTTTGCTTCTATTCAATGGGCTTCCTTATGCCATTTGGAGACACCATAGTTGCCCTCGCGACTCCAGTAGGAGAGTCCGCCGTCGCCCTGATTCGCCTTTCTGGTCCACTGTGCCCGGAAATCGCACTGCATGCATTCCAAAGACAGCGTCCAGCCAGAGCACGCCATGCCTACGTCGGAAAATATAAGACATTATCAGACAACATCTTGGACGAATGCGTCTACACCTTATTTGCAGCCAACGGCTCGTACACAGGTGAAGATATCCTTGAAATTTCGACCCATGGAAATCCGCTCATAGCGCAGCACATGATCGAAGACTTGCTCCAGCGAGGCTGCAGGATGGCAGAGGCAGGCGAATTCACCCGCACTGCTTTCACCAATGGCAAGCTAGACCTCAGTCAGGCCGAAGCCGTATCCGATTTGATTCGTGCCAGAAGCGACAAAGCCATTCGTTCGGCCCAGCAACAACTAGCGGGTGCGATTGGCAAAAAAATGTGCGAACTGACGGACAGGCTGCTGCAGGTAATTGCCGAAGTTGAAGCCTATATTGATTTTCCAGAAGAAGATTTACCAGCAGAAAACCAGGCAGGTCCGGCCCAGTCGCTGGCCCATATCTCCGCCGAATTGCGAGAATTGATCGAAACCAGTCATTACAGCGCTATCCTCAAAGAAGGGATCAAAACGGTCATCGTCGGCCCCCCCAATGCAGGTAAAAGTAGCCTGCTCAATACATTAACTGGACAAGATCGGGCCATTGTCAGTGCAGAACCCGGCACGACGAGAGATTTCCTGTCAGAAAAAATTATCGTCGGGCCTTATTGCATTCAGATTATGGATACGGCTGGCATACACGAAGCGACTTCTTCTCTCGAACGCTTGGGCATTGCCAAAACACTGGAAAAACTGGAAGAAGCTGACTTTTTTCTCGTGGTTCTCGATAGTACATTGCCGCCCCCCACCCTGCCGGACAACGCGTTGCGGTGTTTTCAAGCGAATTGCACGCTTGTTATTGAAAACAAAATCGATCTCCACGAAAGTCAATCGTTGAACTCGGTGCTGCCAGAGTGTCCACGAGTGCGCATATCTTTAAAAACGGGAGCAGGTATCGATGCCTTGCGCACGACGTTGATTAAGACCCTCGAAACGGATAAAGTGGTGCCGAATGAAAACGCCTTGATCGTCAGTGCACGGCACGCCAATGCATTGCGCTCAGCGAAGGACAGTATCGATACGGCTCGCGAAAAAATGACTGCGGCCGGTACCACCGAATTAATGGCATCGGACCTGAGGCTGGCAGTCGAAGCGATCGGGGAAGTGGTGGGTAAAATCGACAATGAACGCATGCTCGACAAACTCTTTGCCTCATTCTGTATTGGAAAATGAAAGCACCGCTTAAATTTGGAAAAACACGCCCTTACGAAGTCATTGTTTGCGGCGCAGGTCACGCCGGCTGTGAAGCCGCACTGGCCGCTGCGCGCATGGGTGCCGATACTCTCTTATTAACGGGCAACATCGATACCATCGCCCAAATGAGCTGTAATCCAGCGATTGGGGGTCAGGCCAAGGGACACATGGTCCGAGAAATCGATGCACTTGGCGGAGAAATGGCAGTGAACACCGATACGACTGCGATTCAATTTCGCCTGCTCAATGCATCGAAAGGCCCAGCCGTGCAGGCACCCCGCGCCCAGTGCGACAAAAAAGCCTATCAATTCAGGATGAAGCACACCATTGAAACCCAGGCCAACTTGACCTTGTTTCAGGCGATGGTGAATGGGCTGGTGCTTGAATCCGGCAAAGTGACAGGGGTGAGGACGAACCTCGATATCGATTTTTACGGCAAGACGGTGATCGTCACCACCGGCACATTTCTGCGCGGTCTCATGCACATCGGCCAGACCAAAAACGAAGGGGGCAGATTGGGCGATTTCACGGCCAAAGGCCTGTCAGGTAGCTTTATCGAAGCCGGTATTGAGCTGGAAAGATTGAAAACGGGCACACCCCCCAGAATTTTGGGTTCCAGTATTGATTTCAGTAAATGCGAAGAGCAGCATGGAGATACCGTTCCGCAAATGTTCGGATTTTACGACACGCGGCTCGGCAGCGACGTGTTCCACGTGGAACATTTACAACAACTGGCAAACAGCGACACATTGTTCCACGTGGAACACGCGGGCCAACGGAAACTCGGCTGGCTGCCAGGAACGGCGCAGGTCTCTTGCTGGACGACCGAAACGACACCCGCTACCGAACAAATTGTGCAGGCCAATCTGCATCTGTCTGCCATGTATTCCGGTGAGATCGCCGGCACTGGGCCGCGTTATTGTCCCAGCATCGAAGATAAATTCGTTCGTTTCCAAGCAAAGGCGACCCACCGTCTATTCTTAGAGCCGGAAGGCCGCAACACCGACGAATGGTATATCAACGGGCTCAGCACCAGTTTGCCCTTCCATGTTCAGCTGGATATGCTCCGCAGTATCACTGGCCTGGAAAACGTCGTCATGTTGCGTCCTGCATATGCAGTAGAATACGATTTTGCACCGCCCACTCAGCTGTTCCCATCTCTGGAATCCAAAAAAGTTGAAAACCTGTTCTTTGCCGGGCAGATAAATGGCACCTCTGGCTATGAAGAGGCGGGGGCACAGGGCCTGGTCGCGGGTATCAACGCCGTTGCCAAGTTACGCGGAGAGGCACCGCTGGTAATCGGTCGTCACCAAGCTTACATCGGGGTCTTGATCGACGACTTAGTCACCAAAGGCACTCGGGAGCCCTACCGCATGTTCACCAGCCGGGCCGAATATCGATTGTTATTCAACCACGGTAGTGCCGAACTACGCCTTGGGGAGCAAGCGCAAAAGTATCAATTGCTTCCCACTGAGCGCCAGACGCGCATTGCTGCCAAAATCAACGCGGTTGAGACCTGGCGGGAAACGCTAGAAACGACCAAAATCAAAGGGGGTTCGATCGGCGATGCGATTCGCCGTGACCAACCAATGGCGACTATCGAGTTTCCTCCCGCATTCGCAGCACTACCCCGAACCACCCGTGAAGAGGTGTATTATCGAATAAAATATAAGGGCTACTTGCAGCGTGAATTGCGTCACATTGAAAAGTTGCAAGACCTGGAAAAGGTCAAGATTCCGCGTTCACTGTGCTTCCAACAGGTGAGGGGACTGCGCGCTGAAAGTGCGCAAAAACTGGCGGCAGTGCAACCCGCTACTTTGGCGCAAGCAAGCCGTATCAGTGGTGTCAATCCAGCGGACATCAGTTTGTTGATGGTCTACCTCCAAGCTAAGCGCTAGCCGAATCGCTCAAGTCTGGAAAACAGCAGTGCCGAGCGCAGCAATACGGATACAGCCGGGTATAGCCGACTGCTGCTGGACAAATTTGGATTACAAGTTACCTGCTGCTATTGTCGGTCATGGGCGATTATGCTCGATGAGTGGTGATCGATTCGGGCCAGCAGCATTTACAGGTTAACTTCTTGTTACAGAATTGTTTCACCAAGGTTACAAAACTACTCGCCATACACATTAATATCTAACTGCCAATAACTTAAGAACTAGAAGGCAAACATACATCTATTGTAACAAGTGGTTGGCACAATTTTGGGCGTTGGCTTTTGTCAGAAAATGAGCTCTATTTCAGCTTAAATTTTATCTGGCAATGAACGTTCCCACATCCAAAAAGATTCTCGTCGTTGATGATGAACCCGATGTCACCGATCTGTTAGGTTACCAGCTCAGCCAAGCTGGTTACACAGTTGAAATCATCAACGATCCGCTGCTGATCATCGGCACCGCACACAGCTTTATGCCGAGTCTCGTGATACTGGATATCATGATGCCGAATTTAGATGGCTTACAGATATGCAGGATGTTGCGCGCGGATCCCAAACTAAAGGCGATCCCCATTATATTTCTCACCGCTAAAGGTGAGGCCGATGATCGCATCAAAGGCCTTGAAACGGGCGCTGACGATTATGTGTGCAAGCCCTTTGACAGCCGTGAATTATTGCTACGCGTGCGAGCACTGTTCAAGCGATCTGCAGCTGCGAAGCAGCCCGCACCGAGTCGAGCCATTTGCGTCGGCAATGTTTGGTTAGACGCCGACAAGCACGAAATTAAGGTTAACGACCAGAAGGTAGAACTCACCGCCACAGAGTTCAAACTTTTACAACTATTGATGGAACGCAAAGGGCGTGTGCAAAGCAGAGATAATCTATTAATTAATGTTTGGAATTATGAAACAGACATTGAAACGCGCACAGTGGACACCCATGTCAGGCGACTGCGAGAAAAACTCGGGCCGTCTGCGGATATCATTGAAACCGTGCGCGGAGTGGGGTATCGAATTACTGAAATTTGATTCCTGAATTATTTTTTCCACCATGTCCACTGCTATTTCGCTCTTATTGCTGAGCCTTGTCGCTCTGCTGATTTATCGACAATACCAGCTGAAGAGCGCAATTGCGGATCTGATTGATGCTGCTGAAAATCAAAAACCCTATATCCTGCAACATTCGGCAAGGTGGGTCAACACGGTGCAATTTGACAGGCTGTGCCAAATCTATGCTCACCTTCGAGAGAAAAGCATTCAGATCAATCAACAGGAGTTGAGTCACCTGCGGCAGATTGAATCCACTCTTAAAAATCTCACCGAGGCCGTCATCGTGCTCAATTGTGACCATCAATTGATTCTGGTGAATCCTGCCGCACAAAACCTATTTTCAATTCCATTGCAGCATCAGCAGCAGCCTGTGGAACAATACATTCGCAGCGCTGAATTTTTGGAAATGCTGGCACTGGTCGAAAATGGCAGACGGCTGGATTGCAAGGAGGTTGCCGTGCGTACAGGCAAAAAAGTGCAGCATTTTGAAGCCACCGGTGCCCTGATTCCGGAAGAGAGCCGGGAAGATTTGATGGTGTTTGTGTTGCACGACATCACCCGCCTGAAAGAACTCGAAAATCTGCGAAAAGAATTCGTTGCCAACGTATCCCACGAATTGCGCACACCACTGACCATCATTAAGGGATTTTCCGATGCCCTGGTTGAGGACCATCTTGAATTGAGCCATGAACAGCGCAGCCATTTTCTGCAGAAAGTACAAAATAACGTGAATCGGCTGCACTTACTGTTAGAAGATTTGCTGATCCTGTCCAGATTGGACAGGGGTAAAGAATCCTTGAATCTCGAAACTGTGTCCTTGAGTCAACTCATCCACCAGGTTGTCGACGACATGCAAAGCAGGTTGGACCCTTCCAAGGAAACCATCGCAATCGAGTTGCAGCACAGCCAAGATCGCATGCCGCTGGACCCGATAAAAATCTCGCAAGTGTTTCACAACATACTCGATAATGCGCTGCGCTACGCCAAGGGCTTTGACCGCATCTCGATAAAAAGCGATCAATCCGCTGTCTCAACTCATATCGCGATCTACGATAACGGCTGCGGCATTCCGCCCAAAGACATCGAGCACATTTTCGAACGCTTTTATCGTGTCGACAAAGGCCGCTCGCGCGAATTAGGGGGCACCGGGTTGGGCCTCAGCATTGTGAAGCACATTGTGCTTCTGCACGGCGGCAGTATTGCCGCCACCAGTGAAGAAGGGCAGGGAACCTGTATCGACATCACACTGCCCCTCCAACGAGAGGCAGTGCCAGGGGAGTCGTATCTCCCAAGCTAGCAGCCGGTCAGATTTGATTTCCAATTCGAACAAATCTGGTACAAACTTAATGTCATGCGTGTTGTAAATGTTGACCAAACCACGCCGATGCTGCTGCCGGTGGACATGCGTGAGTGAGTGGTTGCAAATGACTCGGTTCATTTTATACTCGAAACGGTGGAACATGTGGACATGCAGCACTTCAAGCTAAAGCAAACCCGTTCAGGCAAAGCCCCGTATCCGCCTCGCATGATGCTTGCGCTGTTAATCTACTGCTAAGCCACAGTATTTTCAGTTCTCGCAAAATAG
>Ga0102943_1000576_pt1 | contig 24701 bp, 20 predicted proteins | sample SalPonC_black_MG_FD_78174 | JGI IMG/M metagenome (GOLD analysis project Ga0102943, IMG submission 78174) | Salt pond soil microbial communities from South San Francisco under conditions of wetland restoration - Salt Pond MetaG... | ecosystem: Environmental > Aquatic > Marine > Intertidal zone >...
GGGCTTTGCCTGAACGGGGTTGCTTTAGCTTGAAGTGCTGCATGTCCACATGTTCCACCGCTTCGAGTATAAAATGAACCGAGTCATTTGCAGCCACCCACTCACCCATGTCCACCGGCAGCAGCATCGGCGTGGTTCAGTCAACCATTTACAACACGCATGACCCTAAGTTTGTACCAGATTTGCAAGAATTGGAAATCAAATCCGACAGGCTGCTAGCGGCGTCATCGCGAACAAGTGGTCGGCCCCGTCAACGCCAACACTCGGTCGCGTTGGGTGAAAGCAGAATGCTATGCCAACTTGACTAAAACAGGCTGGGTAATTATCGTACCTGTTCCTACCTTGCCAGAATTCATGCAGATTCAACCAGGACAACGAATATTGGTCACCGGTGGCAATGGGTTCATTGGTTCACGGGTGGTGCGTCAGTTGGTAGAAACTGGCTACAAGGTGCGCTGCCTGTTGCGTGCAAGCAGTCGAGTTGACCGCATTCGGGATTTGGCGTTTGAGCAAATGATCGGTGACATACTCAATCCAGACTCCCTGCTGGTGGCCGTGCAGGACTGCGATGCAATTGTCCATCTCGCATCACTGTCCAATTGGAACGACCTGGAGTCTTCCATGCTGCACAGAGTCGTGGTCGCTGGCACCCGGCACATGCTTACCGCGGGTAACCTTTGTGGCCAATTACCCATGGTATATGTGAGCAGTGCCGCTGCCATCAACGGAAGCTTTGACGCTACAAAGATTTTTACTGAAACCAGCGCATTTACACTGCCGCGCGATGGGTTTAGCTATGCGCATGCTAAACATGAGGCCGAACACGTTTGTTTGGCATTCGCCAGCAAGGGCTATCCAGTGACCATCGTCAACCCGACTGAAGTCTATGGTCCCGATGACACCGAGCTGGTCACTGCAAAAACCTTGCTTGCACTTGCAAGCGGCCCCATCATTGGTGTGCCGCGAGGGGGCACGAGCATCGTTCATGTAGACGATGTGGCAACCGGCATTATTGCCGGTTTACAACGTGGAGTGCCTGGTCAACGCTACATATTAGGCAGTGATAATTTATCGTTTACTGAACTCGCAAAGCTGATTCATCAACTGCTGGGTTTGCGCAAAAGCGTGGTGGCTCTCCCCGATAACATTATCCAGCTGGCGGCTTGGTTGCACAGAGTGAGCGGAGTCTCGCTCGGCATATCCTCTGCGCAAGCACCGTATGCGATTCGTTACTGGTATATGCAGAATCAAAAAGCCATCGACGCACTTGGCATCACCTTCCGTCCGGCTGCAGCTATCCTGAAACCCACACTCGATTGGTTAAGCAAAGCAGGATTTTTTGCAGAAGACGCATTTACGGACCGAGGTTAACCCCGAATCGGACCGATAATTTACTGTTGATACTTTTCGCGGATGGTTTCGACCACATCCGGATCCGCCAGGGTGGTGATATTTCCTAACTCTCGACCTTCGGCGATGTCACGCAACAAACGACGCATAATTTTTCCTGAACGTGTTTTCGGCAAGTCGTTGCTGAAGACAATTTTCTCAGGACGTGCGAATTTGCCGATCTTCTGGTCGACCATCGCCACGAGTTCATTACGGCGCGCTGCTTCGTCACCCTCAACACCTTCGCGAACAATGACAAATGCGACCAATCCCTGGCCTTTGATCTCGTGTGGAATGCCAATCACAGCACTCTCGGCTACAGCAGGATGTTCAACAAAAACGCTTTCCAACTCGGCCGTTCCAATCCGGTGGCCGGACACATTCACGACATCGTCTACCCGGCCAGTGATCCAGATGTAGCCATCTTCATCTTTACGCGCACCGTCACCAGGGAAATAATACTGGCCGTTCCATTTGCACCAATAAGTACTTTTGAAGCGCTCTGGGTCACCATAGATGCCGCGTAAAATCCCTGGCCATGGCTTGCGGATAGACAGGATGCCGGTATCCGTTTCATTGCCATCATCATCCAATATCGCAGCGTCGATCCCCAAGAAAGGGAGCGTCGCACTGCCGGGTTTGGTTGCAACTGCTCCGGGAATAGGCGTGATCATGTGCCCGCCGGTTTCGGTTTGCCACCATGTGTCGACGATGGGGCATTTTTCCGAGCCAATCAATTTATGATACCACATCCAGGCCTCGGGATTGATCGGCTCTCCCACAGTCCCCAACAAACGCAGTGAGGATAAATCGTGCTTTTTGACCCAATCATCGCCCCATTTCATAAACGCGCGAATGGCTGTCGGTGCTGTGTAAAAAATCGAAACTTTATACTTTTCAACGATATCCCAAAAACGATCATTTTCGGGCCAGTTGGGGGCACCTTCATAGATGACCTGGGTCACACCATTTTGCATCGGACCATAGACAATGTAGCTATGCCCAGTGATCCAGCCAACATCTGCTGTGCACCAGTAAATATCGTCAGGTTTCAGATCAAATGTGTATTTGGCCGTGAGGTAGGTGTATACCATATAGCCACCCGTGGTGTGAATAATGCCTTTGGGTTTGCCGGTGGAGCCACTGGTGTAGAGTAAGAACAACATGTCTTCAGCATCCATTTCCTCAGCCGGACAGTCATCATCGACCTTTGCGACCACATCGTGGTACCAGTGGTCGCGCCCTTCCTGAATCGAGCAGGGGTGAGGGTCTTTGTCTGGATGGCGTTGGATAACCAAAGTCGATTCCACTGTAGCACAACCGACGATCCCTGCATCGACAATGTCTTTCAAGCCCAACATCTTGCCTCGGCGCCAACCCCCATCGGCAGTGATCACGCACTTTGACTTCGCGTCTTGCACTCGATCTCGGATGGATTCAGCCGAGAATCCCGCGAAAATAACTGAATGCACAGCTCCAATGCGTGCACAGGCCAAGGTGGCAATCGCCAACTCGGGTATCATCGGTAAATAGATGGCGACCGTATCCCCTTTTTGAATGCCGATTTCTTTGAGCACATTAGCAAAACGGCAAACTTCCTGGTGGAGTTCAGCATAGGTGAGCTGGCGGGTATCGCCCGGTTCTCCTTCGAACAGTATAGCCACTTTATCCCGGTTCGGCCCGTCTAAATGCCGGTCGACACAGTTGTAACAAATATTGGTTTTGCCGCCTTCAAACCATTTGTAAAAAGGTGCCTCTGACGTGTCCAGGACGCTGTCCCACTTCTTAAACCAGTGCAATTCCTCTGCAACCTCGCCCCAAAAGGCCTCGGGTTCTTCAATACTGCGGCGGTGTAAAGCCTGGTATTGCTCGAAGGACTGGATGTGAGCTTTCTCGGAAAATTCAGGGAGAGGAGCGAATTTACGGTCTTCGATAGAAGTGTCGTTCATGGCGTAGCTGATTTTTTTCAAGGATTCGTGAGTGGATCATTGCAACCAGGGCAACGAGTTAGAGCCAAAATAGAGCCGTTTCCAGCGTATTGTGTCAACCCATTTTCTGCACGTAATTGTCAGAACAAATATATTTTATTTAAATTCAAACCGATTAAATTACATATTGTCTTTTAACCAATACAGATAATTCGACGATTTACCGTCGTCTATCTTGACGCCATTTTCCGTTCTGGCTGGTGACACACAACCCGCCAGGCAAACCAGCAACCCACACACCATCAGACACCTGACTCTCCTCATTGCGCAAATATACAATCCGCCACAACACAATGACGACTCTTTTCTCATTGAAATATGGCAGTAAACTAGATTGGGTCCATGGCATATGGTAGATTCCCTTCCTGACAAGCTTCCCTTTAAAATCAGCGTGCTCGTGTTCATCCGTAACCAGGCCGGAAAATTACTCATGATCCAGCGGCGAAAATCACCTAATTTCGGCTGCTGGAGTCCAATTGGGGGAAAACTGGAAATGAGCGAGGGTGAATCTCCCTTCGAATGTGCCATCCGTGAAGTGCAAGAGGAAGCAAATTTCCAGATCAGCGAGCGCGATCTGCACCTGTTTGGCTATATTTCGGAGAAAAGCTTCGAAGGCAACGGTCACTGGCTGATGTTCCTCTTCAATTGCAAAGCCGTCCTCAATGTTTTGCCTGAAGGTATTGATGAGGGCCATTTTGCATTTTTCACGCGAGAAGAAATCGACACGATTCAAATCCCGGTATCCGATCGGAGTTTGCTATGGCCGTATTATGACAGCCACCGGGATACGTTTGTCGCGCTGCGCGCCAACTGTCACCCAGATGCGCCCTTGGCAATCACCCTCGAGCAAAGTTTGTGATTGAGCTTATGAATTTAGACGTATCCAGCGAATCCAATCATTTTTTGGCGACCAGAAAGAAACCGACGTTCCCGATCAGCGAGAATTTACGGGCGCATCTGCGCAACTATGGCCGTGAAGTTGAGCTACCTGTGTGCTATAAGGAACTTGCCGGTTTCAGTGAATCGGTGCCCCTTTACGATAACAAAGGAGAGGACACGCTTTGGGAAACCGTCATTTACCCAATGGATGAATGGCAGGTGCTCTCCCAGAGTCTCACTAAAATCTATGCAATTTTAAAAGCTGCCGGTGACCTGGCAAGCATGGACCACTTGTATGCCGACCGCGTGGACTACTGTACATTTGGCAACACCAAGCCCTTCAGAATTCGTATCGTCAACTCGATGAACGAGAATGCTGACTATTACTATATCAAGCGGGCAGATGCCTCCAGGGTCTACGGCCTGGAGCTTGAACATTTACTTTCGCCTAAACGTATTTTTCACCTTACCCACAATGAGACCCTGGTCGAAGAACACATCGTTGGCATCCCGGGCGATGTCTTCATTGAAAAGTGGATGCGCAGTCGCACCCTGAACCCTGTGCGCGTCGCCAAAGAACTAGTGAAGTTCAATGAACGCTGCTTCACCCGCCTGCTGGGCGACATGCGGCCCTACAATTTCGTCATCGACATTACACCTGATTTTGAAGGAACCCAGATACACATACGGGCGATGGACTTTGACCAACAATCCTATTGCGGCAGAAAAAATTTTTATTTACCGCAATTTTTTAAGGAAAATAACCCGCTGGTCGAATTCTGCCTCAAGCATCTCAATCGTACAACAGCCTATCAATACCAGCGCGAAGAACGCGCCCTTATCCAAAAACGCACAACACTCGGACGCGTCCGCTTAGACGATTTACTCAATTGCATGACCCTCGACACCATCGCGCCCAAGGAAAAAATTTATTCACTCAGAATGGAGCTGGCAGAACATCACAAGCACAAAGACTTCCTCAAATGCGAACACATGGGAGAGATCGTTCGAGAAAGCCTCAACCTGGTGAATGCCAATAAAGGCTACACCTCCATTGGCCTCTTCCATCCATCCCAACAGTCCTGACAATTACAGCGGAACTAGCCCGGATTGCTCACCAGAATCGAAGCAGAATTGTTCAAGCCTAAAAAATAGCAGTGCCAAACGCAGCCATGCGGATGCAGTCGGGTAGACACCCTCAACCACCGTCCCCACACTTGAAAGACATCTGTTTTGATTGCTATTTCGAAAATTTGTATTACACTTTACAACAAATTTTAAAGGGGGTTCGATAGCTCCAGCGATTATGTCGATAAAACCTAGACGAAAAATTCTGATTATAGAAGACAGTGCCTTAGACAGGGATATCATCAAAAAATTTCTAGAAAAGGACACCGAATATTTCAACAGCACAATTGATATCGATGAAGCTGAGCAGGGGCTGAAACTTTGTCGCACGACACATGTTGACTGTATCATTTTAGACCTCCAACTGCCAGGCATTGGCGGGATCGAATTTATGGAACTACTCGCCAGCCAACATGAGTCGCTTTGTTGGCCCGTAGTGGTGTTGACGGGCGAAGGCGATGAACAAACTGCAGTTGAGGCGATGAAAGTGGGTGCGCAAGATTACCTGGTCAAATCCAAGATATCCGCCGACCGCTTGATTCGGTCCGTCAACAATGCAATCGAACGCGTCTCTTACGTAAGGCAGCGGGAGAAAAAAATCTTTATGCTGCGCAAACAAAATCTCGAAATACTTAAAGAGAACGAAGATCTCAAAAAAAAACTACAACCGTAGACAAGTGCGATCCAATACAGCGACGCTGTTCTAGCCCGGATTTCTTACCAGAATCGAAGCAAAATTGGCTTATGTCTGGAAAATAGCATTCCCGCGTTTCGTGCTGCTATTGTCGTATCGGTCATAGGCGATTATGCTCGATCAGTGGAGAGAAATTCGTGCTAGTAACTTTTGGCAAAAATTACCCGCTGCGCGCTCGGCTTGCCAGTGAGGACACAGGTGCCTGGCTCTTGCGGCTCGTCCAGAGGCACACAGCGAATGGTCACTTTTAAATCTCTGGCCAAACGGTCCTCATCCGCGGCACTGCCTCCCCAATGGGCGCGTGCAAAGCCGCCGTGAATGGCAGCCGCCGATTGCGCCTCCGGGGTGAAAAACGCATAAAAGTCATCTTTCGTTGTAATGGTTTGCGTATGCGCGTCGCGAAATGCCTTGGCTCTGGCAAGCAGTGCGTCCTGCATCTCACCCAACAAGCTTGCGACGGTCTGCACCAGTTCAGTACGTTTAACAGCTTTACGCTCTTTGGGACCGCGGTCACGACGCCCCAGAAACACGGCATCCTCCGCCATGTCGCGGGGACCCACTTCAATCGTGAGCGGAATGCCTTTTTTGATCCATCCCCACATCTTATCCCCACCGCGTATGTCGCGCTTGTCCAGCTCGACCTCTAACGGTCGGCCATCAAACATTTGTGCACTCAACTCTTTGCGCAGCGCCTCACAGTAAGCGAGGACGTTTGCAGGGTTTTCGGCTTTGTGCAGCACCGGCAATATCACCGCGTGCGAGGGTGCAAGTTTGGGCGGTAACACCATTCCGTCATCGTCGGCGTGCGTCATGATCAAACCACCAATCAGCCGCGTAGACACCCCCCAACTTGTCGTCCATGCATAGACTTCCTGGCTGTTTTCGTCGAGAAACTTAATGTTGCTCGCCTTGGCAAAATTCTGCCCGAGAAAATGACTGGTGCCAGCCTGTAAGGCTTTACGGTCCTGCATCATCGCTTCAATACACAAAGTAGACACGGCACCGGGAAACCGCTCGCCTTCGGTCTTTTCGCCTTTAATCACCGGCATCGCCATGTACTGCTCAGCGAAATTTGCATACACGTCCAGCATCTGCCGGGTTTCTGCCAAGGCTTCCGCTGCGGTCGCATGGACGGTGTGCCCCTCTTGCCAGAGGAACTCTGCGGTGCGTAAAAACAACCGCGTGCGCATCTCCCAACGCACCACGTTGGCCCACTGGTTGATCAGCAACGGCAGATCACGGTAGCTCTGCACCCACTTCGAAAACACTTCACCAATGATCGTTTCCGACGTTGGTCGCACAATCAATGGTTCTTCCAGTTTAGAAGCCGGTTCTAACCCGCCATCAGGGCCCGCAACCAAACGTGAGTGCGTCACCACTGCACACTCTTTAGCAAAGCCTTCAACATGCTCAGCCTCTTTCTCCAAATAGCTCTTGGGGATAAACAGAGGGAAATAGGCATTCTTATGCCCCGTCGCTTTAAATTCAGCGTTGAGGATGCGTTGGATATTCTCCCACAACGCATAGCCCCATGGTTTGATCACCATGCAACCGCGAACGGGAGAATTCTCTGCAAGATCCGCATGCCGAATCACTTGTTGATACCACTCAGGATAATCTTCGCTGCGTGTAGGTGAAATAGCGGTTTTCGGTTTGGTGGACATAAGCTGAATCGTAACGTTAGGCAAAGAGAAGCGAATAGCGGTCACACGAAAGTCGCAACGTAAATCTGCTTGATTGCTGCACAAATCTCCTGATCTTTATCCACAAGTAAGTGTGTTTTTTTCGTAGGGCTTTCGCTCGCGAAATGCCTACAAGCCTATTAGCCAATCGACACGCGGTGTTTTGGTTTTCGAAAATGCCATTCGAAAATACTGGAGCAACGGGTATTTGTCTGCGGCGACCCGTAAACGGGTGCCCTACACGTGCAAAACCCATAAAGCTCAATAAAAAAAGACCACTTGCGCCCCAGGATCTTTTGGAGGTAGTTATACAGTCAGCAACTCAACACTGCTTGGCCTACAGGGAATGCGTTGCCAACACTTTGATAGACTTATGGGTAAAGATCGGACACATGTCGCTGCTGCGCCCGCTCCCATTGAATACCAGCAAATCTAGTGACACATCGGTAAAAACCCCGAAAACCTGCCGCCCATAAACTCACCTAAATCACTAATAAATGATCTGGGTAGGCATAACTGGACAATCGCTGAGCATCCACGAAATTTTTGCGTACCGATTAACCCGTGAACCTAACACAACTCACTCTCCTGCAAATCTTTAAGGATATACTCACAAGAGTTTACACGCCCTATCCAATGCTTTCTGAAGCCTTTTGACAGCCCTCTACCCACTGCAAATAAAAGATGAAATATTCCCAATCTGATGGCATATTAATTCAGATATTGAGTGTTAAAATGCGTAAATGTTGATACTCACAACAGACACTTGATAAGACAACCATCTGCCCCTATTCATCTTTTAATCCAAAATAAAGCACTCACATGCATATCAATCTCGAAACATGGAACGCACTCAGTATGGACGAAAAACGGCAATATGCCGAAACCGTTCGTCACACCGCAATCGTAAAAACGGCATCAAATGACGTCGAGTATCGAACCGTCAACAATCCTCAAGAACAGGTGATGAGTTAAACCGCTAAAACTATCACTTATAAACACGCGTACATATAATTTGATTTTACATATATATTCTCCGTCAATTCGGCGGGTAAAAAGGCCAACGGGTCATTTCGCATGATTGAAGCGGCAAACTATAATTTTCTCGTAATCATGGAAATCATTAGTAAGAAGCTTTTGCATGTTACAAGCAGGAATTGTTGGTCTACCAAATGTAGGAAAGAGTACATTGTTCAATGCGCTCACAAAAACGCGGAAAGCGGAAGCTGCAAATTATCCGTTCTGTACGATTGAGCCCAATGTGGGTGTCGTCGAAGTACCAGACGCACGCCTGGCACCACTCAAAGCAATTGCCAAAACTCAAACGGTCATCCCCGCTGCGATTGAATTCGTGGATATCGCCGGTCTGGTAGCAGGTGCCAGCAAGGGCGAAGGGCTGGGCAACCAATTCTTGGCCAACATTCGCGAAGTCGATGCCATCGTGCACGTGGTGCGTTGCTTCGAAGATGAAGATGTCATTCACAACATGGAGACCATCGATCCCATTCGCGACATTGAGGTTATCAATACCGAATTGATTTTAGCTGACCTGCAATCTGCCGAAAGCCAACTGGAAAAAAATCGTCGCAAAGCAAAAGGGCAGGACAAAGAGGCCCTCGCCAATGTGGCCCTCCTCGAATCAATCGTCGCCCACCTCAACGCGAGTAAACCAGTGGTGACACTGGCAATGTCTGACGATGAAAACCAACGCGCCAAGCAGTTCGCCCTCCTCACGCACAAGCGGGTACTGTACGCCTGTAATGTCGCGGAAACCGATTTGGCCAATACGGCCAGCAATCCCTACGTGGCAAAGGTCCAGGAATGGGCCGCGACCCACCACGCCGCTGAAAGTTGCATTATCTGCGCACGAATTGAAGAAGAACTCAGCGAACTCGATGCCGCCGATGCCACAGAGTATCTGCAGGAATTAGGGGTGACCGACAGCGGAGTAACCCAACTCATTCGCGCCACCTATCATTTACTCGGACTCGCGTCGTACTTTACGGCTGGCGAAAAGGAAGTGCGCGCATGGACATTCTCAATTGGCATGAAGGCACCACAATGCGCCGCCGTGATTCACACCGATTTTGAAAAAGGCTTTATCAAAGCAGAAGTGGTTGCATACGAAGATCTCATCGCAGCTGGCAGTGTGGCCGCCGCGCGGGAAGCAGGAAAGTATCGCCTGGAAGGCAAAGAATACCTGTTCAAAGACGGCGATGTCGCATTGTTTAAAACGAATCCATAAAAATCCCGGAACCCAGTGCTGATGGCCCATATAGACAGTGTTTTTACCCTTTTCTGGCTCAATGCCAATTCCCAAAAAGTCATACTGACGATTCATTGACAAACGTACGTATAATCGTTTGGCATGTAACAATAAGATAAATTTATGCCATTTACTTATCTCCGATTCTACTTTTTTCGGGTCTTCAGAAAAATTTGTGGGTAAAATATTAGTCTAACAAAGCCCTCCGAGATAAATAAAAGTAGAAAATGAGCTAGCAAAATTTTGCGGGGATTAGCATCGGGCGATTTATCAAATTGGTTTTGCAACAAGCTAACAAGAAAACCAACCTGATGCTGATAAAGACGTTGTTAAATAAATGCCACCGGCTCAAGAGTTTTTACATAATGAATTATCTCACAAGCAATCCTGAATTCAGTGTATTTACGTTTAATAATTTTCATAGAGAATTAAGTAATTTTGATCATTCTGAAAGAATAAAAAATATGTTGGTGGATATTGGTTAGGAAAGCAATTTTGAGATTGCACTTAGATATGCGCGTAGAAATTATATCGATTTAATAGAAGCAGCGCATCTAAGCCATCTACTTAGTAGAGAAAGACACATGTTGCTGTGTCCGAAAGCAGCGCCTTTGAATAAGGCGATAAACACAGTGCACTCAAACTAGTTCAGTTGAGGAGCATATGTTTGATCGGTTTTATATCGTAAACTCAGGTGCAATAAAGGTCAGAGAGGTTACTCACCAACAAATAATTCCAGAACCTGTCCACTCTAACCGGCAGACTTATCGGCAAGATGGCATTGGGTTTTCTATTTAGACAACAGCCTTAACCCGCCTGAAGCAAATGTACATCGCGCTGTGGGAACGGTATCGATATGCCCTCTTCGTCGAAACGTATTTTCATTTTCTCATTCAAGCTGTACAAAACCGGCCAGTAGTCGCTGGTATTCACCCAGGGCCGCACGATAAAATTTACACTGCTGTCGGCCAGCTCAGCCACCGCTATGGTAACCGCCGGTTCTGCTAAAATTCGCTCTTCAGTCGCGATAACTTCTTCAATCACACGGCGCACCTTCTTTAAATCATCTGCATAACTGACACCAAAGGTCATATCAATGCGACGAGTTGGTTTGGCCGATACATTCAGAATGGTACCAGCTGTGATCCGCGCATTGGGAACCACAATCGCTTTATTGTCACCCGATCGCATATTCGTGTGAAAAATGCTAATGTCCTCAACAATGCCAGCCGTGCCACCGGCCTCAATGAAATCACCCACTGTAAAAGGGCGGAAGATCAACAGCATCACCCCGGCAGCAAAGTTCGACAGTGAGCCCTGCAGGGCAAAACCAATCGCCAAACCCGCTGCACCGAGTATGGCAACAAACGATGTCGTCGGAATGCCCAGACGTCCGATGGCAGCGAGCACAACCACCGTTATCAACAATGCATAAATGAGATTCCCGAGAAACGACTGTAGCGTTTTGTCTACGCCCTTGTTCTCCATGAGTTTTTTGCTGAAATTCGTCAGCGATCGCGCAACAACTTTTCCGATTATATATATGACGATTGCGAGAACGACGTTGATGACGAACTGCAGTCCCTTTGCTTGAACCGTGTTGATGATGTCTTCCATGATTGGGTAAATGTATAGAGTTATTGATTGAAACAGAGAATAGTCAGCGGCCTGAAACCTGCGGCAAAAATAACTGAGCACATGCAGTCTTTCCGGACAAAATTCAAAACGCAGGGTGAGCGATTTATATTTACCTCAGCTCGATGAGCGGCTCTCGACTCTACGGAACGGATGGACCCAGGAGGAAAATGCAGGAACCTGTCTTGTTTGAATCCACAGCTGACCCTGTCCACGAAAACGTGTGACCAGACCTTCACCGGAAAAGAACAAGGACTTGTACCCGCCGATCGGCTCGACACTGTAATCAAGACCTTCAGTGAAAGCTACGATATGGTTATTATCAACGATATAGTCTCCATTTACCGCTATCACGATCATAGCTCCATAAGTTGAAAAGAATAAGTCCCCAACTCCTGAACATTTAATCAGAAACAGACCCTCTCCCGAAAAAAACCCCTTCATGAACCCCTGCCATTTCGTTTCCAAAGCGACTCCCGGAGATGAAGCTACATATCCCGAATTTTGCAAAAAAATGGTTTCGTTGTCCAAATAAACATGCTCAATATCACCTGTACTTCCGGCAGCAATACCGATCTCACCCGGCCCGTGCTCTGCGGTAAACTCGTTAATGAACAAAGATTCTTTCGTAATCAGGCGGCCCAACCCTCCCTTCATGCGGGTTTTCATTTTAATGTTGGTATCCATCGTCGCCATCGCAGATGCCTCGACCTTGATCGTCTCATTCGCCTTCAATTGCACCGTGGCAAACCCAAAGTCTGGTTTACAGCAAAGTTTGAAGTCGTAACCGTTATCGTGTTTTTCAGTTATCGGCATAGCGCATTAGCTTTTAATCGGTTTTAATTGAGGTCCAAGTGAGCGACCAAACGCAGTGATGTTGTGCGATTGGCACCAAACCGTACCTGTTCCGTTGAAGCGACAGACAAGCCCCTCGCCACCCAGTATCGATGACACCCAACTCTTACCAGCCTTCGATAATTGAAAATTCAGTGTTTCGTCAAAAGCAACAATATGTCCGGTGTCGACAATGTATTCACCGTTCACGGCAATTGGATAAATGGCGCCAAAAGAATTGATCACGACCCGTCCCGCACCCGAAAGATTCAACCAAAACAAGCCCTCCTTCGAGAACAGTGACTTAAACCCTTGCCAACCCAGGTCCATATCCACCGATTCTTCACACGCAACAAATGAACCGCTTTGCACAATGATACGGTTCCCCTCCAATTCCAATGTGGTCATATCTCCGGACAGTGTCGTAGATACGATGACTTCAGCGTCCGGTTGCAGCGCCTTGAAATGATTGAGAAAGAAAGACTCGCCGACTAATGCCCGCTTCAACCCCTTAATAAAACCGCCCTTTGCTTTCTGCTGCGTGCTCGTGGTGATCTCGATGTTATCGGACATGCTGATCATGGCCCCGCCTTCTGCCACAACCGATTCATTTTCCGCCAAAGTCAGCCGAGCAGCCGCATTGCCAGGCCTATGGATAAATTCAACATTCATACAACTTTTTAAACATTAAAACAGTTTTGGATTTAGCCACCCCACCAGTCCCGGTACACTACGTGTCTGTATCCAAACCTTGCCGTTTCCTTCAATCCTGGTGACCAACCCCTCTCCGCCGAAAAAACTTGAAAAAATTCCTCCGGCCATTTGCAACTTCAATTTCAACTGCGGCTCATAAGCCACTAAATGAGCCGTATCGACGATGTATTCTCCATCGATCACCTTCTCAATAAGGCCGCCATACGCGCCAAACCAAAGCATCCCTTCGCCCCCAGCAGATAAGCGGAAAAACCCTTCGCGGGAAATACCGGAAACAAACCCGGCCCACTGCAAACCCAATTTAACCTTGGGTGAGCACGCGATAAATGCTCCTGGTTGCAGGCACAGTTTGTTACCTTGTAATTGCATGGCGGCGACATCACCCGGATTGGATTGTGCAAGGGTGATGCGACGGTTTTCCGACTTGCGGTTTGTAAATTCATTGATGAACAGCGATTCTCCACCGAGCAACTTTTTGCACAAGCCTGAGAAAAAACCACCATTGAAACGCGCATGCATGTCCAAATCTGCCGCCATCGTCGCCATTGCATCTGCTTCGGCAATCAGCGACTCGCCAGGTGCAAGGTCTACGTCAAGATAGGCAAATGATGGACTGCCTTTAATTTCAACATTCATACACAGTTACTCGTTAAGCGGAGAGGAATTGGTAATGAGCCTTTGCAACCCATTTAAATCGAACGATAACGAAACAAATGATGCATCCTCATACGAGTCAATAATTTTATCTAAAGCATCCATGCGCTCACTCGTTGCTGGGTGAGTGCTTAAAATGGAAAGGGTTTCCGTAATCTCATTCATTCCAGACGCCTCCTCCATCGCCTGCAAACGTGCAAAGAATGCGTGTAATCCGCTGGGATCGATGTTTGCTTCGACCAAATATTGCACCGCTAATGCATCGGCTTCGCGTTCAAATTCGCGCGAAAACTGTTGTTTGAGCAAAAAGGCACTGTTGTTCATTAAAACCGCTGCAATCCCCGTAACGTCGCCAAACAAACTCGTCAGGATAACATACAATCCTGCTCCTTCCAATACGTTCCGGATACCATGTTGCTGAGTCACATGCGCGATTTCATGCGCCACAACACCGAGTATCTCCTCCGGTCGTTGGGCTTGCATGATGAGACCCGTGTTGAGCACGATATGACCGCCGGGCAAAGCAAACGCATTGAGAGATTCATCCTTAACCACATGAAATTTAAAGTCAAAGCGTTCCAAAGCAATGGATGTCGTCAACGGCTCCACCAGCGACTGTATCTGCGCTTGAAGATCGGGCGAATCCACAAACGCATGCGCACGCTTATGTTGCTGAAGAACGGTTTCCCCCAATTTTTCTTCAACTTCAAGAGGGATCCCTTTAGCAACGGCAGCCACTATCGGATCCTTGAGTAAATAGAGCCCGCCAAACATCACAGCGAGAAGCACCAATGCAGCCAGCACGTATACACGTGCTTTCAACCGCTGCATGCCAATCCCTGCCCGCTGCGCACTTAACGTTCGTTGCGACTTGAGTTGGGGGTTCTTTAAAATTTTGCTGTTGGTGCAATAGATTGTTTGCTCAGGACAAGCGGTATGCGTAAAAAAAACCAGCCGATTGGCAGCACCTCCCAATTTCATCTCAATGCCATCCAAGGGTAACTGAAATGAAATCTTTTCGGACACAAACGTAACGTGACCACCGTCGACACTTACCGTGCCACCAGTCTTGCCTTTGCTCAGTTGCGGATGGAATGCACCCCCTTCGTATATGCAATCAAAAGCTTTCATCAATCAAATAACAAAGGGATAGAGATGACCCGATTAAATGCCAAGCATGAACGACGAGTGCAACCCCAGCGGTTACGGGCGGCGCCCTTCATTTCGCCATGAATGCCTTGACAGGTCAGTGCGCATTCAATTACTCAGTTAGAGTCGTCGGAAAATCTTACCATTCATTTCCTCCAGTTATTCAAACTCATTTATGGTTCATTCATTGCAAAATTTATTGATTTACAGCTTATTTTTTATCTCAATCGTGCGTGCCGACACCATCGTTACACACGACGGTTCACAGCTCCAGGGCAAACTGCTCGGCATCGACAGCGGTGTGATTCGATTCGAAACGCAGTTTGCCGGTGTGCTGGAGATCGCCCAGAAAAAAACGCAATCTATCCGCACTGACCAGCCTGTCTTCGTCGAGTTTTCCAGTGGGAACACGTTGTATGGAATGGTTTCCAGTGAGAATGCCAACGCGGTTCGAGTCGTTGCAGAAGACGGCGAATTTCGCTCGACGCTCGACAATGTAAAAGCGAGCTGGCACGCGGGTGAAGACAGCCCGGCCACGCGAGCATACAAGGCTGAACTCGCAGCCAGCCGCGGCAAATGGTCAAATGAGATTGCGGCTGAGATAGCTGGCACTTCGGGTAACACCGACAGCCTCAACACCGGTATCAGTTTTAGTGCCCAGCTAAAAAGCAAAGATGACAAACTTTCTTTTTACGGCAGTTACAGTTACAGCGAGACAGAAAATGAAGTTTCAACTGACAAAACGAAGGGCGGTATCCGCTATGACCGCAATTTCTACGATCACTTTTTCTGGTATGTACGCGATGAAATTGGCCGTGACAATACCCAGGACCTCGACCTTTATAATTTAACGGGGGCCGGGCTCGGCTACGATTTCATCAAAACCGATATTCATAACTTATCACTCAATGCCGGTATCGCTTACCGCTATGAAAGTTACAGCACAGGGGAAGACACGAGTGTGCCCGCAGGTGACATTGGCTTAGAGCACGATTACCTGTTCTCGTTCGGAAAAATCTACAACGAACTGCAGTTCATTCCCAGCTTTGAGGACCTTGGTGACTATCGTATCAATCATGAGTCAGGCATTGAATTTCCTCTGGGTAATACCGACATGAAACTGCGTGCCGGTGTGGGAAATCGTTACCACAGCCAACCAACTGGCGACAACGAACGATTGGACAGCAATTATTTCACCCGTCTCGTTTGGTCGTGGAAGTAATCGGTGATGCTCACACAGTCATTCTAACTGGAACTGCATTTTTATTGAATAATGATCAGAGCCCACCGCCTCAGTTCTTGAGCAGGTGATGACGCGAATGTTTCCTTTACGAAGAAAGTGGTCGATGGGCACTCCAATCAAAGGATTGTTGCTCGGCCAGGTTGGCTTAAAATACCAGCTACCAGCTATCAGATCCAGTTTTGATTGTGCCAAAAATTGTTTAAATTCAGGTGCCCAGGGTGAGCAATTAAAGTCGCCAAAAACCAGAACGGGGCCGGTTTGCCTGCCAACATATTGCCCCACCATCTCAAGGTATCGATTACGCTGTTGCACAAACCGTTGATTTCTGGGAGAGGGTGGATGGCAGCCGATTAGCAATACCCCCTGTCCATCTAATTCCACTGAGGCCACTGTATTTGTGACTGCTACGGGTAAGGCCTGTAACGGATATTTACTGTACAATGCGGCCCCATTCTCTATATTTCCCCAACGGATCAACCGGTATGGATACTTTTTTTGCAACGGCTCCAAGACCCGCTGCCAAAGATGAACGGTTTCAGTCAAGTAAAGGATATCGGGATTTTCCTGCTCGATGAATGCCAGAACAGACGCCGTATCACGGTTTCCCATATACAGGTTAAAACTCAATATTGAATACTGTTTTTTTGCCTCAATTGGTTGCTCTACATCCGGGATGAATACAATCTCACGAGCATTCAACAGCAACAGTCCAACGGCCAGTAGTGACAGCCATTTTCTCCTGCTAAGTCCCACCGCTAAACACAGGAGAACGCTCCCCAGAAAATATTGGTTGCGAAATTGAGCGATAATATCTAGGCGATAATCGTCTGAAGGCCAGTAACTCATCAGTGTAAACGCGCCCAGCACAAGCAGACCCAGCCATAGCAGGCTCAGCCAGCATGGTTGCACAATCTTTATAAAAACAGGGACGCTAACCTTATCGTTGTCTGCGGATTCGAGATTGCTGGTCATTCAGTAAAGATTGCTGTCGTTCCAGGATATGCTCCACGATTGCCTAGTTTTCACCTACAGAACGCTCTGACCAAAGCCAGCGCGCAATCGCGCGTAACCGGGTTAAACTATTTTCTAAAATCAGATAGGCACAAGGAACCAATAAGAGCGTGATAAACGTTGCAAACAAAACACCGAAACTCAATGAGATGGCCATCGGAATCAGAAACTGCGCTTGTAAGCTTTTCTCAAATAAAATCGGGCTCAGCCCGACAAACGTCGTCAACGAGGTAAGCAAAATAGGCCGAAAACGTGCGCCCCCGGCGGAACTCACCGCAGTGAACAATGAGTCCCCTGCTCTGCGCCGCTGGTTCACATAATCCACCAACACCAGACTGTCATTGACCAGCACCCCACTCAGCGCAATCAAACCAAACATCGATAGCCGACTCACTGGATGCCCCAATAAGACATGGCCGATCACGGCACCGATAAAGCCAAATGGAATGACGCACATCACAATCAACGGTTGCGTATAGGATTTGAAGGGTATTGCCAGCAACGCATACATAATCAACAAGACCAATACGCCACTGCTCAGCATACTGGCCGCGGCTTCCTTCTCTTCCCGCGTTTCTCCCTCAAACGAAGCGTACATGCCCGGGTATTTCTTCTCCAGTGTCGGGATCACGTTGTCAGCCAGTTCCTGGGTAACGGCCTTTAAGTCCACGTTCTTCTTATCCGCATTTGCAATCACATTTACTACACGCGCCCGGTCAACACGCTTGATTGCCGAATAGCCAGCACCAACAGTCACTTCAGCCACTTCATTGAAGGGCACCTCCACACCATCGGCAGTGCGGATGCGCATAGACTCCAGGTTTTCGATCGAAACACGCTCATCATTCGGATAACGGACCATGACCCGCACATCATCACGCTGGCGTTGGATACGCTGGGCCTCTTCACCGAAAAACGCCTGTCGGACCTGCTTGCCCAACTCAGCCTGGGTAAGGCCCAGGGTTTCAGCTGCCGGTTTGATGTTGAGCTGTATCTCCTTTTGACCAAAAGACAAATTATCCCTGATATCGAACAACCCATCAAACGTTGCCAGCTTCGCCTGCAATTCCTTGGACGCCGCACGCAAAACCGCCATATCGTTTGAACGCAGTTCAATATCAATCGGTTCTCCGTAGCCACCACCAGCACTGGCTTGAAAAACCAACTTTTGTATACCGGGTATTTGTCCAATTTCTCGACGCCATCGGTTGGCCAACTCAATCGCCGACAACTCTTCGCGGTCTTCAGACTTTGCCAACTCGACCATCACTTCTCCCAGATTAGCACGATTCGCCGAGCGTCCGACCCCGCCTGGGCCGCCCCCGATGCCTTGTTCACCCAAAGTTGTTTTGCGCTTTTGGATCACTGTGCCATAACCTTCGCTCTGTAATTCTTCGAGAACCGTGTCGAGGGCAGTATTGATGCGCTGCAAAGCACTGGCGGTGCGACTGGAAGGCGTGCCGTCCGGAAAATTTAGATACACCATGATAAAGTCCGACGGCACAGGTGGAAAACCTGGAACAACTTTTATCCAACCCCCTCTCGTCGCACCAACCGTCAACATCAGCAGCGCGACAAACACGGCTACCACCAGATATTTTTTGCGCAGGGCCGCGTCCAGGAGTGGTTGATAATAATTTTGGATAACCCGCTCCAACCCATCCGCAATCCGCCGTTGCACGCGCTGCAGCACATTTAATTTTTCTCGTCGGTGCTCACCGACATGACACAAGGTAAGGTGATAGGGCAAAATCAGCTTTGATTCGACCAGCGAAAACAACAAGGTTGGGATCACAACCGATGGTATGGCGATCAAAAATTTACCATCAACCCCGGGCAACAACAGCAGTGGGACAAACGCAACAACCGTGGTCAACACCGCAAAGGTGACGGGTATTGCCACCCGCTCAACCCCTTCGATAGTGGAGGCAATCCCCGTGCCTTTTTCCTGGTAAGTTGAAAACACACTCTCGCCGACCACAATCGCATCGTCCACAACGATCCCCAATACCAGGATAAATCCGAACAATGAGATTAAATTGATCGACATGTCGATCATCGGCATCAGGAATAACGTGCCTAAAAAAGAAATCGGGATGCCTAAAGTCACCCACACCGCCAATGACGGGCGCAAAAATACCGTCAATACGCCGAACACGAGTATCAACCCAATGATACCATTGTCGATCAGCATGTTGAGACGTGCTCTTAAATAAAAGGATGTGTCACGCCACGGAGTTAATGCAATACCTTCCGGCAGTAATTCAGCTTCAGCACGTGCAATGTAATCGTTGACCTTCGCCGAGATATCCAATGGGCTTTGATCGCCCACTTCGTAGACAATTAAATTCGCTGCAGGTCGTCCATTAAAGGTAGTCGACAATTCTGTATCCACAAATCCATCATCGATAGTGGCAATATCTCCCAGGGTGATCAGTGTGCCATCCAGATTGCGCAGCACAACAATCGCTGCAAAATCGGCACGCACGTATGCCTGCCCTTTAGTGCGCAACAGAATATCGCCTCCTTCTGATCGAATTGTACCGCCGGGCGTGTCGACTGATGAACGCCGCACCGCGGCAACCACATCGTCGAAGGTCAATCCATAACGGCGCAAATCCATTTCAGATACCTGGATCGTGATCTCATAATCGCGGATGCCACTCACCACCACCTGTGAAATGCCAGGTATGGCCACCAAATCATCGCGCACGCGTTCGGCGATGCGCTTGAGGTTGCGTTCGTCAGTGTCGCCGTAAATAGCCACATTCATGACCTCACGCTTAATCAGCACTTCTTCTACAATCGGTTTTTCCGCTTCGCTGGGAAAGGTGTCAATCGAATCCACCCGTGCCTTGATTTCATCCAGGAGACGACGGCTGTCGTGACCCGTCTCGACCTGGACCGACACCGTGCCCAAGCCCTCGGTTGCATCAGAAGTGATTGTGCGAATCCCCTCTAAATCCTGAATCCGCTCTTCGATGCGAATGCATATCGCTTCCTCGACTTCTGCCGGTGCTGCACCTCGATAGGGTACGCTGATGGTGATCGTCCCCAAAGAAAACGGTGGAAACAATTCCAGTTTTACTCTCAACAAAGCAGCGAGCCCGCCAATGATGATCAGCAGCATCAAGAGATTCGCAGCAACTCCGTTATAGGCAAACCAACGTATCATTATTCAATAAAATAAACTTATAATCAATCGTTTAGCCCGAATCTCACCAGAATCGAAGCAGAATTTTTCAGGTCTAGAAAATAGCAGTGCCAAACGCAGCCGTGCAGATGCAGCTGGGTAAACACCCTGCAAATTCGCATGGCAAGTTGCGTGCTGCTATGTTCGGTCATGGGCGATTATGCTCGATGAGTGGTGAGATATTGGGTTAGTTTTCATTTGCTTTTTGTATCAATCTGCACCTGCATCCCGTCGACAACGTATTCCAATGAACTGGTTACCACCCGTTCCCCCGCACTCAATCCGGCGCCAATAATCGCCCGTTGCGCATCAGTGAAGACGACCTCTACCTGTCGGCGATACAATCGATCCTGCGGATTGACCACCAACAAGCTGTGCGCATCGACCAGTGCCGTGCGCGGAATCGTATAGGCAGACGCAAAGGTCTTACCCCGAATGCGCGCTTCGACAAACATTCCCACCATCAATGGGGGTCGGGCGGGGAAATCGTCTGACCGCGCATAAGGGTCGCGCACTTCGGCCACGACATACATTAACCGACTGCGTGCATCGATAGCGGCTTCGGTCCGACGAATCCGTCCCTCCCACTGATAAACATTGCCCCCATAACGACCGGTGAGCATGACGGCAGGCCCTTGTGCAGAGCGTTCATTTCGAAACGATGGCGGCAGCTCCAGGAAAGCCGCGTCGGCGATGGAAATGGGGAGCCGAATCTCGGCAACGTCGACCGCAAATATCTCTGCCAGTGCAGTGCCCGGTTGTCCGCTTACCGATTGTCCGACATCGACAAAGGTCTCGAGGACCATCCCCGCGTACGGTGCGGTTACACGCGTTTGCGACAAATCGCGCTCAGCTTGCAAGAGAGCAGCCTCCGCACTGCGCACTGCCGCTTGCGCACGCGCAACATGTGGCAAGCGCAATCCCAGCTCAGTCGGTTCGCCCTTGCCCATTGCCTGCCAATCCTGCTTAGCTTGCTCAGATAGTGCCTGCTCTTCCAGTAATTGCAATCGACTCTCGGCAAGCGACGCTTCGCGCAGGGCGTAAGCTGCCCGATAATCCGTATCGTCTATCTCCAGTAACACCTCACCCGCTGCAAAGAATCCGCCTGCGCGAAAATCCTCGGCAACGGACCACACGTTTCCGGAGACTTCAGCAGTCAATGTGGTTTCGGTGCGGGCCTGCACCGTTCCCTGAGATTCGATCCACACGACCGTATCTTCGGGTTGGACCGTTTCTACCTCGACAGCCGGTATGTAAGGAACCGGTTCCAGCGTCTGTGGCGGCTTGCGAAAATGCACCATCAACCAGGCGGCACCACCGGCAGCGATTACGATTAAACAGGGAATCAAAACTGTGCGCAAAAAATTCATTGTGTCTCAAGCTTAGGTGAAGCGTCATTTAATTCGAAGGAGCCCCCCAAGGCTAGATATAACTGCACGCGATTGATCAAGTGCTGCGCCTCTACCGAGATGCGCAAACTCGATGCTTCAAACGCGCGGCGCTGGGTATCGAGCACCGTGATGATATCCGTCAGCCCCTTTTGGTAGCGCTCCCATGCCAGCGTTTCCGCAGCCCGCAACTCATCCACTGTCACCTGTAGATGCATCAGCCGTTCGCGCACATAGACGTCGGCGGCGAGCGCGTGTTCAACCTCCTTGAACGCTGTCAATGCGGCCTGACCATACTCCTGCAAGCGCTGCTCTGCCACGGCATACGCGCGGGCAACTCCGGCGCGCAAGCGCCCGCCCTGCAAAATGGGCTGCGCAAGATTACCCGCCAAATTCCAAATCGACAAGTTGTTGTCCACAAGATCGCTGAGGGCATCGCTGGTGGTGCCATAACTACCCGTTAAACGAATCGCCGGCAACAATGCTTTGCGTGCCTCGCCGACACGCTGCTGGGCAGCCGCCAGACGGCGCTCGGCTACGCGCAAATCCGGTCGCCGCTGCAACATAGCTGCCGGCAAACCGGCGGGCACATCTTGGGTGATGGCCGGAAATTCAGCCATATGCCAGGGAATTGCGCTCTCTGGATACGCTCCGATCAACACCTGCAAGTCTCGCTTGGCCGCATCTAACTGTAACTGCAACTGCGACGCATTCGCTTGCGCACTCGCCAGTTGACTGCGAATCAAGCGCAGGTCGAGCGCATCGCTCACCCCCCGCTCATAGCGTTGACGGATGACCGACTCGGTCAACCGAAAGCTCTGGATCGTTTCCTCGGACAACACCGATTGTTGCTGCACCTGCAACAGCGTAAACCACGTCTTGCACACGTTGGCAACCAATGACAACTGCGCCCCCATAACCGTGGCTTCCGCCACCTGCACATCGGCCAATGCGGCAGCCTGTTGATCGCGCAAGCGCCCCCACACGTCCAGCTCCCAACTCAAATTCAAACCCAAACTGTAATTCGTAAACAGGGTTGACGGCGGACCCACACTGCCCAGTCCACGGGCACTCAGGCGCGTTTTTTGCCGTGCTCCATCCACCCCCAATGCCACCTGTGGTGAAAGCGAAGCCCCGGCGACAACAGCATCTGCTCTGGCAATTGCCAAACGCGCTGCGGTTGCACGCAAGTCGTAATTCTGCTGTAGTGCCGCCTCTACCAATTGCGGTAAAATATCCGACTCAAAATCGCCTAACCAACCTGCAGCCACAGGCGCAGTGCGACCAGGCGATACAGACCATTGCGACGGCACCGCAACCGGCACCTGGTCAAACCGACTTTCAGGGGCAGTTGCACAGCCGACGAGCACGCCCACCACCAGCAACAGGCTGCTCCTGACTATTTTTGGATGTTTTCTGATGAACAAAATTGGTAAATTATCCATTCTGGTGGCTCATACTCATACAATTAACACGCGATGCAAACGCTTCTATTACAAACGCTTTCCCAATGTGCCAGCACTAAACGCTTCCGCCCAAAAGACAAAATAAAAAAAATTTAACCAGCGGCTAAAGTTGCGCGGCACGTAGACGACTTACAAAGGTGCAAGATTCCCTCAATAAATCCCCCATGAACATCCCCCCTCCAGTAGCCGGCCAAGCCGGTGGTAGCGCGGCGTTCGTCGGAACGGATATCCGTTTCGCCCTCAAGCACGATGCCAGGACCACACAAGCGACTCTGCCACAGGCTGTCCCTAAAGTAGAAGCACGCTCTCAATCACGAGCCGGTAGCCAGGGTCCGACCAACCCTCCACAGCCACCCACCTCAAGCCCAAAGGGCAGCAAGCCCTCAGCGGCCACCAGCACCAGTCCGCCGCAGGATCGTGGCTTTGCCAAGAGCACATACTTGTCACAAGATGAGCCGGCGGCGACGGCGAAGGCGGCCACATCGACGACGGAAACGCGACCACTGTCCAGGTCAATTGGCAGCGACCAGCTCAAAGAGGTCGTCAAAAAGCTGGAAGAAGAAGAACGTGAACGCAAAGCACGCGCTGAGGCATTGACTGCAGATAAAAACAAATTTACCGACACCACTCCAGGCAGCACCCCTGAAGAAACGATTCAAAAAGCACGGATTTTGCGCTCCATCGCACTGAACACCGAGCAAAGCGACCCGGATAAAGCAAAGATTGCCGCTCAGGCCGCACAAATGGAAGCCGAAGCCAAAGCAAAAATCACTGAACGTCAACGTGATGCTGCGGGAATTCAGGTGGATCCTGTTGAGCTAATGGAGCGTCCCCCGGAGGATAGCCGAGATAAAAAAATCCTGGAAAAGATTGGCTCGACTTACGGTTTACGCGGTGAGTACGACTCCAGCCGCCTCGTTTCGACATTTGCGTAAGGTTCTTATAAACGCCAAAATCCGCCCTCAGACCAAGCCTGTTTGTATATGAAGCCGAACGATCGCATTCCCTGAAGGTGGCTCAAAGCCAGTGTGAAATTTAGTTTAACGCTTTTAGCCCGGATTGCTCTCCAAGAATTGAAGCAGAATTGGCTCAGGTCTAAAAAATAGCAGTGCCAAACGCAGCCATACGGATGCAGTTGGGTAGACACCGTGCAAATGCGCATGGCAAGTTGCGTGCTGCTATTTTCTAGACATGGACGATTATGCTCGATGAGTGGTAAGAAATTCGGGTTAGTTCTCGTTTTCTTTTAAAAGCCCCCATCCGATTTCAGCTAAAAACCTTTCGTCGCGGGCTTTGGATTACAGTTAAATCCCCCCAGTCGGCCCCCTGCATGGGATGCGTTTTCGGAGGATGTTTGCGGGAATGTTCCAGTTGCCATTTGCTGGTGA
>Ga0102943_1000579_pt1 | contig 24638 bp, 21 predicted proteins | sample SalPonC_black_MG_FD_78174 | JGI IMG/M metagenome (GOLD analysis project Ga0102943, IMG submission 78174) | Salt pond soil microbial communities from South San Francisco under conditions of wetland restoration - Salt Pond MetaG... | ecosystem: Environmental > Aquatic > Marine > Intertidal zone >...
CAGGGTGGCAGGGTTTCAGGCGACGAATCATGCCATGAGAGGAGCCCGGCCATGGCCGACGCCGCCTACGACGCGACCGAAGATCAGCGCGCGATGACGATCGACGATGCGCAGCTGCCGGTGATCGACCTCTCGTCGCTGGCCGAGGGGACGGCCGAGGCGAAGGCGTCTGTCGCGGCGGCGCTGGGCGAGGCGGCGCGGACCTCGGGCTTCTTCTACGTCACCGGGCACGGGGTGCCGCAGGCGCTGGTCGACGGGGTGCTCGCGGCGTCGCGTGAATTCCACGCGATGCCGCGGAGCTACAAGATGAAGTGGTGGTCCGGATTCACCACGCATCATCGGGGCTACGTTCCGTTCGAGGAGAACGGGTCGGACTTCCCCAGGAAGATCAACTTCAACGAAGCCTGGGACATGAGCTTCGAGGCGCCGGCGGATCATCCGGATCACCTCGCGGGGTGGCGGATGACGGGACCGAACGTCTGGCCGGACCTGCCGGGGTGGAGGGAGACGGTCTCGGGCTATTACGACGCCGTGTTCGGGCTGGGGATGCGGGTGCTCGACTGCCTGGCGCTGGAGCTCGGCGTGCCGGTGGAGGAGCTGACCCGGCACATCACCTGTCCGACCTCGCAGCTGCGGCTGCTGCGCTACGTGCCGAACGATCTGCCGAAGAGCGCGGACGTGGTCGGCATCGCGCCGCATTCGGACTTCGAATGCTTCACCATCCTGCTTCAGGGCGGGCCGGGACTGCAGGTGATGAACGCCGACGACGTCTGGATCGAGGCGCCGCCGATCCCGGGCTGCTTCATCGTCAACATCGGCGACATCTTCGAGGCGTGGTCGGGCGGACGGTTCAAGTCGACGCAGCATCGGGTGGTCAATCTCGGGCATGAGCGCTTCTCCTGCCCGCTGTTCTTCGGGCTCGACTATCACGCCGTGGTGCAGCCTCTGGAGCGGTTCCGGACGCCGGAGGCGTTGGAGAGGTATCCGCCGTTCAAGGCGGGCGAACACCTGATGGGCATGACGATCCCGTCCTTCCGTTACATGGCGGACGCCAAGTCCAAGGGGGTGCTCACGCCCGACTACGAGGCGCCGGAGGAGAACCCGTTCCGGCGGGCGGCGAAGCCCGTCGACGGGGTCGCGGCGGAGTGAGGCCGCATCCGGCCTTCGCGGGGCGGGAGATCCCGCGGGAACACGCCCTGGGGCCGTTCCGGCTGCGCTGGCTGACGCCGGAGGATCTGGAGGAGGACTACCGGGCGGTGATGGAGAGCGCGGCGGAGCTGTCCGCCCGCTCGGTCTCCGGCTGGCCGGCGGGGCTGACCAAGGAGGCGGACGCGGTGGACCTCGCCTGGCATCGGCGGGAGTTCGAGACGAACCGGTCCTTCGCCTGGATCGTGGAGGACGAGGGCGGGGCGTATCTCGGTTGCGCCTACGTCTATCTCGACTGGTCGGCGGAGGGGCCGATGCTGCCGGTGTGGTGGTTCCGGAGCTCCGTCGCCGGGCGGGTGGACGAGGCGGGGTTCCGGGCGCTGTTCCTCGGCTGGCTGGGGGGCGAGCCCTGGCCGGCGCTGGCGATCCGGGAGGAGACGCCGGTCTGAGCGCCGGCGGGCCGGCGGGCGCCCCGAGCGCCGCTGCGCGGCGCCGGCCCCCCCGCCAGCCTGCGCCGGACCTCGACGGGGGCGGAAGGGCGTACCGCTTTCGTGCGGGAATCGTGCCGACGACGTGCGGCGCGCGTCAGCCATTCGTCATGCATGCGTCGGACTCTTGTGCTGACATCGTCGGACTCCGGTCGGACTCGTGTCGGCTTCCGGTCATCCTTTCGTGCCGCGCGTGTGCGGGCTTGGTGCGGGCGCCGTCGGACGGCGCTGTGCCGGAATGGTGCGGTTCTTCGTTTGGGTCTCGCGATGGGGCGGGGGAGCCTACTGCGCCGCGGTTGACGCCGGGTTTGCGCCGGACGGCGGGGCCGGGCGCCCCTCGGCGGCGCGCCCCGCGCGTCGCCGGCGCCGGGGGAGCGGGGGCCGGAGGCTCCCCGAGCCCGGCGCTCCCCTCTCGAATGATCCCGCTCGGGGCGTCGCGGCGCCGGACCGCGCTCTTTCCGTTCCGCGGGACGGATGCGGGCGATTGGGGGGTGACGTGGCGGGGTTTCGCCATTACTATGAATTTTGCATGAACGACATCGAGTTTTCGAGGGGGCTTCAGACATGACATCCGTTTTCGCGCGGCTCGCCGCCGCGGCGACCGCGCTGCTGCTGGCCGCGGTTCCGGCCGCGGCGCTGCAGATCACCATGCTATACGACGACGTGAGCCCGTCGGACGGCGCGCCGTTCGTCGGGACCGGCGTGCTGACGCTGGGTTCGGATCCCGGCAACGGGAGCTTCGCCTGGACCGGGCTCGACACGCCGTCGCTCGTCTTCACCTTTCCCGGAGCGGCGGTCGGCGGCGCGGACCTCGTGCTCACCGAGGCCGACGCCTCGACGGATCTGACCCTGCTCGACGTGATCCTCTCCGGCGCCGGCGACGTGCGGGCGTTCCGGTTCGACAGCGACGAGGGCGGCTTCGCCGGCGGCTCGCTCGATCTGAGGAACACGCTGGGCACACTGTCGCATCAGCCGGGCGGCGGATCGCTGTATGTCGCCCGCAACGCCGATCTCAGCTTCGACGTGTTCGGCGAGTTCGTGCCGGGCGGAGAGGCCGGCGCGCCGGTGCCGCTGCCGGCGGCGGGCTGGCTGCTGGCGGCCGGGTTCGCGGGCCTCGCGGGGCTGCGGCGGGCGCGTCGGCGCGCCTGAGACGGCCCTTCGCCGCGGAGACGCGACGCCCCGCCGGCCGGCCGCCGGCGGGGCGTTTGCGTTCCGGCGCGCCGCTTGCGAGCCTCGGCGTCCGGACGGGGCCGCGGAGAGGGACGGGCGATGGCGGGCGGATACGGGCGCGGGCGGCTGAACCTGCCCTTCACGGGGATCTGCAGCTTCGGGAAGTCTCCCATCGTCTCGGACTGGGACGCGATCGAGGCGGACGTCGCGGTGCTGGGGGCGCCCTTCGACGGGGGGACGCAGTACCGGGCCGGGGCGCGGTTCGGGCCGCGGGGGGTGCGCGAGGCCTCGACGCTGTTCAGCTTCGGCCATGACGGCGCCTACGACCACGAGGACGACGCGACCTATCTGCCGGCCGAGGCGCGGATCGTGGACATGGGCGACGCGGACGTGGTGCATACCGACACGCTCGCCAGCCATCGCGCCATCGAGACCGGGGTGCGGGCGGCGATCGCGGCGGGGGCGACGCCGGTGGTGATCGGGGGGGATCACAGCGTCAACATTCCCTGCATCGAGGCGGCGGAGGCGCTGGGCCGGCCGTTCCATCTGGTGCAGATCGACGCGCATCTGGATTTCGTGGACGTGCGGCACGGGGTGACGCGGGGCCACGGCAACCCGATGCGGCGGGCGGCGGAGAAGGACTGGGTGACGGGGCTGACGCAGCTCGGCATCCGCAATGTCAGCTCCACCGCGAAGGAGGGCTACGAGGCGGCGCGGGCCATGGGCTCGGACATCCTGAGCGTGCGCCAGGTGCGGGCGCTGGGGGTCGGGGCGGTGCTGGAGCGGATCCCGGCGGGGCCGGTCTGGCTGACGATCGACATCGACGGGTTCGATCCCTCCATCGCGCCGGGCACGGGGACGCCGAGCCACGGCGGGTTCCTGTATTACGAGGGGCTGGAGCTGCTGGCGGGGATCGCGAGGCGCTGCGAGGTGGTGGGGGTGGATCTGGTCGAGGTCTCGCCCGACCACGACCCGGCCGACGTGACGCAGGTGCTGGCGGCGCAGCTTCTCATGAACCTGATCGGGCGGATGCTGGCGGCGCGGGGGATCGGGGGCTAGGTGCGGGCGTCGCCATCCGGGCTTGCGTGCGGGGCGGCGGGCGCCGCAGTTTCGCGCGGTCCGCAGCGACCCGGAGACGCCGATCATGTTCGCCGAACTCTCCGCGATCCTCGTCACGCCCGAGGCGTGGATCGCGCTTTTCACGCTGATCCTGATGGAGGTGGTGCTCGGCATCGACAACCTCCTGTTCATCTCGATCCTGACCAACAAGCTGCCCGCGGCGCAGCGGCCGGCGGCGCGGCGGATCGGGATCGGGCTGGCGCTGGTGATGCGGCTGGGGCTGCTGGCGGCGATCAGCTGGATCGTGGCGTTGACCTATCCGGTGCTCACGGTGCTGGGGCAGGACTTCAGCTGGCGCGACCTGATCATGCTGGCGGGCGGGCTGTTCCTCGTGTGGAAGGCGACGACGGAGATCCACAGCCAGGTCGATCCGGATCCGCATGGCGACCTCTATCGCGGCAAGGGCGTGACGCTGACCTTCGGGGCGGCGGTCACGCAGATCCTGGCGCTGGACCTGGTGTTCTCCATCGACAGCATCATCACGGCGGTCGGCATGACGCCGCACGTGCCGATCATGGTGGTGGCGGTGACCTTCGCCGTCTTGTGCATGCTGCTGGCGGCTGGGCCGCTGGGGCGCTTCGTGGAGGCCAATCCGACGGTGGTGATGCTGGCGCTGTCGTTCCTGCTGATGATCGGGATGACGCTGATCGCCGAGGGCCTCGGCTTCCACGTGCCGAAGGGATACGTCTACGCCGCCATGGGCTTCTCGGTGCTGGTGGAGGGACTGAACCTCGCCGGGCGGCGGGCGCGGGCGCGCAAGGCCGCCGCGGCGAATGCGGAGGGATCGGCATGAGCGGCCCGGTGATGCGGCCCTTCGTGGCCGGGCGCTTCGGCCCGATGGTGACGGCCGATCCGAGCGCGATCGTGCACGACACCGCGCTGCTGCACGGCCGGGTGCGGCTGGGGGCGGGAGCTTCGGTCTGGCCGAACGTCGTGGTGCGGGCGGAGCTGCACGAGGTGGCGATCGGCGAGGGTTCCAACCTGCAGGACTTCGTGATGGTCCATGTGGGCTACGAGACGCCGACGGTGGTGGGACGCAACTGCTCGATCACCCATCATGTGACGCTGCACGGCTGCGAGATCGGGGACGACTGCCTGATCGGCATCAACGCGACGGTGATGGACGGGGCGCGTATCGGGCGCGGGAGCATCGTCGCCGGGCACGCCATCGTGACGGAGCGGGCGGAATTCCCGGAGTTCTCCATCGTCGCGGGCGCGCCGGCGAAGCTGATCCGCACGCGCGACGCGAGCGAGGCGAACCGGGCGAACGCCGCCTGGTACGCGAAGAACGCGATCGCCTACGCTCGTGGCGTGCATCGGATGGACGCGTGGTGAGCGGGGCCGCGCCGCTCGGCCGGCCGTATTGGGCCGAGGGGGCGCCGGCGGCGCCCGAGGTCGACCGGGATCTCTCGGGGCTGGACCGGAACCCCGAGGCCGTCGTGATCGGGGCCGGCTTCACCGGGCTCTCGGCCGCGCTGGAGATGGCGCGGCGGGGCGTGCGGGTGGTGGTGCTCGAGGCCGGGGAGCCGGGGGCCGGGGCCTCGACGGTGAACGGCGGCATGATCGGCTCGCCCCACAAGCTGGGCGGGCCGGACGCGGTGGCGCGCTATGGCGAGGACCTCGCCGGTCGTCTGTTCGACGAGGGGCGTGAGGGGTTCGAGTGGACCGTCTCGCTGCTGGAGCGCGAGGGGATCGACGCGGAGTTCCGGCGCTGGGGGCGGCTGCGGCTCGCCTGGTCGGACGCGCATTTCCGGGCGATGCGGAAGGAGGCCGAGATGCTGGCGGCGCGCGGCTGGCCGATCGAGGTCGTCGGGCGCGAGGGACTGGCGCAGGAGATCGGCTCGGACCGCTATGTCGGCGGCGTGCTGCACCCGGATCACGGCGGGCTGAACCCGAGGCGCTTCCATGACGGGCTGCTGCGCGCGGCGCTGAGGGCCGGCGTGCGGGTCGTCGCCGGCTGCCCGGTGGAGGGCGTCGGGCGCACGCGGGACGGCTTCGCGCTGCGCACGCCGATGGGGCGGATCGAGACCGACGCGGTGGTGGCGGCGACGAACGGTTACACGCCGGGTTTCCTGAAGTGGATCTCGGACCGCTGCTTTCCGGTGCCGAGCTTCCAGATCGCGACCGCGCCGCTGCCGGAGGGGATGGCGGCGCGGATCGCGCCGGGACGGCGGATGATGGTGGAGAGCCGGCGTAGGCATGGCTATTACCGCCTCTCGCCCGACGGGACGCGGCTGCTGTTCGGGGCGCGGGCGGCGGTGCATCCGATCCCGATGGTCCGGGCGAGGGCGGAGCTGCGGCGGCTGATGGCGGAGGTGTATCCGGAGCTGGCGCGGCATCCGGTGAGCCATGTCTGGACGGGCTCGCTCGGCTTCACCTTCGCCGCGCATCCGCATGTCGGCCGCAGCGAGGGGGTGTGGTTCGCCATGGGCTATTCGGGGAACGGCGTGGCGCTGTCGCCCTGGCTCGGGCGCAAGGCGGCGCTGAGCGCGCTGGGCGAGGCGGAGGGGGCCACGGCCTTCGCCGAGACCGAGTTCCGCACCCGGCCCTGGCGCGCGGCGATGCGTTGGGCGATGCCCCTGGCGAGCCTGATGCAGCGGCCGATCGACTGGCGGGAGAACCGGCAGGCGCGGATGTCGCGCAAGCCGTCAAGGGTTCCTTAACCCTAGGGCGGCGAGGGTCAGGCGGAGTTCGTTCCGCCGGAGCCTTGCATGACCGCGCCCTTGGACCACCGCGCCTTCGAGGCGCCGGCCCTCGCCGGGCCCCCGCCGCCGATCGCGGCGGCGGAACTGCTCTCGGCGCTGAGGCGGCGCTGGGCGGTGGTGGCGCTTTCGGGGCTGCTGGCGCTGGGGCTGGCGGCGGCGGCGCTTTCGCGCCTGCCGGAGCGCTACGTGGCGCAGGCGGAACTGATGCTGGAGAGCCGGGCGCCGCGTCTCGCCTTCGATGCGGTGCTGCCGGAGCCGGCGCTGGACGCGCAGGCCGTCGCCTCGGAGATCCGGCTGGTGCAGTCGCAGCGGCTGCTGGCGGAGGTCGTGCGCACCCTCAGGCTGACCGAGGACGCCGCCTTCGGCGCGGCGCGGTCCCCCGGGACGGCGACGCGGCTGCGCGCGGCGGCGGAGGCCTGGGCGCGCGCCCGCCTCGGCTGGGCGCCGCCTGCGCCGCCCCCGCCCGAGACCGCGCGCGGGCGGGAGCTGCGCGCCGTCGCGGCGCTGCGCCGGGCGCTGAGCGTGAGCCGGCAGGGCGAGAGCCGCGTCATCGCCGTTCAGGTGGAGAGCGAGGACGCGGCGACGGCGGCGCTGCTCGCGAATGCCGTGGCGGACCGCTACGTGGTCGATCAGCTGCAGGCGAAGTTCGAGGCGACCGAGCGCGCGGCGGTGTTCCTGACCGACCGTCTCGGCGAGGTCTCGGCCCGGCTCGAGGCGGCGGAGGCGGCGGCGGAGGCCGCGCGGGCCGGCGCCGCGGCGGGGCCGGCCGGCGCGCAGGGCGCGATCCGGCGGCGCATGGCGGAGACGGCGGCGGCGCTGGCCGGCGCGGAGGGCCGGCGCGCGGCGGCGCTGCGTGGCGCCATGGCGGCGCTGGAGCGCGAGGCCGGCTCCCAGGCGCGGACCGAGATCGCGCTGCGCCAGGCCGAGCGCGAGGTCGCGGCCCTCTCGTCCCTGCACGAGGCGATCCTGGCGCGGCTGAAGGAGACGCGGGTTCAGGCGGGGCTGGAGCGGCCCGACGCGCGCCTGATCGCCGAGGCGGCGCCGCCGCAGGAGCCCGCGGCCGCCAATGCGAGGCTGGTGCTGGCTCTGTCGCTCGCGGCGGGTCTCGCCTTCGGCGCCTCGGCCGCCTTCGTGCTGGAGAGCGCGGGCGGCGTGCATCATTCCGCCGAAGCGGCGGAGCGCGAGAGCGGACTGCCGGTGCTCGCCGCGCTGCCGCGGGCGCGGGACCCGGTGGCGCAGGCGCGCTCGCGGCCGGCCTCGCGGCTGGCGGAGGCGGTGCGGGAGCTGCGTGCCGGCGTGCTGGCCGGGGTGGAGGGTCCGGTGACGATCGCGGTGCTCTCGCCCGGGCCGGGGGAGGGCAAGTCCTCGCTCGCCGCGATGCTGGCCGAGAGCTGCGCGCGGCTGGGTCGACGCACGCTGCTGGTGGACGCCGATCTGAGGAACCCCTCGCAGGCCGCTCGCTTCGGCCTGTCGGGCGAGGAGGACCTCGGGGCGCTGCTGGAGGGGGCGGCGCTGCCGGAGGAGGTGATCTGGGAGGATCCGGAGACCGGGCTCTCGGTGCTGCCGGCGCAGCCCGCGCCGGCGCGACGGGCCGAACTTCTGGCGGGACCGGCCTTTCAGGCGGTGTTGGCGGGGCTGCGCGGGCGCTTCGAGGTGATCGTGATCGACACGCCGCCGCTGCTGGCGGTGGCGGACGCGCGGCTGGCGGCGGCGGCGGCGGACCGCTCGGTGCTGGCGCTGCGCTGGGGGCGCACGACGCGGGCCGAGACACGCGCGGCGTTGCGGGCGCTGGGCGAGGCGGGGGCGCGGGTCGCGGGCCTCGCGCTGACGGCGACGCCGGCCGGGGGCGATCCACGCCCGGGCCGGGACGGACGGGGAGGGCGCTATGGGCGGTTCGCCGAATATTTCGAGGATTGAGCTCGATCCCTCGGCGCCGGTGGTGGTCGTCGGGCAGGCGCGCTCCGGCTCGACGCTGGCGACCTGGCTGTTGAACCACGGCGGGGGGCTGGTGGTGAACGACGCCTATGCCGCGCAGATCGCCGAGGGGCTGGGGGCGCCGGGCCCGTTCGGCGGCGGGCGGGCGGCGGCGTTGCCCGGGTTCCGCTCGGCGGCGCTGGCGCGGCTGCGGCTGCGCTCGGTCGAGGGCGGCGAGCCTCCGATCCATCGGCCGACGGTGACGACCCCGGCGATGCGCCGCGCGGCGGAGGCGGCAGAGGGCGAGGACTGGGCGCGGCTCTGGGGCGCGATGCTGTACGGCGCCGCCGCCGCCGGCGGGCGCGCCTTCTGGGGCTGGAACACGCCGCCGGACTGGACGCGTGCGGCGGAGATCCTCGCGGCGTTTCCGCGGGCGCGCTTCGTCTTCGTCTCGCGCGGGCTCTGGGCGGTGCTGCGCTCCTACAAGGCGCTGCCGGAGCATTGGGGCCGGGAGCGCGCGCGCTGGCATCCGGCCTTGCAGGCCCGCGCCTGGGCGGCGCTGGCGCGGGGAGAGGCGCGGTTGCGCGAGAAGGCGCCGAGCCGGGTGCACCGGCTGGACTACGAGACGCTGACGAGCGAGCCGGAGGCGACGCTCGCGGCGCTGGCGCGGTTCCTCGGCGTGGAGCCCTTCCTGGCGGATCCCGCGGCGTTGGAACGCAACGCCTCCGGGGCCGGCGCGCGGCTGTCGCGAGCCGAGATCTGGGCGGCGCGGGCGGCCCTCGGTCGTGCGGGGCGTGCGATGGCGGGTCCTGCGCCCGATGCCGAAGGCCTGGGGCTCGGCGTCCTCGCGGCGGCGACGGGTCGAGCGGGAGCGTTCTACCTCGCCGCCGCGTTGCGGTCGCCCGACATGCGGGGGCGCCTGTGGCGGATGGCGAGGGCCTGAGCGGGACGGCGTCCGTCCTCGCGGGCCTGGTCTTCGGCCGGCCGCCCTCGATGCTGGAGGGACGGTCGGCGCCGCGGCGAAGCCTTCGGAGGGTGGGCGGCCCCGGCGCACGCGTCCCCCGGCGGAGGCTGGCGGCCTGGAGGGGCGAGGCCGGAGAGCCGGCGTCGTCGCGGCACTGCGGCTCGGTCACGCTGGAGCCGTCGCATCGCGTGAGGGCGGACGCAGGCCGGGCCCCTCACGCGAGCCCGGCTGATCCCCGGGGCCTCCGTGCGGCCGACGGAATCCGCCACGGACCCGGCGGTCCCGAACGGGGCCCGAGAGGGGTCCGATCGCAAGGCCGGAGTTTCGCGCCGGTTCGCGCCGCTCGGCCGAAGCGATCGGCGCGGCGCCGGCCGCAAGGAGCGCGCTCCTGGGAGCGCCGGGTCGGCCTCTCTGTACCGTTTCCGAGCGGTATGCCGAGAGCCGCGGTGAGGGCCGACGCACGGCCCGCGGCGCCGGGACCCCGGTGGCGGCCCCGCGGTGCGGAGCCTGGGTCGCGGGAGGTGGAGGGGGAACGCCGGCGCTCGGCGCGCGATCGTCCGACAGCATGGCCGCGGGCGGCGTGGAAATCTCGACCCTCCGTCCGGAGGCCCGAGGACCGGTCGGCAGGGCGTGCGAGGCCGCAACCGGTCTCCTGCGGCCAGCAGCGTTCGCGCCGGGACGCGTCCGGGCTGGCCCCCGCGAGAGGTCTGGGCCGCAGGGGTTGGAGCGGCCCCGGCGGATCGGCGTCCCGGGCGGCGTTTGCCGAGAAAGGGCGATGAGATGATGCGTGGCGATGGCTGGGTGCGGCGGCTTGCGACCGGCGCGCTTTGGGCGGGCGTCGGGCGGGCGACGGCCATGGCGGGCTTCGCCGGCCTCGCGGCGATGCTGACGCTGGAGGCCTTCGGGAGCTTCGCGCACGGGCGGGCGGCGGTGCTGCTGCTCGGCCCCGTCGTTTCGCTGGGCCTCGCGATGACGGTGATGCGGCGGATCCCGCAGGCCCCGGACGACGCGGCGGCGGCGGGCGCGCTCGCGCTCGGCTGGAGCGTCGCGCTGGCGGTCGGCTCGCTCATCGGCGCGCTGTGGCTGACGTTCGACGGCGGCTGGATGGCGGCGGCGCTGCCGGCATACGGGGCGCTCTTCTTCGGCGGGCAGGCGGCGCGGGCGCTGGAGCGGCCCGCCCTCGGGGCGCTCCCTCTGGGCGCGGCGGCGCTGGCGGCGGCGGCGGGCGCCGCGCTGGGCGCGGATCCGGCGGCGGCATGGGCGACGTCGCTCTGGGCCGCGGCGGCCGGGCAGGCGGCGCTTCTTCTTCGCGCGCTGCCGCGGCCACGCGTACGTTCGGCGCGGGCGCCGCTGGCCGAGGCGCTGCCGCTGACTCTGTCGCTCGCCGCCCGCGGCGCGAGCTGGCAGGCGCCGCTGCTGCTCCTGCCCCTGGTGGCGGGCGCCGAGGCGGTGGGCGCCTTCGCGCTGGCGCTCCTGGCCGCGCAGGCGCCGCTGGCCGCCTTGGGCGGCGTCGCCGGGGCGGCGGGGCCGCGGCTCTCGTCGGCGCTCGGGCGGGGCGACGTCTCGGCGGCGCGCTCGGCGGCGCGGGCGGCGCGGCTCGGCGGGCTCGCCGCGGCCGCCGGGCTCGGCCTCGGCGCGGCCGGCGTGCTGGCGGGGCTCGGCGGCGCGGCGGGGGCGGCCGCAGGGCCTGCGGCCATCCTGGCGGCGGCCGTCGCGGTCCAGGCGGTCGAGGCGCCGCTGGGGCTTCGCCTGCTCGCGGCGGGGCGCGGGCGCGCCGAGGCCGGGGTGCAGGTGCTCGGCGCCGCGGTGGCCGCGGCGGCGACGCTGGCGTTCGCCCCCGGAGCGGGGGCGGCGGGCGCCGCCGCGGCGGTGCTCGTGAGTGGCGCGACGCGGCTGGCGCTGGCCTGGCGGCGGGCGCGGGCGCCCGAGACCGACGGCGTCCCCGATGCGCCGCGCGACGCCTCGAGCGTCGAGGCGGATCGCGAGCCGTCCGCGGCCCGTCGCTGCGATGGACGGGCTCGGTCGCGAGCCGCCGCGGTTCCGGTGCTGGACGCCGTCGGCGGAGCTGAGGCGCCCACGCCGACCGACGTCGAGACGGCTCGGGACGACCGTCCAGGGTCTCTCCCGGCGGGGCTCGGCCGCGTGACGGCGCCCGCCCGGGGGGAGCTCTGGGCGGCGATCCGCGCGGATCACGCGCGGCTCGGACCCGGGCGCCGGATCTGGCCGGATCTTTTCGTGCACAAGACTTTCCGTGCGGTGGCTTCCTACCGGCTGCTTCGGACGGCGCGGCTGGGGCGGCGTCGCTGGTGGCCGGTCGCGGCGCTCTGGCATCGACACTGCTGCCTGGCGGTGTCGGCGGAGATCGCCTGGGCGGCGGAGATAGGGCCGGGGCTGCGGATCCTGCACGGCTTCGCCGTGGTGGTCCTGCCCTGCGCGCGGATCGGGCCGGGCGCGACGCTGTCTCATGGCGCGACTGTCGGCTATCGCGCGCGGCCGGAGGCGCCGACGGTCCCCGTCTCGAGCGGAGAGGTCGGCGCCGGCGCCTTCGTCGGCCCTTATGCGATCGTGCAGGCCCGTCTCGGCGCGGGGTCGATCCTCGCGCCTCATTCTGTGCTGCGCGACGACGCGCCGGCAGGCTGGACGGTCGGCGGCGCGCCGGCTCGCCCGCTGCGGCGACTGGGCGGAGCGTCGCGCGATGCGGCTTGACGAGCGGTCGCCGGCGGGTGGGCCGCGTGGTGCGTTGCGGAGGCCGTCGAGCGCCGAACGGCGCCGCGCGGTCCGGTGCGCGATCCGCGGCGCGCCGGGTCCGGGGCGTCGGCGGACGCACGTCGCGGCCGATTGCGGGGCGTCGGAGGCGGCGTCGGGCGGCGGGTCGGGGAGAGTGGACAGCGGTGCGGACGGGGCGTCGCGCGCGGCTCCCTCGCAAGGCGGGTCCGAGGCCGGGGATGCGATGCCGACGGAAGAGGCGGCGGCGTCTGTCCGGTCGGAAGCGTCCCGATCGGCGCTGCTCGGACCTGGCGAGAACCGGCTTCCGGGCGCGAGGTCCGGGATCCCCGGGAGCGACGCGCGCATCCACGCTCAGGGCGTCGCGCTCGTGGCGGGCAAATGCAAGGCCCGGCCATCGGACGGCCGTCGGTGCGGGGCCGAATGAGCGGCGCCGGCGCGCGCGACGCCTCCGCGCCCGGAGCGCGGACCTGGCTGCTCGCGCTGCTGCTGTTCGCGATGACCGATCCGATCTACCCTTTGCTGATCCGCGGCTGGTCCGAATGGGTGACCGACTTCTCGGAGGTCAACCGCGCGCGCAAGGTGGCCTGGGCGGGGATCTACCTCGCGGCGGCGGTCGCGACGCTGCTCTGGCGGGAGGCGGCGTGGCGGTCGCTGGCCTCGCATGCCTGGGCGCCGGCGGCGCTGGTCTGGTTCGGGGCGAGCGCCCTCTGGGCGCCGGATCCGACGGGATCGGCCCTCGGCTTCGCGCAATTCGCGCTGCTGCTCGGCTTCGGCGCGGCGGCGGGCGGTCGGCTCGGCCCGCTCGGCGTGGTGCAGGCGGTGGCGCGGGCGGCGTGGCTGGCGCTGGCGGCGGGGCTGGCGATGGCCGTCCTCTCGCCGCAGCACGCCTTCGGGCAGCACGTCAACGCGGGGGCCTTCCGCGGAGTCTACGTCGAGAAGAACCAGTTCGCGATGCTGCTGAGCTTCGGCGTGGCGGCGGGCGCGTTCGAGGCGCTGGCGCGGCCGGGGCGCGCGCGGCTCTGGGCTGGGACGGCGGCGCTGCTGGTGGCGCTGGTCGCGGCGCGGTCCTCGATCGCCCTGCTGCAGGCCGGGGCGGTGATGGCGCTGGCGGCGGGTCGGACCGGCCTCGCCGGGGCGCGCTTCGGCGGGGCGGCCCTCGCGGCGGGGGCGCTCGGGGCCGCGGCCGCGCTGATCGCGGGGCTGCCGGCGGCGTTGAGCGCGCTGGGCGAGGACCTGACGCTGAACGGGCGGACGACGCTCTGGGCGGCGCTCTGGCCCGATGCGGCGGCGGCGTCCTGGATCGGACGCGGCTTCTCGGGGTATTGGGACGACGCGGCCGAGGCGCGGCTTCTGGCGGAACTCGGCTGGAACGCGCGCGGGGCGCATTCGGGCTGGCTGACGGCGCTGCTGTTCGGCGGCGCGGTGGGGGCCGCGCTGTGGCTGCTGCTCTGGCTCGGGGTCGCGCGGCGGGCGGCGGCGGCGCTGGCGCCGGGCGCGCCGGCCGCGCCGGCGGGCCTCGCCGCGCTGGCGGCGGTCCATCTGCTCTGGTCGCTGTTCGAGACGACGCAGCTGATGCAGATGAACGTTCACGCCGCGATCGCCGGCCTCTGCCTCTCGCTGCCGTCGCCCGAGCGCGCGCCGCGCCGCATCGCAGAGGCGAGGCCCGGAGCGCGCAGCAGGAACAGTGGATTGCCTATCACGTAGCGCCCGAACAGGCGGCGCGGCTCCAGCGCCAGGCGGAACAGCCATTCGAACCCGGCGCGGCGCATGAGGGCCGGAGCGCGGGGCGTCCGACCGGCGAGGAAGTCCAGCACCGCGCCGCCGCAGAGGATGCCGACGGGCGTCGTGGCCGCGGCGCGGAGCCTGAGGGCCAGGGCCTCCTGCCGCGGCATGCCGAGGCCGAGGATCACCAGTTCCGCCTCGCCGGGGCCGGCGTCGTCGGCCAGCCAGCGGAGGTAGTCGGAGGTGGGATGGAAGCCGTGGCGCGCGGCGACGACATGGGCGCCCCGCGCCTCCAGCCGACGGGCGGCGGCCTGGGCCACGCCGGGGCGCCCGCCATAGAGGGCGACGCGGCGCCCGGCGCAGAGGGCGGGGATCAGGTCGGTCCCGTTCATGTCCGGGCCCGGTGCGCGCCCGGCGAGACGCATCAGGAGCGAGACGCCCGTGCCGTCCCTGAGGAGCAGGTCCGCCCCCTCGAAGGCGGCGGCGGCGGCTGGGTCCGCGGCGCACAGGTTGACGGCGTGAGCGTTGACGAAGGCGCCGACCCAAGGTCCGCCCTGCGCGGCGCGGGCGGCGAGGGCGCGGGCCTCGTCCGGGCCGCCGAAGCGGGGACGGGCCAGCCGGTCGAGCAGGGCCGCGAGGCGAAGGCGGCTCACGGCCGGCGCTCCGACGCGAGGGCGAGCCGATCCTCCGGCGACGGGCCTTCGCGCTTCGGCCCGCCGGCGGTCTCCGACTCCTGCGGTGAGAGCGGTCTGCCGTCGAGTTCGAGGCGCAGGATCCGCCAGCAGCGCGGACGCTCCAGATCGACGTCGCAGGTCGCGCCGACCTCCGCGTAGAGGGGGGCGGGCCAGCCGGCCGCCGGCCCCTCGGTCAGCGTTGCGCGGCCGCGCAGACGCCAGACCCCGTCCTCCCCCGAGGCGGCGACGAGTCCGGGCAGCGGCGCGGCGCCGGCGGCTGCGAGGGCGCCGGCGAGCCCGATCTCGGCGGTGGGCAGCGCCGCGGGCGCCGGCGGCGGCGCTTCGGGCGGAAGCGCCGCTTCGGCCCAGACGGCGGCGAAGCCGGCGACGGTGAAGAGGAATGGCGCCGGGACACGCATGGCGACCTCCAAGCGCGCCCCGCGGCGCGCGTCACCCAAACCCCTCGTCACCCAACTCGAGGTTGCCTCCGACGCCATTGGGAGTCAATCTTTAGACGAAACATTTTTCAATCAAGTCAGTGCCTTAAGGTCTTCTTAGGCCTGCTTTCCGAAAGCTTGACGCACAGGTCCGCGGCGGGCGCGCGCACATCCCCGCAGGCTCGCTTGCCACCGCCGGCCCTCGCCGCTAGAAGGCGCGCGAGCCCGGTGCCCACCCGCCGCCGAGGCCGGCGCCCGTGCGAAGGCCCGCCGGCGGCCCGAGCGAGAGCGACCCGATGAAGATCAACGGCAACGAGATCCGCCCCGGCAACGTGCTGGAGCATAACGGCGGCCTCTGGGTCGCGGTGAAGACCAATCACGTGAAGCCCGGCAAGGGCGGCGCCTTCGCGCAGGTGGAGATGAAGAACCTGCGCAACGGCTCCAAGCTGAACGAGCGCTTCCGCTCGGAGGACAAGGTCGAGCGCGTGCGGCTTGAGCAGCGCGACCAGCAGTTCCTCTACGAGACCGACGGCATGCTGGTGTTCATGGACGCCGAGACCTTCGAGCAGGTCGAGCTGCCGGCCGACATCCTCGGCGACCGCAAGCCGTTCCTGCAGGAAGGCATGACGGTGACCATCGAATATTACGAATCCGAGGCGCTCAACGTCTCGCTGCCGGAGAAGGTCGTCTGCACCGTGGAGGAGACGGAGCCGGTGGTGAAGGGCCAGACCGCGGCCAACAGCTACAAGCCGGCCGTGCTCGACAACGGCGTGCGGATCATGGTGCCGCCCTTCGTCGGGCAGGGCGAGCAGGTGGTCGTGATGACCGACTCGGCCGAATACCTGGAGCGCGCATGATGTCCGAGCGTCCCGCCGCCGTCGCGACCGTGATGGTCGACAACGACAAGGTCCGCGTCACCGAATGGGCCTTCGCGCCCGGCGCCGCGACCGGCTGGCACGTGCACGAGATGGATTACGTGATCACGCCCGTCACCTCGCAGCCGGTGGACCTGGTGGACGGCGAAGGCGCCGTCACACGGGCCGAGATGGTCGCGGGGCGATCCTATTTCCGCGAGGCGGGCGTCGCGCACGACGTCATCAACGCCGGCGACGGCGAGCTGCGCTTCGTCGAGACCGAGCTCAAGCCCGGCGGCTGAGCCGGCCGGCGCGCGCCCGACCGGCGCCGCCCCCTGCAGATCGGCCCCCTGCCGCGGCGGGGCGCCGCGGAGGTTTTCCCCCATGGCCGTCGGCTCCGCCAACGTCAACGTGATGATCAAGGCCGCGCGGAAGGCCGCGCGCTCGCTGCTGCGCGACTTCGGCGAGGTCGAGAACCTTCAGGTCAGCCGCAAGGGCGCGGCCGACTTCGTCTCGCGCGCCGACCTCAAGGCCGAGGAGATCCTGAAGGAGGAGCTGCTCGGCGCGCGGCCCGCCTATGGCTGGCTGGCCGAGGAGGCGGGCGCGGAGGAGAAGGGCAAGGATCCGACGCGCCGCTGGATCGTCGATCCGCTCGACGGGACGACGAACTTCCTGCACGGGCTGCCGCACTGGGCGATCTCGATCGCGCTGGAGCACAAGGGGGAGGTTGTCTCGGCCCTCGTGCTCGACGCGACGAAGGACGAGATCTTCGTCGCCGAGAAGGGGCAGGGCGCCTGGATGAACGACAGGCGGCTGCGCGTCTCGGGCCGACGGGACATGACGGAGATGCTGTTCGGCACCGGCGTCCCCTTCGCGGGGACCGACGGGCTGCCGGCGACGCTTCGGGACCTCTCGCGGCTGATGCCGCGGTGCGCCGGGATGCGGCGCAACGGGGCGGCGGCGCTGGATCTCGCCTATGTCGCGGCCGGGCGGCTCGACGGGTTCTGGGAGCGCGGGCTGAAACCTTGGGACATGGCTGCGGGCCTTTTGCTGGTGCAGGAGGCGGGCGGCTTCGTCGAGGCGCTGACCGAGGGCGGCCGGCCTTTCGAGACCGGCGACGTCGTCGCCGCCAACGCCGAGGTGTTCGAACGCTTCGCGACGCTGCTGCGGATGCCGGGCTGAGCGGACCGACCGAGGCGCCGGAGCCACGGTCGAACGCCGCGCAGGACGACGGTGCAGGCGGGATGCGTCGCTCCACGCTTTGCCGCGCCCCGGCGCTCTGCTAAGGGCTGTGACGAAGCGGCAACGGGGGCGCGCCCAGATGACCATGAGCCTCGCGCAGGAGCGGCGGATCGAGTTCTCCCAGCCGGTGCGCCAGATCACGATGATGATCGCCGTGCTGGCGCTGGTCGCCTTCGGAACGAGCCTGATCTACGGGCCGATCCGGACGGTGTTCGAGGCCAACCCCTATCTCAACGGCTTCATCGGCGGGGTCTTCGTGATCGGCGTGCTGGCCTGCTTCTGGCAGGTTCTGACGCTGATCTCGGCCGTCAACTGGCTTGAGGGCTTCGCGATCGACCGCCCCGGCCACGAATTCGTGGAGCCGCCGCGGCTGCTCAACGCGCTCGCCTCGATGCTGCGCGACCGTCGGGCGCGGGCGGCGCTGACCGCGACCTCGACGCGGTCGATCCTCGACAGCGTGGCGACGCGGCTGGACGAGCAGCGCGACATCACGCGCTACATCGGCAACCTGCTGATCCTGGTGGGGCTTCTGGGAACGTTCTGGGGGCTGAGCCAGGTGGTGCCGGGCATCGTGGAGACCATGCGCGGGCTCGGCTCCGCCGGCGGGGGCGACGCGCTGTCGGTCTTCGGGGACCTGATGAGCGGGCTCAACACGCAGCTCGAAGGGATGGGCACGGCCTTCGCCTCTTCGCTGCTGGGCCTCGCCGGGAGCCTGGTGGTGGGGCTTCTGGATCTCTTCGCGGGGCACGGGCAGAACCGCTTCTATCGCGAGCTCGAGGAATGGCTGAGCTCGATCACGCGGGTCTCGCTCGGTTCGGGCGAGGGCGAGACCGGCGCCGCCGGCTTCGCCGCCGAGGCGATGGAGCGCAACGCCGAGCAGGTGTCGACCTTGGTGGAACTGATGCGCGAGTCCGACGCGCGGCGCGTCGAGGCGGACGCCCGGATCGATGCTCTTGCGGCGAGCGTGGCGCAGCTGGCGCGGGCGCTGGAGGAGGATCGGGAGGGTCCGCGGCCTGAAGATCCCGCACCCGCCCTCGCGCGTCTCGCCGCGGCGGCCGAGGCGCAGTCGGGCCGGCTCGAGCGTCTGGGCGAGGCGGAGGTGGCGCGGTCCGATCGCCTCGACCGGTTGGCCGAGGCCGGGTCGGGGCAGGCCGAGCTGCTGGCCCGCATCGCGGCGGCGCAGGAGGCGGCGGCGGCCAGCCTCGCCGCGGCGGCCGAGCGCGAGGAGGAGGCGGAAGGCCGGATGCGGCTGCGCTCGATCGACGCGCAGCTCGCGCGGATCCTCGAGGAGATCGGCGCCGGGCGGCAGGATTCGACGGCGGAGATCCGTATGGATCTCGCCCGGCTGACCCGAGCGGTGCTGGGCGAGACGGGCCCGCGGGGCGAGGGGCGCGGGTGACGGGCGCGCAGCTGTCATGGCGCTGAGACGACGCGGTTCGCGCTTCGAGGGCTCGGTCTGGCCGGGCTTCGTGGACGCGATGACGGCGCTTCTGCTGGTGCTGATCTTCGTGCTCTCGATCTTCATGATCGTGCAGTTCGTGTTGCGCGACCTCGTCGCCGGCAAGGACGAGGAGCTGGACGACCTGACCCGCCGGCTTGCCGAGGTGGCGCAGGTGCTTTCGCTGGAGCGCGAGCGCGGCGACGTGCTGGAGACCGAGGTCGACGCGCTGACCGCCTCGCTGCAGGCCGAGCAGGCGGAATCCGATCGGCTGGAGAGCGTCGTCGCCGATCTGCGCGATGCGCGGGACGCGGCGGAGGCGCGCAACGTCGCCTTCGAGGCGCAGGTGGCGGGCCTGCTGGCGGACCTCTCGACGGCGCGGGGACGCGTCGGGACGTTGCGGGGGGAGCTGCAGGACGCGCGGGCGGCGCGCGAGGCGGAGGCCGAGCGGGCGGCGGAGGCGGAGACCGAGCTGGCCGAGGCCCGCGCCTCGATCGAGGATCTCGAGGCGGCGCGGAGCCGCGCCATCTCGGAGCGCGAGGCGATGGAGCTGACGCTCGCGCGGCTGCGCGACGAGATCGACGCGCAGACCGAGCAGGCCCGTCGCGCCGCGGCCGAACGCCAGGCGCTCGAGGCGCTGGTCGCCGACCTGAGGTCCGAGACGCGCGAGCGCGAGGCCACCAATGCGGAGCTGATCCGGGAGATCAACGCCAAGGCGGAGCGGCTGGAGGAGGCCGAGACGGAGCGCGCGCGGCTGGTCGAGCGGGCCGAGCGCCAGGCGGTGCGGATCGAGGACCTCATGGCCGTCGCCGCCGAGCGCGACGCGGCGCTGGAGGCGCTGCGCGAGGCGGCGGACGAGGACGAGGCGCGGATCGAGGCGCTGCTGACGGAGGCGCGGTCGCGGCAGGAGGCGCTCGCCTCGGCGGAGGACCGCGAGGCGGCGCAGGCGGCGGAGCTGGCGCGGCTGCGGGAGCGGGTGGAGGATTCGGTCGCGGCCTCGGAGACCATGCAGCGGCAGCTCGAGGCGGCGCGGGAGCGGGCGGCGGATCTCGAGAGCGAACGCGAGCGGCTCGCCGAGGCGCGAGCGGCCGAGCGGGCGCGGGCCGAGCGGCTCGCCGAAGAGCTCGACGCCGAGCGGGAGACCGTTCTGACCCTGCGGGTGAGCGCCGAGGAGCGCGACCGGATCATCCTCGCGCTGCAGGAGAGGCTGTCGGAGGAGGAGCAGGCGCGAGCGGTCGAGGCCGCGGCGGCTGCGGCGCTGCGCGATCGGCTGGAGAACGCTGACGCCGAGCTTTCGGCTCTTGCGCTCAGCTTGGAGGAGGCGCGGCGGGAGGCGGAGGAGACGTTGACCCTGCTCGCCGCGGCCGATGCGGCGCGCGAGGAGGCCGAAGCCGAGACCGAGCGCACGGAGGAGGCGCTGCAGGCCGCCCGCCGGACGCTGAGCGAGCGCGCGGCGCTGCTCGCGCAGGCGCGGGCGCGGCTCGCCGAGGAGGCCTCGGCGAGCGAGGAGCAGGCGCGGCGGGTGGCCCTTCTGAACCGTCAGGCGGAGGAGGTGCGCCGCCAGTTGCAGGCGCTGCGCGACACGCTGGGCACGGAGACCGAAGAACGCGAGCGCCTCGAGATCCAGCTCGACACGCTGGGCGCGCAGCTCAACGCCGCCTTGGCGGAGAAGGCGGCGGCGGAGCGGCGCGCGAAGGAGCTGCTGGCGGAGGAGAACGCGCGGCTGCGACGCGAGGCGGAGTCGTTGGCGGGTCGCCGCTCGGAATTCTTCTCGCGCGTCTCCGACGCGATCGGGGACCGGGAGGACGTCCGGGTCGTCGGCGACCGGTTCGTGTTTCCCTCCGAGGTGCTGTTCGCGCCGGGATCGGCCGATCTGGGCGTCGCGGGGCGTGGGGCCTTGTCGAGCTTCGCGGACGTTTTCGAGGAGGTTCGCGACGCTTTGCCTGAGGATCTGGACTGGATCCTTCGGGTGGACGGACATACCGACTCGACCCCGCTTTCGGGCGGCGGTCGGTTCCGCGACAACTGGGAGCTTAGCCAGGCGCGGGCGCTGTCCGTGGTCCGCTATCTGGTCGACGTCCGCGGTTTTCCGCCGGACAGGCTGGCGGCGAACGGCTTCGGCGAGCATCAGCCGGCGGTCGAGGGGGATTCGCCCGAGGCGCGGGCGCGCAACCGTCGGATCGAGCTGAAGCTGACGGAGCGCTGAGCCGGCGGGCTTGCGGACGCCCCGAGCGGGGCCTTCGGCCCCGCCGGCCCGCCCGCCAGCCTGCGCCGGCCCTTGGCGGTCAGGGGCGTGGGCGCTGCGCCTCGCGGCGGCAGCGGTCGGAGCAGTAACGGACCTCCTCCCAGACCTTCTCCCACTTCTTGCGCCAGGCGAAGGGGCGGCCGCAGGCGGCGCAGGGCTTCGCGGGGAGATCCCCCTTGCGGCGCATCTTCGCCATCAGAGGTCGAGCGCGCCTTGCCGGGGGTCGCGCTTCGCCTCGGCCACCTCGCGCTTTCGGGCGGCACGCTGCGACTTCGCGCCGAACTGAGGCAGGCCGGAGCGGCGGGAGCCATGGGCGGTCTGGATGGCGTCGGCCTCGCGCCGGAAGCCCTCGCCGCGGCGGAGAGCGAAGATGCGGTCCTTGGCCTCCTTCGCGGCCTGCACGGGGTCGACGAGGGGCGGGGGGTAGCTCTTGGGCGGGGTCTCCATGCGCCAAGGCTCGTGGATGAAGGCGTCGGGGACGTCGCGGAGTTCTGGGACCCAGCGGCGGACGAAGCGGCCTTCGGGGTCATGATCCTTGCCCTGTTTGACGGGATTGTAGATGCGGACGGTGTTGATGCCGGTGGTCCCGCTCTGCATCTGGGCCTGGTTCCAGTGGATGCCGGGTTCGTAGTCCGCGAAGGCGCGGGCGAGGTGCAGGCCGGTCGGCCGCCAATGCAGCCAGAGGTGGTAGCTGCCGACGGACTGCAGCATGGCGCGCATGCGGAAGTTGAGCCAACCGGTTGCGTTCAGAGCGCGCATGCATGCGTCGGCGAAGGGCAGGCCCATGCGGCCCTCGGCCCAGGCGGCGAGGCGTTCGGGCTCCGGAGCGGAGTCGCGGGCTCCGTCGAAGGCGGGGTGGACGTTCTCCGCCTCGAACCGCGGGGCGCACTCGAGCTTCTGCATGAAGTGGCAGCGCCAGTGCAGGCGGGCGTCGAAGGCGCCGAGGGCCTTGCGCCAGCGCTTCGCCTCCGGCGCGGTCTCGCCGCGCAGTCCGACGAGGCGCGCGCGCGTGGCCTGGACGACCTCGCGGGTGGAGAGGGCGCCGTGGGCGAGGTGGACGGAGAGGCGGGAGCAGCCCTCGAAAGCGGTGACGGGAGAGCTGAGTTCCTTGTGGTAGTTCGCGCCGCGCGTCGCGAGGAAGCTGCCGAGGGTCGCGAGGGCCTCCTTGCGGCCGCCGGGCTGGGTGTCCGGCGCCGCCGCGAGGCCGAGCCTCTCGGGCGGCGGGAGCGGCTGGCTCGCGGCCTCTGCCCACGAGACGTCCTGCGGGACCGGGATCTGCCGCAGCGCGGCGCGGCGTTCCCATTCCCCGGCCCAGCCGTCGCGAGTGCGCAGCGGCCTCTGGACGCCCCCCGTGGGGGTCTCGTGGACGGAGATGCCATGGTCGCGGGCCCAGGCGCGGACGCGGCGGTCGCGGGTGTGGGTCCAGGCGTTTCCGGTTTCGGCATGGGCGTGGATGGCGGCGAGGGGCCGTTCGGCGTGAAGCGCGGCCAGGACCTCGATCGCGTCGCCCACACGAAGGGTCAACCGGCCGCCGAGGGCCTTGAGGGCGGCGTCCAGATCGCCGAGGGCGCCGGCCAACGCGACATGGTGACGGCCCGAGGCGTCCGGCTGCGACCAGAGATCGGGCTCGACCACGTAAAGGGCCAGAACGGGCCCGGCCCTCGCCGCGTCGGCGAGAGGGGCGTGGTCGGCGATGCGGAGATCGCGCTTGAACCAGACGAGCTGCACGGGACGGGCCATGCGCGGAGGGATGGCGCCGGGCGTGCCGCCGTCAAGTGCGGCGGCGACGCACAGGAGCGCGTCCGCTTGTAAGACGTCAGCATGCGTGCAGCGAAAGTGCGTCGGCCGGTCGATTCGGCGGTCAGGGCCCTCGTCGTGGCAGGGCGACGGCGAATCCGAATCCGCCGGCGGCGGCGTGTCCGTCGATGTCGGTACGCGTCGATCCGGCGTCGCGGTCGGCGTGTCCGCGACCCTTCGCCGACGCGGCCCGCACCTGCCTCGGGACGCGTGGCCGGCGGTTCAGCGACGGCGGAGGAGAAGGGCGGCGAGCGCGCCGGCGAAGAGAAGGCCGGCGGCGGGCAGCGGCGTGGCCAGCGGCGGCGGCTCCGACGGAACGACCCCTTCGCGGAGGCTGCCGACGAGAAACCCGAACGGCAGGTCGAGGGGTTGGCGCGGGCCATCGCCGAGGCGCCTGTCGCGGTAGGGCGGGTCCGCCGCCACGACGCGGCCCGCGCCCCGGACCCGCTCCAGCGGATTCGACGCAGGCGCCGGCGCCGGCGGCGCGAGGCTGTGCAGGGCCGTCGGGAGGGGCTGCGCCCCGACGCAGGGGCCGAGGGCGTGCAGCCCGCGTCCCGCCGGGCGCAGGCACAGCGCCGTCCGGCTGGCGCCGAGACAGCCCTTCGCGGTGGCCTTGGCCAAGGGATCGTTGCGGTCGGCGGCGACGGAGACATCGACGGCGAAGGGAGTCTCGAAGCCTAGCGGATCCTCCGCTCCGGCGCGGCCGACCGCGGCGTCGAACACGCCGGGGACGTGCAGACGCTGCGGGGCGCCGCCGGGACCGAACACGACGTGGACGGTGCGGGTCTGGGCGAAAAAGCCGGTGGCATGTCGGATCCGGCCGCGATGCACCGGACCGCCAGCTCCGTCCATGGCGCAGGCGCCTGCCTCCGCCGGCGTGAGGCGGGTTTCGGGCGTCGGTGCGGCCTCGAATTCGAGACTCAGGAATTCCCGTGGTGGGCGGGCCGCGCCGGAGCTTCCGGCGAGGCAGCCGGCAAGGCCCGCCAGGTCCAGGTGGGGAAGGCTGTCCTCGATCCGCCGGCCGGTGTCTTCCGAAACGGCGACGACATGCGCGCCCGGCCCGTCGGGGCCGAGCGCGTGCCTCAGGCGCGCAAGAGAAGCTGGATCGGTGATGCGGAGCGAATCGCCCGCCGGCTCGAGGAACCGCCGGGCGTCGAGCGCGACGCCTCCCGCCTCGATCCGGATCGGGCGGGTGCGGTCGACGGGATATTTCAGCTGCACGCGAAGCGACGGCCGGTGGCCGCCTGGCGGGTGCAGGAGCTGCACCGAGGCCGCGTGGCTCCGCCGCACGTCTCCGAAGGCCACTTCGGCGCCGCCGGGGTCCGAGTAGCGCGACGCCGCCACGGCGATCGGCGCGCTGGCGACGCACGCCGCTCCGGAAGGCGTGTCGAGGCGTGAGATCGTGTCGGAGACGAAGCTTTGGGCGAGCGCGGGGCCACGGGGCGGCGCGCTTTCGAGCGGATCGAAGCTGGCGGCGACGGCGGGCCCGGCGAGAACGAGGAAGAGGCCGAGCGCGGCGGTGCAGCCGAGCGCCGCGGTGGTCGGCGCGACCGGGACGTCCGCCGGCTGAGCTGCCGGCGGACGGCGGGACGGGATGGCGAGCGGCGCGACGATGCGGACCATTCGACGGACCTCCGGACGGCGCCGACCGACCGGCGATGCCTGTGGTCGACGGATGACGGGTCTGGGGAACGTCGCTTCGGACGGTCGGGCGCCGGGCCGGCTGCGGCTCGAACGGTGGCGGCGTGTCGGGAGCGTGGCGACGCCCGCTCGAGGCGGGATCGACCGCTGTCCGGACGCTCCGGAGCCGGACGCAGGACGGCGTCGGTTCCGCGCCCCCGACGCCTTCGGGCGCCGGACGGGATGTGGTGAATTCAATATGAATTCAGGCGGTCGCGGACAAGCGGAGACGGCGTTAACGCGGCGTCCCAAAGCGGATCGCAGCTGGCGGAGAGAAAGAGCCGGCACGATCCGGATGACGCTGCCGCCGGCGGCA